>Ga0255049_10000338_pt1 | contig 29016 bp, 33 predicted proteins | sample JV7_2_3_MG_FD_183615 | JGI IMG/M metagenome (GOLD analysis project Ga0255049, IMG submission 183615) | Seawater microbial communities from Jervis Inlet, British Columbia, Canada - JV7_2_3 | ecosystem: Environmental > Aquatic > Marine > Inlet | place: Canada: British Columbia | collected 2016-10-06 | reverse complement strand
TGAGGATTGGGACACACGAAAAGAACAGGTGGCCGATCAACTGCTGACGTACTACATGCGTCACACGACCAACCTGACGAAAGACAATGTTCTCGCGAAGGTTCTCATGAGCCCGCTCGATATCGAGCGCATGAACCCGGCCATGTGGCGAGGCTGTGTGCATCAACGTTCGCGAACGTTTGCGAACTTCACGCCGTATCGCCTGCCGATTCCGGGGCTCTATCACACCGGTGGCTGTACTCAAGGCGGCGGCTCCGTCACGGGAAGGCCCGGCCGCGCGGCTGCGGCTGCCGCTCTGGAAGACGACGGCCAATCGATCGAAGAGGTGGCGGCTCGGCAGACACGCCGGGGCTAGATAGGCTATGACGCGGAACATTCGAAGTCGGTACATTTTCGTATCTGGCGCTTTATGCGCCGTTGCGTTATTGGCGCTGACACTCGGTGCGCGGGCGCAGCAGTCGGGATCAGACCAGGAAGTTCAGGATAACGTCGCGATGCACCCCGCACCGCAGCAGCCGCTCCCCTATAGCCACAAAACCCACCTCGCGCTCGGGCTGGCCTGCGAAACCTGTCATGCGAACGCAGGCTCCAGTGCGCTCATGGGATTTCCCGAGACCGGTACTTGCATGTCGTGCCACAACGTGATCGCCACGGACCAGCCCGCCATCGTGCAGCTCGCCGAAATATCGAGCGCCGGTCAGTCAATACCCTGGCAACGCGTCTACCGGGTTCTTCCCGGCGTGACCTGGGGCCATGAACCCCACCTTGAGGCCGGCGTACCCTGCGGTGCTTGTCATGGGGACGTTTCTCTACTTGACGAGATGACGATGACCACGAGCGTAACGTCGATGGCGAGCTGTATTAGCTGCCACGAAGCACGCACAGCAGATACCGCGTGTACGACCTGCCATGCCTGGCCGGTGGAGTGAGCGCCCGTGCCGACTAGGTACATTCCCTGATTATCCGTGTTTCGCCAGTAAGATAATTACTGGGAGACGGCAAAGCAGGATTGCAAAACGCGCTGTGCCTGCCCGAATACTTCAGCCATGTAGTAAGGAGATTTCTAGTGAGCAATCAGTTTGTCGCTTCGACGATTGCGCTTGCGGCTGTCGTGGCGGTCGCATCGCTGATGCCACCGCCCGCCATCGCTCAACCCGAAGGATGGGTGACAGAATCCGTTTGCCCCGATAACACGGCCACCGTGTTTCATCGCTGTGCGCTGGAAGCGGCGCAGGCGTTCGATCCACCCCGCGTCCCTGACGGTGGGCCGGATCTCGGAGGAATCTGGCGGCTGAGGGCGCCGGGCATGTACGAAGATCTGGAAGCGCATCCTCGGACGGAGGACGATCAGGGCGGCCCCGGCGGGATCGTCGATCCACCTGACGGCAAAGTTCCGATGCACGCTTGGGCGGACGCGCGCAGGAGAGAGAATGCGGACAGCTACATTCATCACAACGCGGCCTGCTTGTTGTCCGGGGTTCCGGAGACCATGTACATGGGAGGGACCTTTCAGTTTCTGCAGACTCCCGAACAACTCCTGATGCTGTCCGAAGATGCGCATGCTTATCGCAGTATTCCTCTGGATGGGCGGTCGCATATCAGCGAGAACATACGCCTCTGGAATGGTGATTCGACTGGTCATTGGGAAGGTAATACGCTGGTTATCGAGACTACGAATCAGAATGGTAAGCCGTGGTTGGATCAGCGGGCGAGGTTCTATACGGAGGAGGCGTATGTGGTTGAACGCCTGACGCTAATCGATGCGAATACGCTACACTACGAAGCCACGATCGACGACCCGAATGTCTACACGCAACCGTTCACGATCGTGCTGGCCTACCGGCGTAGTACGGTCGAGGGGTTCGAGATAATGGCCATGGCGTGCTACGAGAATAACGAAGCGCTGATGGACCTATACCGAGGCGTGGGTTACGGGACCTATCCCGGCATAAGCGCCGCGGAGGCCCGAGAAGCACTGGAGGCGGGACGATGAAAGCTCTTGTAATGCTCACGGCCTCTGCCGCTTCGCTTATCCTATTCAGCACCGCTGGCCAGGCTCAGGAAGCAGCGGGGCAAACCTACACGCCGCCGCGAACCTCCTACGGTAATCCGGATCTGCAGGGCATCTGGCAGGTCTTGAACACGGCCGTGTGGGACATTGAAGATCATTCGGGCAGTTTGGGCGTGCCCGCCGGTCAGGGTGTCGTGGTGGGCGGGCAAATTCCTTACCAGACGTGGGCGACCGCGCAGCGACATGAGAACTATGAGAATCGTCTGACCGCCGACCCGGAAGCAAGTTGCAAAATGGTCGGTGTGCCGCGCATCACCTATATGCCTTACCCGTTTCAGATTGTGCAAACGCCCGCGCAGATTTCGATCCTCTATGAGTATGTTCATAGCCTTCGTAACATCTATATGAACAGCTCTCACCCACAGGATGTAATTGAGGCGCCGTGGATGGGAGATTCGCGCGGCGACTGGGACGGCGACACGCTTGTCGTCGACTCGATTCATTTCACTGACCAAACCTGGTTCGACCGCTCCGGTAATTTTCATAGCGAATCGCTGCACGTGGTGGAGCGTTACACGCGAACCGGCCCGGACCATATGTTGTATGAAGTCACGATCGAGGATCCGGAGGTCTTCACTGAGCCCTGGCAGATGAGTATGCCGCTGTATCGTCGCCAGGAAGACAACGCCCGGCTGTTGGAGTACGAGTGTTATGCCTATCTCGAGGGCGAGGTCGACAGAAAAAGATCAGACTGAGAGATCTCTGCGATAATCAGCTGACCGTTACCGACCCCGCGAGTTTTTACGAGCCGGTGGTATTGAAAAACTCAAGGAGATCCTGCGTGGACAACCCGCTCGTCGCCACGTTCACTGCGCTCGCGGTAGTCGCGGCGCTCTCGTCGTTGGCACCTTCGCCCGCTATTGCTCAGAGATGGGTTGCAGAATCTACTTGCCCCGATAACACGCCCGCCGTGTTTCATCGCTGCGCGATGGAAGCAGCAAAAACATTCGATCCGCCCCGTACTCCCGACGGCCGGCCCGCGTTGGGAGGGATTTGGCATCTTCCGAACGGAGATGCCGGCGGTCCATACGAAGACCTCGAAGCGCATCCCTCGACCCTCGACGACCTGGGAGGGCCGAGTGTGATCGTCGACCCGCCGGACGGGAACGCGCCGATGCACGCGTGGGCAGATGCGCGAAGAAAAGACAACGCAGAGCGATACATTCACCACTACGCGGCATGTCTTTTGTCTGGGGTACCGGACACCATGTATCATGGCGAGACTCGCCAGATTCTTCAGACTCCTGATCAATTCGTTCTCCTCTCCGATAAGACTCACGCCTATCGTGGCGTACCCCTGGACGGGCGTTCGCATGTCGGCGAGAGCATACGCCTGTGGAATGGCGACTCACGCGGCCACTGGGAAGGGGACACGCTGGTCATCGAGACGCGCAATCAGAATGGCGGTCCGTGGTTGGATCAGCGCGGCAGGTTCTACACGGAGGAAGCGCATGTGATCGAACGCCTGACGCTTATCGACCCGGATACGATCCACTACCAGGCCACGATCGACGACCCGAATGTGTATACGCGACCCTTCACGATCGCGGTTCCCTACCGGCGGGGAGCTCAGGCAGGGTTCGAGCTTTTGATGGAGGCCTGCTATGAGAACAATGGTGCGCTCATGGACATCTACCGGAGTCTGGGTTTCGGTGTTTATCCTGGCATCAGTCCCGAGGAGGCTCGGGAAGCGCTGCAGACAGAACAATAGGCTCAGCTGCGACTATAATGAGCGCGCTTCTGCTCCAATAAACACTCAATGAGGGGACCGGCATGACAGGCACAAAACGCCCGCTATCATCCGTCATCGTTTCGTTCGCGCTTGTTTTCGGCCTGGGACTTCCTGCCGTCGGCTCGGCGCAGGGCTCTTTCCTGAAATCCGCCCACACGTTGAACGGTGAGTTTCGAGGCTACTGTCTCGACGTGTTCGGTCACACGCCGAACATCAATATCGATGCCCCACTGCGGTTGCACTCGTGCAAATACGGTGAGAACAGCGACGACCAGCAGTTTGGCTGGGTCGGAAATGGGCAGATCAGCGCGCCCGTGTTCGACCTGTGTGTTGTAGCAGAAACGCTTGCCCCGGACGGCGAACTCTACATAGAGGAGTGCGCGGACATCACGGCACAGTCCTGGATTATCGGACCGCAAGGCGAGATCAGCCCGGCGTCGCGGCCAGAGCTCTGTCTGACGATAGGGAGCGAGTACCACCTTGCCGGTGCACCGCCGTGGATCTCACCTGGCTATTACGCACGCGAGACGAATCTACAACTGTGTTCGGAATCTGAGCGAATTCACAAGGAATTCCGCTGGGGACTACTCGACGGACAGCAACGAACGGACGCCGATACCTTGGGCCGAGAAATGCCGATGGAGTTGGCGGCACAGATACGGGAGATCGTCTCACGTGGAGCGGGCGCCCAGGAGACCTCCGCGCTTTACGCGGACCAGCCCAGAGTCTATGAACCGGGCGAAGTCGAAGTCGCCGAGAACCTGGCCTATGGCCCGCACGAAAGCCACCGGCTCGACGTGCATACGGATAACCACCGTTACGGCGACGCGCCGATGCCGGTTGTCATGTACTTTCACGGCGGCGGTTTCGTCCGCGGCAGTCGGGCGGGGAGCCGCAACGTGGCCGACTACTTCGCGAGCCTTGGGCTCGTCGCTGTCAACGCCACCTACCGTCTCGCCCCGGAGGCAAAATGGCCTGCGGGAGCCGAGGATGTCGGTGCGGCGGTTGCCTGGGTCAAAGAAAATATTCGTGACTACGGTGGCGATCCTAATCAGGTCTTTGTCATCGGCAAGTCCGCGGCGGCGGCCCACGTGGCCACCTATGCTTTCAGGCCAGAGATCCTGGCAGCGGATGTTCCCGCTGCCGCCGGTGTAGTGCTCATCTCGGGTACCTACAATGCGGATAGCGCAACGGCGTCCGACGGCCGCATCGCTTACTTTGGGGAAGACTTTTCGGCGTGGCCTCGAATCTCGACGCTGGGTAACATCGAGCGGGTCGATATTCCGGTACTCATTTCCATCTCGGACTTCGACAGTGCCACGACGAAGGCGTCATTTGTCGATCTCGTTCGAGAGTTGACCGTTGAGCATAATCAGATGCCGCGCGTCGTGCAGTTGATCGGGCACGATCACTTCTCGCCGAATCCGAGTATCGGAACCCAGGACACTCAGCTCAGCGCCGAGATCCTGCAGCTGATCCGCTCGACGGCCGGGGCTTATCAGCCGATGACCGCGCGATAGGGGCGTCCAGCGAGTCTCCGCTCGTGCCCCAGCGCGTAGTCGCCGGGTTACTGGTTTTGGGATCGGTGCTCGTATCTATGCGGGCGCAAGCGTATCGGCCTTTCTCCTCGACGGATGCCGATGTCGCCGACGCCGGGGAACTCGAGACCGAGTTCGGCTACTTCACCTGGGAGCATTCAGCAGGTGAGGACACCTACGTCATTCCCCAGCTGGTTTTTAACTACGGTCTGACGAGCACCCTGGAGGTGATCGGTGAGTTCGAAGTCGAGAGCCCTGTGGGCGAGAGTACCGAAATCGTCGATGCCGCCGTGCTTCTTAAGAGCGTCCTAAGACCAGGCGTACTCCAGGATCAGGAGGGGCTCAGCTTCGCTGTCGAAGCGGGGGTGCTGATACCGTCCGCGGGCCACGAACAGTTCGGTCTGGAAGGAATCGGAATAATCAGCGGCACGCTGTCACGGTTTACCTACCACTTGAATTTCGGTGCCGGCCTGGACCGGGCGGACGGCCGGGAATTCGGTGTTTGGGGGGCCATTCTGGAATATCCCTTTCGCGAGAATCTCACACTGGTCGGCGAAGTAAACGGCGAGACGGTCAAAGGCGAGCGACCCGACAACTCGGCTCTATTCGGCTTTATCTGGCAGTCGCCTTCTTCGGGAGATTCGTTCGACGGGGGAATTCGGCGGGGCATCAGCAGCGCGGCCCCCGACTGGGAGCTGACGCTGGGGTGGACCTTCAGTTTTCCGAGGCAGTGAGCGCTCTCTCCTCAGACGGCCTTGCGGGAGTCGGCGTAATGGTAAGCTTATAGAGTGTTCAGGCTCTTATTCACTCTGCTCGTGTTAATCGGTGGGCTCGGCCTCGCGCTGTCGGCACATTCTCAAACGCAGACCGGCGATACGGGGTTTACCGGATCCGCCGCTTGTGCAGAGTGCCATCAAGGCATCTACGATCGCTGGCAGGGCACCACGATGGCGAATGTTCTCGTCGATGTCAGTGAGCATCCCGAAGCGATATTGGCCGATTTCTCCGCGCCCAACCCCCTCGTGACATTCACCGAGGAGGATATTGCATTTACCTATGGCAGTCGGTGGAAGCAACGCTACTTCACGCAAATCGGCGACGACTATTTTGTGTATCCGGCACAGTGGGATGTATTAAATGAGATGTGGCGTCGTTATTACCCGGAGCCCGGTACGGAATGGTGGACCGAGCATTATTCTGACGATCAGATGCAGCGCCCGACGGGTCCGCTCTGCGACGGCTGTCATTCGACCAACTTCGACATAGAGACGAATCAGGTCACCGAGTGGAATGTCGGCTGCGAAAAATGTCATGCGGCCGGAGCGGAACATGTTAACGCGCCGTCGAACTACAATATCGTCAACCCGGCCAAACTCGACTTCGTCCGCGGCACCGACGTCTGCATCCAGTGCCATTCTCAGGGGCAACCGCTGGAGAACCCGTTTGGCGATAGGCACTACGACTGGCCCGTCGGCTATCAGCCGGGGGATTACCTCAGCGACTTTTGGAAGCTCGAAGAACATCATTTAGGGGAAGAGAGTTTCACGCACTGGCCTGAGGGTTCCGCGCATAAGAACCGTATGCAGGGTAATGACTACGTAACCAGCTCCATGTATACGGAAGGCGTCGGTTGTTGGGACTGTCACGACGTACACGGCACGGAGCAGAGCGCAGATCTGATTAAGCCTGCTAACTCCGTTTGCCTGACATGTCACGGTCAGGATTCGCCGGCCGGCCCGCGTGGAGACTATATTCAGCATAGTCACCACAACCCGGAAAGTGCTCAGTGTGTCGATTGCCACATGCCACAGATCGCCCGGACGATCTCGAACGTCAATGTTCGCAGCCACACATTCCGATTTATTGCGCCATCGGATACGGAGAAGTACGGTATTCCGAACGCATGTACGACCTGCCACACGGAGTTCAGCAACGAGTCGGCGGCCGCAGCCCTGAGCGAGTGGAGAAATCTGTCGCCGTGGCGAGTTAATCAGTAGGAGAAGACGATGCAATCGATGAGACCGAAGCGGGGCTGGGCTGTCGCTGCGGCGCTCGCGTTGACTATTCCAGCTATCGCTCAGTCGCACACGACAATCTCGCCGCGGCAGTCGACGCACGGCGCAACGGTCAAGTACACGGTCCGGATTCCTACCGAAGGTGATGTCGCAACCACTGGCGCTGAGCTCGATGTACCTGAAGGCGTGATCGTCGAGAGTCTCCAGGTGCCGGTTGGCTGGGAATACGACGTCGAGCGTGCGGACGATCGCATCGTGAGCATTACCTGGCGCGCCGACATCCAGCCGGGCGAGTTTCTCGAAGTCGGCTTTGTCGCACGCAATCCCCGTCAGGGCTCGGAGATCGTCTGGATACTGCGGCAGAAGTTCGCCGACGGCACGGTAACCGACTGGACCAACGGACCCAACGGCATTCGACCAACCGCCGTGACTCAACTGGCTCCCAGGACGCAGTAACGAGCGCGATGACTGAAGAGACCGATTTTCGTGCGCCTCCCGTCCCATCGTCGGGAGGGCTCGCGAAGGCGGCTGTGTTCTCAGTGGTTGTCGCTTCGATCTTGCTGCTAACGGTGGTTCTGCCGGCGGAGTACGGAGTCGATCCGCTTGGTGTTGGCGGAGCGCTGGGCATCTCGACGCTCTCGCAGCCGCTCGCGCCGGTGCCGCCGCCCCAGGGAGACACACTCGCGCCGATACAGGACGGCGCCGTGGCGTTGTACCCGGACGAGTATCGATACGACTCCCGGGAATTCGTCCTGGGGCCATACGAATACCTGGAGTACAAATATCAGCTTGCTGAAAACGCGGTCATGCTCTTTTCGTGGGTCGCCAGCGGTGACGTCATGCACGATTTTCACGGCGATCGCGATGGAGCCCCGGCGAATGCAGCCGTCTCGTACGACCGACAGCCGAGGCGCCAGGCAGACGGTAGTTTCACAGCACCGTTCTCGGGTATCCATGGCTGGTTCTGGGAGAATCCGGGAGGAACGACGATTACGGTTCGCGTGACGACTGCGGGCTTCTATACTGGTGCACACGAATTTCATTACGATGGCACGCGCCAGTCGCGCGAAGTTCGCGGACTGGAGACGATTGAGACGCGCCGCGACTAGAACGAGGTGAACGTAATGCGGAAGATGATGACGAGAGTGGTTGCCGTATCGGCGCTGGCACTCGGGGCCGGCCACGCGTTTGCCCACGAAGACTTTCGAGTGATCGGTACCGTTATGTCGCATCAGGATTCGAATATCGAGGTCCAGAGCAGAGATGGCACGATGACGTTGATCAGGCTCGATAGGCAAACACTGATAACGCGGGATACGAAGACGGTAGCTGCAGCGCAGCTGGAGATAGGCGTTACCGTTGTTGTTGACGCGTATGGCGACAGCGCAGAGGACCTGCTTGCGCTCGACATCCGGATCGTGCCACCGATCGCGACTCAGTGATGCGTCGTATTGCGGGCTACTGTATTAACTGATCGCCGGCGAGTTCAGGATCGACGCCGATCCATTCGTGCATGACTTCCATGCGTGTCAGATTTCCGTCCACGTCCATAATGTAGCGGATTCGTTGTCCTTCCTCGTCGAGAATTCCCAGCGACTGCTGGAAAATTCCGGGTGCGGGCGCACGGGCTGGCACCGTGCCCTCAAGAATGTACAGGCGGCTGTCGTGCAGGTGGATCGAGACGAAGCTTCGCGATTGATCGGTATTGGTAATCTGTAGTTGGTGACCTTCGATCTTGTCGATATCCGCCCATGCGTCGTAGGTGACTTCGCCGCCACGCGTGCGGAAATTCTGCGCCGCGTTCGCGATCGACGCCCGCACATCGGTTATCCAGATCGCTGAACCGCTGTTGGCCTCGGTGCGATTGGTGCGCGCCAGATGAATCGCTTCGGTTTCCCGGTAGTCGACAACAGTAATTTCGTAGCGACCGCGTTCATTGTCCACAGTGTAGACACGCGCCGGAAAGTCCGCGTCATAAGCCGAGTGATGAGTCGTCTCGGTGATCACAGGCTCGCCCGGAAAATTGACGATAAACAAGTCGGTCTTGTTGATGTATTCGACCCAGCCCTGCGCGGACGCCGTTGCGGAAGCGAATAGAAAAATCGCTAGCGAGAACGGTTGGGTAATATACATAACCTTTCCTTCTACGTAGGAGCGACGGCCTCGTCGCAATAGTTGGTGGCGTTTCGCGGCCGGGCGGCCGCTCGCACGGCGTCGCTTGCTAATCCCATTCTTTCTCGACACCGCTCTCGGGAGTCAGGAATCCCAGCAAACAGCCGTTGGAGCGATCCTTGAGTTGATGGCAGCGTACCGAGATTGTGTCGCCGACTTCGACATCATCGCGCGACCAGCCGTCACGAATGAGTTCGGTCGGACTGGCGCCTTCGAGAGACCATAGGATGGTCTGTCCGGCATCGTCTTCAACTTCGATGAAGATCCAGGTATGCGGATTCATCCAGTGAAACTCGGTGACGGTACCCTCGAGCACCGTGTACTCGGAAGTCAGATAGTTGCTGTGGGAATGGTGCGCCCAGCCGGGCACGGACAGCGTGAGCAGCAGCGCGGCCGCGAGGCTTAGATGTCTGAACGGCATGTCCCCCTCCAGGAATTGCACGATTTCCACCGGCGAGTATGCGTATCGCCTTGATCCGCGATGTTGCACGATTAGCGCACAAATTGCATCAACAGGCCGTCCCCCTATTCGTAGGGTGTCCGACCCGTAATGTTTTAGCCGTGCTAACACGTCCCGGGTCCTGCTAAAATCAGATTTACAAGGGCTCGCCGTGATCCGGAAGATAGTCAGTGGAAGGACTACGTGGGAACACTGAGCTAAACGAATTAGAAAGCAGAACACGCAAAGAACGATGGGAGGAGCAACAATGTCTACACGAATCTTTACGCTCGGCTTGCGGGCTTTGGGCTTAACGACGATTTTTCTTTTCAGCAACGCGTTCGCGCAGGAGTCGGCGTCCGTCAGTTACGCGGCGGTTCCTGGCCAGAACGGCGGTCAGGACGCGTTCGGCGCTTACGATGTCCAGGTCGGTTGGCCCAAAGACATCGCCGATCTGCCGGGTCACGGCGACTGGACCTTCGGCGCGGGGCAGAGCGTTTTCGCCGAGAGTCCCGACCGCGTTTTCTACCTGCAGCGCGGCGAGTTACCGAACATCGGAACGCCGGCGCTCACGACGCTGCCCGACGTCGGGCCGAGTGTCATGTACCCGCCGACCGGCGTGTGGCGGAACGCGACCCGAGCCAGCCTGCCGGCTAACGGCGGCACGGGCGGTAGCGCCGAGGAAGGCGTAACCGCGTGGCTCGAGCGCGGTGGCCGAATGGGCGTCGATGCGCGCTGGGAGCACTGCATCCTGGTATTCGACCGCGAGGGCAACGTCGTCGAGGCGTGGACCCAGTGGGATTCGATGCTGCAGCGGCCGCACTACGTGGCGATCAATCCCTACGACCCGGAGAAGCATGTCTGGATCATCGACGACCACAAGCACATGATCCACAAGTTCACGAATGACGGTAAGACGCTCGTTCAGTCTATCGGCACCTACGGAGTTCTCGGCGCTGACGAGACGCATTTCAACCGGCCGACGTTTATGTCCTGGTTCCCCGACAGTAGCTTTGTCGTCGCCGATGGTTATAACGGCACGCGCGTCGTGAAATTCGATGCTGACGGGAACTACCTGACTTCTTGGGGAGAAGAGGGTACGAACGATTACGAGACGCGACCTGCTTACTGGAATAACGTGCACGGCATCGCTATCGACCCGGCAACGAGCCGGGTGTTCGTGAACGATCGCGGTAACCGCCGTATCCACGTTTTCGATGAGAATGGTGAGTATCTGTACGAGTGGAGCGTCGGCGACCGGCCGGCCAATGTACATATGTTTATCATCACGGCCGATGGGCATCTTTGGGCTGCGGACCGCGGTACCCATAAGATCCTCAAGTACGACCTGGACGGGAACTTCTTGTATTCCTGGGGCGCTTACGGGGAGTATCCCGGCGGTATCGCGGGTGTGCACGGCATGAGTGTGGATCAGGAGGGCAATCTCTACCTTGCGCAGGTCGACAACAAGGGTGGTGTGCAGAAGTTCACCCCGCGAGAGGGCGCGAACCCGGACTATCTGGTCGGTACGGTCACCTATTCTGCCTGGGAGTAAATAAATGAACAGGGCGTGCAAATTTCTATTTGCGATCCTCTTCGCTGTTTCGAGCGCATCGGCTGAGGTCGTCGGCGTAGACATCGACGTCCATGAGGACGTACTCGGCGGCAAATCGTACGGGCTCGCGGGCCCGTACGAGAAGTTCATCGGCACCATGCATTTCGCCGTGGATCCAAGTAACTCGGCGAACGAGATTATCGTCGACATCGAGCACGCGCCGACCAACGCCGCAGGACTCGTCGAGTTTTCCGCGACATTTACCCTCATTCAGCCGAAGGATGTCACGCGCGGCAACGGTACGATGTTGCTCGGCGTTGCGAATCGCGGCACGCGGCGGATGTTGACTTTCTTCAATCATGCGCGATCGGATGACAGCGAATGGGACGCCGATAATCCGACGACGGCAGATAACTTCGGTGACGGCTTCTTGATGGAGCAGGGCTTTACTTTGCTCTGGGTCGGCTGGCAGTTCGATGTGCCTGTGAGTCGTGAAGCAGGATCGCGCGTCTTTGTGCCGCGTGTCGAGCCCGACGAGCCGATCGAGGGCCTGGTCCGCAGCGACTTCGTCGTCAGGCAGCGCGTCTTCGACCGCACGCTTGCGGATCGCAATCACGTTCCTTATCCAGTCTCCGATCCCGCTGCTCCCGAGAACGTCCTGACCGTGCGTAGTTCCGTAGAGGGAACTCGTCAGGTTATTCCACGGAATCTGTGGCAGTTCGCACGCGTAGAGAACGAGCGCATCATTCCCGATATGACGCGTGTCTATCTCGAGACGGGCTTTGAGCCACACCTGATCTACGAAGTCATCTACAAGGCTGAGAACCCCGAAGTCATCGGGCTGGGCCTGGCCGGGCTTCGCGATGCGGCATCATTGTTCAAGTACAGCTCCTTGGACGATTTGAATCTGCCCGCTGGCGCTATTGAACAGGTCGTCGGTTACGGCATGTCGCAGCCTGGCCGGACGTTGCGGACGCTTGTGTACATGGGGTTCAACGAAGACGAGCAGCACCGCAAGGCGTTGGACGGCATCATCGCCCAGATCGGCGGCGCGGCGCGTGGCAGCTTCAATCTGCGTTTCGGGCAGGCTTCTCGCGACGCGCATCCGTATCTGAACTTTTTCTACCCGACGGACATATTTCCGTTCGCCGACGTTGAGTTGACCAATCCGGCGACCGGGGAAACCGGAGGAATGCTTTCGCACATTCCCGACGAATTCATGCCCAAGGTATACAACGTCAATACGTCATATGAATACTGGGGTCGGGTGGCGTCTTTATTGACGACGACGCTCGACGGCAAAGAGCATATTCCGATGATGGACGAGCACGCTCGCGTCTACCATCTCGCCGGTTCGCAACATCTGCCGGCCGAATTCCCGCCGCATCAGGAGAACGGTCAGAACGTCAACAACCCGAACGATTTTTCCTGGCTCATGCGCGCTCTGCTGCTAAAGATGAACGACTGGGTAACCGACGGTACGCCACCGCCACCGAGCCGCTATCCGCTGCTGGACGATGGAACCCTGGTCGCGCCGGCTGATGTTAATTTTCCCGACTTGCCGGGCATCAACTTCCCGACGATTACGCATAAAGCCTATCCTGTCGATTATGGACCGCAGTTCGCATCCGACGGCATCATTACCAATGAGCCGCCCGAAGTCGGCGCCGCATATACGATTCTTGTGCCGCAAGTCGATACAGACGGTAACGAACTTGGCGGGCTCCGAACCCCTGGGGTCGTCGTACCGGTAGCGACCTATACCGGATGGAATCTCTATAACGCTGAGTATGGTCCGACGCATATCGTTTCGCATATGTCCGGTTCGTTTCTACCGTTCCCAAAAGACGCCATGGACCGCGAGACTCGAAACGATCCGCGACTTTCTATTGAGGAACGCTACGAAAGCAGAGCCGAGTACTTGGGCTTGGTCGCCGCAGAGGCGATGACGCTGATCGGTCAGGGTTATCTCCTGGATCAGGATCTTCCAGAGATTCTTGCGCAGGCCGGTGTAATTTGGGACTACGTCACGCGGTAATGCGCGTCGTGGCACCTTTTCGATAGGCTTATTGTGGGAGCGGCCGCCTGGCCGCGATCATAGGCAGGGGGAGATTCATGCAGAAGATATCGTCGAGGATCAATCGCAGCGTGCTCGGTTCGATGCTCGGACCGCTGGTCTGCGTGGGCTTTCTTGCGGCGCCGAGCGCGGCGCCTGCCGCCGATTTCACCGGGGTCTGGTTGGCCACCACGCCGCGCGGCGGTACCGGTGCGAGCCAGCCGGAGCTAACGCCACGGGCGCGGGCGGACCTCGACGCGTTCGATCCGTTGTCCGATCCGGTCATTCGCTGCGTTCCACCCGGGTTTCCGCGTTCGGGTCTGATTATCTACCCGTTCGAGATCGTGCAGACCGAGGAACTGCTGGTGTTTCTTTATGAGGTCTTCGGCATGGTGCGCCGTATCCACATAGACGGCGGGCCGCCGCCGGACTATCTGCCGCCGGCGCGCACGGGATACTCCGTGGGCCATTGGGAACAGGACGAACTCGTCATCGATACGACCCATGTCGAGTCAGGCCTGTTGAGCGGTGGCGGTGTCGCACAATACGGTGACGTCTCGATACTCGAGCGCTATCGCCTGCGCGACGACGGCGGGATTTTGGAAGCGGAAGTCACGATTACCGCTCCCGAGACGTTCGTCGCGCCGTGGACTCGGCATTTCACCTGGGAGCTGGATTCGGATGGCATGATCTTCGACGCGCCGTGCGACCCTGCGGACAGCCGCTTTTAGGAGCATTCGGTATGCGAATCTCGACTGAATTTAGCCTCGCCGCACTACTGTCCACCGTCGCCATGACGTCCGCCGCGCATCACTCAATGCCGGCGTTGTTCGATACCGCGAGCACGGTCACCGTATCGGGGGAGGTCACGGAGTTCCAATTCATCTCGCCCCACGCATATATTCTGATGGACGTTGTCGATGGAGCGGGTGAGCGGGTCAGCTGGCAAATCGAGACCTATCCGCCCGGAATGCTCATCCGCAAGGGACTGACACCGGCTACCGTGCAACCGGGCCAGACGATATCCGCCGCCGGTCATCCTGCTCGGGACGGGCGCCCGCTCATGCGGCTGTTGACGGTTACGATGCCGAACGGGGACGAGAAGCAGATCCAGTAGGCTCTAAGAGCCGGTCACGCGCCTTGTCTCGCAGATGGATCAGGTAGCCGATCGCAAGCCCCGAGTCCAACGGCTCGCCGGTCCAGCGCGAACGAACCGTTTCAGCGTCGATATCGATGCCGCGTTGGTTATTCAGTGCGACTAGCGGGAGAGGTTGCTGCGAATCGGGCGACGCGTTGTTGCGGAGATGCGGCGTAACGCATCGGCCCGACGGGCGCCCGCCGTGGCTTCCTCCTTTTCGGCGACGACTTCGGCTGGCGGCTCAAGACGCCTTGAGAGTGCCGAAGCGGATGTTTCCGCGGAAACATCATTATGTAAAGTCGAGCTGGGTTCGTTGGCGGGATTGCTGGCCTTAAGTGTTTCCGCGGAAACAACGTTATGTAAAATTCTTTCACGGGTGAGCTCGGCCTCGCGGCCCTCTTGATAAAGGACTTCCCGTAATCTCTTCGATTAGTGCCAGACTTCGTCGCAGAGGCGGAGCCAGTTTCCGCCAATCACCTTCTCGATCACCCGGTCCGGGTGGCCGCGCCCGTCCAGGGCGCCTGCTATGAGATCCATCCGGCGGTGCGAGTTCAAGTCCGGCACTGTGAACAGCACGCCGGGATCCTCCGCAGGCGCGGCGATACCGCTCTCGATCCGCCCCGCGACGAACTCACGGTGCTTCACCCAGTACTCGTCCGATCCATCGATCGGGGTGATCGAAAGGTCGCTACCGATCCCGACGTGGTCCTCTCCGCATACGTCGAGCGCGTGCTCGATATGGGCGACGACGTCCGACTCGGTAGGGGCACGACCCGGGGAGAGGAACGGCATGAGGTAGATACCGATGACTCCGCCCCCGTCCGCCATCGCCCTGAGATCCTCGTCATCCTTGGAGCGTGGATGCGGCGCGACCGCGTTGCAACCGGAGTGCGTGATCGCGACCGGAACCGTCGAGGCCCGGATTCCCTCGGCCGTCGTACGCTTCCCACAGTGCGACAGATCGATCACCGTCCCGAGCTCGTTGAGTCGCTCCACAACTGCACGCCCGTATGTGCTCAGGCCAGCGTTCCTCGGCTCCAGGCACCCATCACCGACCAGGTTGCGAATGTTGTAGGTCAGCTGGACGACGCGGACACCGAAGTCGTCGAAGACACCAACGGCGTCTAGGTCCCCCTCGTACGGCGTTGTGTCCTGAAAACCGAAGACCAGACCGACACGCCGCTCACGCTTGGCCGCGCGGAGCTGTTCGACGCTCCGAACCTGCCGGAACACGTCGGGGAAGCGGTCAATCGTCGCAAGCCACCCGGCGATGCGCGACGCAGTGGCGGCGAAATCACCCGAACTGATGGTTAGGTTGACCGCCGTGATTCCCGATTCGACCGCGTTGCCGACCATGGCATCGTCGAGGGGTGGTTTCTCCGGGTAGTTGAAATACCCGGGGCTCGCCAGGAAATCGACGACGATGGCATCTTCGTACGGTGCCCAGGATGACGTCTCAGCTGCGGCCGCGGTCAGGGTCCGGAAGAGGCCTGGGGTGAGACCCAACGCCACCGAGGCTCGTAAGAAATCTCGTCTTTGAAGGGACATCGACCTCTCCTGTGAATGCGCCCGAGCGAGCGTGACAGGCATTCGTATTCTCTAGGTATCTTGCATGATAACCGTTAAAGAAGATCTGCTTACGACCACTTTGGGTCGTTTCGAGACTATTAGACCGATTCTAATGTTATCTCAAAAAATGTCCGCTTTCGGGCGCTAACGGGACGTTAGAAATGGCGATTTTAACGAGATTCTTAACGGAGACAAACGGCCAGTTGCGGCCGTTGGCTGACAACTAGCGGAGTCCTCGGCATAGTTCTGGTAGCGACTACGGAGCTATTTCCTCGAACAATCGCGCATACCTTTCAAGATCATCGGTCATTATTTCCAACCAATTTCGCTCTTGTTCGAGCTGTCGAGCCGCTGCATTGACGTAGCCTCTAATCTCAGCAGCCGAGTGAACTTCGGTTCCGATTTCGTGTATTTGAGTCTCACCGATACCGCTCCAATCAAGCTCTAATATCGGACCGGCCTGCCGCGCGATGCCAACGGGAATTCGACTTGAGATGAACGAATGAAGAGTTGAACCTGTGGCGTTCGTCCACCTCTGAGCGCGCTGCATCTGGGTCGGAATACGAGCGTAGTGTGCGATCGCGCCGCGTCGTAGCTGATCATTGCGAATGAGCCGAAGTCGCCCCGAGGACTGAAGATCGAGAAACACCGCCGCTGAGAACTCTGGCACCACAGGGATTCCACTACCTTGGAACAGCCCATGAATCAACTCAGGCGTCTTCTCCGGCAGAAACGGCGCGTCTAGTATTCGAACCGCCTTGGAAAGAGAAGCGTATTTCCGGTCATGGACCTCACGATTGAGTTTAATCGCAGCAATCTGACTCTGAGCCTCCTGGAATAGAGCTTCAACGTACTCAGTCTCAAGGGATCGCTCCGCCCGCTCTGCCCACCAGTTTTCAAGCGATAAGGCGATCAGAACGCCGACAATAATTACAAGGAGTTCGACTGACCCACGTAGAATCCAGGTCCGAGACTCGACTAGTGTCTGATCGCTCACCTACCTACCTCTCGGATTAATGCGCCCGATGTGTGCTTTCGGCGACTTTGGGTCGATTCGAGAATATAAGACTGATTCTAACTCGATCTCTAGAAATGTCCGGTTTGGGGTGCATTCGAGACGCTCGATTTCGTCACGTTAAGAACTTCCTTAACGGGGACTATCGGCCAAGAGCGGTCGTCAGCGTGACCCGCCCCCTGGCGCCAAGAGCACGATAATGCGCGAATAGAGGAGCCGTCGTTCAACAAGTCGGGCACGATAGTTCAGTACGACATCGACCATCCACAGTATGCGCCTAGGGCAAATTTTCGAGCATTCTTACTGCGGATTCCCCAATCTCATTATCAGCGCCCATCTGTACGGCGTTCGTAAGAGCTGTTCGAGCTTGCTCGATGTCGCCGACTTCACTGTTCACGAATCCCAGCGTTAGCCAAATTCTTTGATGAGTCGAGTCCCTGGTAACGCCCTCATTTAGCCAACGAAGAGCTTCAGCTGATCTTCCCAGATAATGTAGCGTGATGCCTAGATTGTTATAGATATCGACGTTGTCGGGACCAAACACCAACAACTGCTCATACAATTCCGCCGCCCTGTCGTATTGCTTGTTGGCGAAGAACTCATTGGCCTGACGTGATAACTCAACTGGGTCGTCGATAGTCGACTGACTGAATCTAGACAGATCGAGCTGTACCGGGTTAGTTCCCGTGATGGAGCCTGGCCATGCAAACGACGGCTGCTCTATCATCGTCCGGTCGGAACTGACGTCTTCTGAATCAGGAATGTAGTACTGCCTTGTGCTGGCAAATACTATTAGCCCGAAGATGACTTGGAACACTGTCATCAGAATCCAGAATCTGGTGCTACGAATCAAAAAAATCACCTATTTCTACATACCAATGGATTCTGGATGTCTGCTTACCGTCCGCTTCGGGTCGTTTCGAGACTATAAGACTGATTCTAACCCGATATTAAAAAATGTCCGGTTTAGGGGGTTAACGGGCCGTTAAGAATGGCTACGTTAAGGAGATTCTTAACGGAGACTTTCGGCCAACTCCGGACGCTCGGCTCGATCCCAACACGTATGTTTTGAAAGGCTGCATTCTCGGAAGCGGTCATCCGCCCTTATTCCCTAAACCCCGACCACTGAATAGCGGTCTTTATGCGACTGTAGAGATTTCGGGTTGCCCGCATCATGCGACTGTAGAGATTTAGGGTTGCCCGCATCACGGTACCGTCCGCAGTATGGAAGCAAAAGGGGTCCTGATCTAGGGTTTTCTCTGGCGCGGGCACGACACCCGACACTGAGTACCATCTCTCGTTTAGCCGCATCTCGAGCCGATCGAAAGCCCAGACCCGCCGCATCAACTCCTCGCCGGAGAAATCCCCGGGCCTGGCAATCCGTGTAATGGCCTTGCCGGCTTCCCAGGAATGATAACTACCCTCTCCAATCTGATCGCGACCCGGATAACCTTCCACGGCAAGGTTCAGAACATCCGGTAAGCTCGCCACCGCTAAATTGGCCTTCTCAAGTTCCAGAGTTGAGGCGCTACAACCGAGGGTGACGAGAAGCGACTCCTGGTACAACACGGGACCGCCATCCAGTCGATTGGTCATTCGGTGGAAAGTAAATCCCGTTTCCCGTTCCCCACAATAAATCGACCACGATGTGGATCTACGACCCTTGTATTTCGGTAATAGACCATTGTGATAGTTGATGGCGTGGGAAAAGACTCCTAGCAGATCGTTGCTGAATTTCTTGAGACAATAGAATGACAAGGCAATAGTTGGCTTTATCTCAGAGCGCAGCCTTGCTATGAACTCAGTTGAACTGAGATCGCCGCCACGCGGAACAATGACATCAAAACCGTGACGCTGTCCCAGCCGGACCAGATCAACAGGCAACGGCTGGCTAACCTGGGCGTCAATGAAGAAGAGTGATTCGGCCGCCCGAAAAGCCCTTTTGAAATAGTAACGCCGCCGAACAGCCGGGTAGTTCAGCGCACCGGTCAGGCAGATTGCAACCAACTGCATGTTGTCCATTGAATTCAGGGCCGCCAGGGCACCCCGGATCAGGATCGCGGGGACGCCCTCCACGCTACTAACGAAGATGACGATACGCTGCACAGACGGACCTCATTCAGGAGATACTCTCAAATCACCGGTGACTCTACCGAGATCAGGCCTGGTCGGAGAACCGAACGTCCTTTTTCCCAGTTCCAGTCGTATGCATAGCCTTGCATACTAACTATCTGCAGTCGAATGCACGCGGCTCATGGCGAACGTCTCAAACGGGTCGATTCGAGACCTTTCTCCCAACGCCAAAATTAACATTTTTAACGGTAACTTTGGCCCCCAAAGCGGACATTCTATTCAGCACCGTTAAAGCCTTCCTTAACGGAGGCAAACGGGCAACTGCGGACATTCACTCTTCCAACTCGCGCTCGACAGCCGCTACGAACTCTGCGTCCAGTATTTCCCGTCTCATTCGATCCCAGGCTCCCGCGATACCCCAGAAATCATTCTCGATCTGTCGAACAATCCCCTGAATATCTCCATCTTGTACTCGTCCCCTCTGATACTGTTTCCATGAATATTCTGCCATGATCACTATCGACGCGACGTATGCATCGAGTATTACTCTCTCTTCACGAGTCAATTCCTCACCAGCGCCCCTCTTAACGATTGCTCCGGCCAGCGAGGGGGTGGTCACGATCAGTCGGCGTGTCGCATTTTCTTCGGCGAAACGATTAAAGCTGATCTCAGCGTCCATCTGATCCTGAACCTGCCGGAGTTCAAGACCGAGGAAGATGATTCCCGCGATCACGCCAAGATTAGCGAGAATCGTTATAGTTTGACCGAGGTCGATCTTCTTCAATTCTTAATCCCCCAGGTATGCAATAACGTGTTTCTGCTTACGGCCGGAATGGGTCGTTTCGAGACCTTTTCCCCAACGCCAAAATTAACATTTTTAACGGCGACTTTCCGCTCCAAACCGGACATTACGATCGGGCACGTTAAGGTTTACTTTAACGGAGACAATCGGCCAGTTCCGGACGTTAGAGCGTAAGTAGATCAACAACTGTACGTAGTGAGAAGAGAATCTATCTCCTCTGCAAATTCAGGAGAGTATCGATTCCTTGTGCGGCACCAATACTCCACCATGCTCCGCGCGACAGCGAGGGTCGAGCCGATCGCCTCTATCTGCGTCGAGAATTCGACTTCGTCATACAATCCAGTCCTGTACTGATAGTGCATACCCTCCCAGTACCGAAACCGCGCATTCCTGAATAGATCCAGCTTCAATCGTTCAACTGCAGAAATCTCCAAAGACTGATCAGACCTCACGATTAGATCCAGAAGAGCGTCATCGGAAGCCTCTGCAATCAATAGATCCGTAATGCCGCTTGCAAGGTCGTGCCGGGTCTGCGCTCTGATCATGTCTCGATTTTGACCCAACTCGAAGGCGAGAAAAGCGATAGACAGCAGTACTCCAATATTGGCCCCAATCTGTAGAAATTGGTTGAGACGATCAACGTTCATTCTTCTCCCCCGGATATCCGGCATACAGCATATCACTTGCCCCCGTCCGCCAGCGGCCCGGTGGCCGTTCAATTCAGTCAGGGGATAGTGGGGTCTGTAAGGATCCTATCCACCTCAGCAGTAAAACTCTGCCGAGGTTCAGCAATTCCCAGCTGTCGCCAATACGGCGCCGCAGCCTTTATTTCTGGTTCCGTCGTGGTTTGATAAAAGTCAGCGTCGAGATAACCGTGTTCGAACTGATAGTGCTCATTATCCAAGTCAGTTCGTCTAATAAAAAACCAGGTAAAGAGCACATCTCTGTCCGAAGGGTTTATCGATTGCAGAGCGGTTGCTTCAATTTGACTAAGCAGAGCCTGAAGTTCTCGATCGCGGTCGCCAAGCATCATCCGGTTAGTTTCAATTGCGTCAAACGCTCGTGCTTGATATGCCTGCGCACTCAGAGCCGCTTGAGTCTGCCGTAGCTCCATAACAATGGCGATCAAACTGCCAACCACTGCCAGTAACGTCAACAATTCGGCAGTCTCTCTCCAGCTGGACAACCTCATAATGAAATCCCACGCATGTCTGGAATGGGTCGTTTCGAGACTATTAGACCAATTCTAACCCTATCTCAAAAAATGTCCGCTTTCGGGTGGTTAACGGGACGTTAAGAATAGCTATGTTAAGAAAATTCTTAACGGAGACTTTCGGCCAATTGCGGTCATTCGCGAGGCGGATTCTGGCGGTCCGGCGAAATGCGAAGGTTGCTGAAGTACCCCTCGGTTCCCGGGCCGATCCGAAGAGCAATGGCCCCACCAATCTCACCTAGCTTAAGGTCGTTAACGATTAGGCTCGGTTGTTCATCACCATGCACGAAGAGCCGGGCCGTGGTTCCCGAGACCTCTATCCTCACGTGCGTCCACTCGCCGGGGACGAGATCCACGTACGACTCATATTTCCCGGGCTCGGATTCGCGCAGGCGTTGCCATGGAAAGTCAGGATAGGAGACGTATTGAGTCGAGTGATTGCGCCGAAGTTGAACTGCTGCCCGCCCATTCGTGGGCCGCAGGTAGATGCACTCGTAGTGTGATGCAGCAGGAGAAACGTGAAACGCGACTCCGATGAACCCGCGCGCCGCTTGCTGTGCTCCCGCGACAGGCTGACCCGCAACATCAACTTCGATAACGCCGTTCTGAAAGTCCAGACCACGGATGATTACCAACTTGTCGGGGCTACTATCCCTAAACTCATCCGCTTCGGTGACTCGGAGGGCGCTTCTGTCCCCATAGGTGACTACTTCCGATACGACTTTGTGTAACTCAAGAATCTCGGAATCGTCCAGCGAGATAGTTTGGGCTAGCGTGGCGCCGGGCAGAAAGAGGAGCCACGGTATGGCCGCTGTCAATCTCATAATCTTCTAACTGACCTCATTTCGCGGCTACTGTGCACACTGAACGACTGCTAACGACCACCTCGGATCGGTTCGTGACCCTAGCTCCCGGGCGTCACCGATAGCAACCCGCTGTCCAGCGCCGGATCGTAGTCGGGATTGTGGCTGGGAAGCTTCGTCCCGACGCTCTCCAGGTAAACCTTCAGGTCATCGAACATGGACTCTGCGATCTGCGGCCGGTATCGCGTCAGATCCGTGGTCTCTCTGAGATCCGCGTCGAGATTGAACAGATACTTCCGATCGGAATCGAGTTCCCAGATGAGCTTATAGGCGTCCCGCCTGATCGCCGCTTGAGGCGCGACATGTTTCATATTGCGATAGGCGCCGTAGTACCAGATCAGTGACTCTGTTCCCCGCTCAACCGTGCCAATGCCGCCGTTCTGCAGAACCGCATTCAGGCTGCCGCCGTCCTGATTTTCAGGTAACGGCTGAGTGGCGCCGACCCACTCAGCAATTGTTGGGAAGAAATCATAGCCGATCACGGGCACGTTGCTCTGCACTCCCGCCTCGATTCCGGGGCCGCGAATAAAGAGCGGGACGCGAATACCCCCCTCCCACACGTGAGTTTTTCCCAGAGCCAGTGGAATATTGCTGGTGAACGGTGTGTCAGATTCGCCGCCATTGTCCGAGATGAAAATGACATAGGTATTTTCAGCTATCCCGAGATCATCCAGTGCGTCCAGGATTCGACCCACACCCTGATCCATCTCGGCGGTCATAGCCGCGTACGTGGTATTGGTATGCGTTTGGCTTTCGTATTGCTTGAATTTCGCAATATTGTCGGGCAGCGCGAGCACCGGGATGTGAACGGCATAGTAAGAGACCTGCGCGAAAAAGGACCGCCCTGCCTGCGCCTGCTCACCGATGAATGCGATCGCCTCTTCCGTAACCTCGCTGCTGCGCTTCGGGTCCGGTGGTCCGACTCGGCCCTCAGTATTCGTGGTCAGGCCGCTGTGGGCGTCATAGCCGTGCCGGTCCGGTGATACTCCACCCATGTGCCACTTACCGAAGTGACCGGTCGCATAATTCGGATCGTGCTGCTTCAAGAACTCCGCGACGGTGATTTCCTCATCGGCGATATCGCTGACCGGGAGTGGTACGATCATGGGCTTGTTGACATACATGTCGTCGTAGAACGCCTGTAGTCCCGCCCGGCCGTTCTCATCGGGCACGACATCGATAATGTCCGTGGCGCCTAAGCGGGCTGCCGTCTTACCTGTTTGGATGCTCATTCGCGTAGGCGAGCAATTCGGTGCCGGTGAATAGGCGTTGGAAAACTTCATCCCTTCCGCTGCAAGGCGTTCGAGGTTCGGCGTTCGGTATAGATCGCTCACCGAGCCCTCCACACGCCCGTCCATCTGCACAGACGTTCCGGTCCAGCCCTGATCATCCGAGAGGATGAGTACGATGTTTTGGGCGGCAGCGTGATTGGTAGCCAGAAGGATTGCGCAGATCGTTAGTAATGATCTGTGGGTTCTCATCGGCATCTCCTTGAATTTAGGTTCTTGCGCCTGTTCAGGCGGGGGCACAACTGAGTATAAGGTATCCGGTCATCGCCCTCGCGGCCAGAACTGGACGCTTCAAGGACCCCACAAGGCTGGCTTGAGCCACGGCGGGGGCACGGATAGCTTTCCCGCACGCGGTCTCGTAGTTTCACCCAAATCTTGTGACTGCCATGCGCCATCCCACTCTGGCGGCAAGTCAGGCAGAAAGGGAAATGGCGGCTCAACCAAAGACTCTGGGTGAAACCCGAGGCGCCCGTAATAAGCGGGGTCACCCAGTACATATACTCGGCACACGCCCGCGTCTTCCAATCGTCGCAAGCCGGTACGCACGATCGCACTCCCGATACCCTGTCTTTGCCGCGCAGGCAAGACCGCGAGTGGCCCGAGTAGCGCAGCGTTGATGCTATCTCCAACCACGCCACACTTCGTGAAGATCGCATGTCCGACAGTCCGCGTTTCAATCGTCCCGACGAGTGATAAGGCTACGACGGGATCGCTCAAGAGGTCTCGCACTAGTGGAAGCAGATTCTCCTCCGGGAACGCTGCGGGATAGAGTGACTCAATCGCGGCCGAATCGGCTTGTCTGCTCTCGCGGATTTCGAGCTCTTCCGACATTGCGGTGTCCGTATACAGTCGATTGCTAAAGTGGGCGGCGACAGCCTTGGGGCCGCAATGGGTCGTTTCGAGGCCTTAGCTCCCGACCCCAAATTAACATTTTTAACGGCGACTTTGACCCCCAAAGCGGACATTCCATTTCGTCATGTTAAGAACTTCCTTAACGGAGACAAACGGCCAACTGCGGGCGTAATAAAGCGTGATTCTCTGGCAATATAAACACACGCCACATTCGAACGGCCGTCACTCTAATCGAGCATACGTGGTTGTTTCTAGTCCTCGTGGAGATGCCTCTGTCAAGATCAGCTTATCTCCTTCGAAATGATAATCGTTCTCGTATGTCCAGCCCACAGCCCCGGTCCTAGGACTCCGGACAACCAGAGTATGAAAAACGATCGTAGACTCAGTCCTCTCATAGGTACCACCGTTCGATCGGTAGGTATCGTATGCCGAAACTTTCTCCTCATCCGTCAGTGGCGTTCCAGGCTTCGTAACCGTAGGCCGATTCGCGAGACTCTCAAGCTTGGAAAAGTAGTCCCGCGTGAATATCAGTAGATTCGGGCCGTACGCAATAGGTGTTTCACCAGCTTCATCAACGACCTTCTGGGCTTCCCAAACGCCTTCCAAGGAATCCTGTGCGTATACAACAGTAGCGGCTAGTAAGCTAACCAAAAAAAGCGAAGCATGAGTGAAGGTTTTTGCCATCGGTGATAATTTCTTGAGCTTATCTTTCTGAATCATGATGTCCGCTTCGGGTCGGTTCGAGACCTTTTCCCCAACGCCACAATTAACATTTTTAGCGGTAACTTTGGGCTCTAACCCGGACATTCCCAGCCAATAGCTCCGCCGAGCGCGAGGTTTTGTTTCTTCCCGTTTAGTGAACCGACATCTCACTTTCAGACTTCAGAATGTGACGCGGTTCACAATTTCGTGACCCACTTCACATAACGCGCTAGCCGTCGTCGGTAACATCTCAGTCTCCCAGATAAGGATGACAGCAATAAGGATTCCGTCTGATGACTCCCGCATTGATCTGCCTGGCTCTCGCCGTCTACTACGAAGCACGATCTGAACCGCTACTAGGCCAAGTAGCAGTGGCCGAAGTGATACTGAACCGAGTACACGATCCGGCATATCCGAACAACATCTGCGAGGTAGTACATGAGGGTGGGACCGCACGTTACCGTTGCCAGTTCTCCTATTGGTGTGACGGCAAGTCGGAGACCCCGGCAGAGGGTCGAGCGTGGCGTAGAGCCAAGGTGATTACCAAGCTCACATACAGTGGCGTACTCTCTGCTGGCATAGGCGATGCGACAAACTACCATGCAGACTACGCATCTCCCTACTGGCGAGATCAGATGGAGCTAGTAGCCACCATTGGGCGGCATAATTTTTACTTCGAGAGCAGCTCGTCAGCCACTCCCTAAACCCCCGGCCCAGAGAGAGGTTTCTCTCTGGGCGTGCATTCGGCTTCCTAGCAGGATGCGGGCAGATACTAGGGAGGCACCGCCGGTGCCACATAGACAGCCGAATTGCCCCTCCTGATGTTCCCATCAGCCTCGCCTTCTATGGCTGTCGGCTATTTCGTGATCGTGGAAGTAGTGGCGCGAGCCGTTTAGTATTGGTAGTTATGTCGCCATATGCGTATCTGTCAAAGACATCTACGACGGCTACAATAGTGTCGGGGGTCTTTGTGGGGATTTTTGTTGGGTGGGTGTTCATCTTCGCAGCTCCTGTGCCCATGGATGCGAGGGTTCCTCTTGCTGAACATCTGTTTCCGTCGGGCACCCTCTTGGTCGGGCTCGTGTCTGTCGGCGGCACTTCCCTTATGGTCTTCTGGTACATCAGTTTCCTCTTTTTCTGTGTTCGTGGTGCTGGTTATGAGTTGAAACCGAAACATTTGCAGGATCCTGAAGTTGTCTTTTCTTACTTAGCTGCTCTCTCCTTTCTCTTCGGGTCTTTTGTTGGTGGGCTTGCTTCCCTAACAAGCTACGGAGAAATCATGGTTTTGGTTATGGATGGCGCCTATGAAGTTCATCTTTTTCCTGTGGTTGCATTCGTTGGGGGTTTTCCGCTTTTGTTAGCTGTAACTAGGCCCAGGTTGAGCTCGCTTATGCGCAAGGGGCGCAGGGCGACGTTTGCGCCGACGCAAGCTCGCAAGGAAAGGGAGCTTTTAGCGGAGGCATTGAGAGCGGAAGAAATGGAGGCCGACGCACACCATATGTAATCCAGTCACTCACTAGCACTTCGTAGCCCCGCTTCGGCGGTTTTTTTGTGGCAGACCTAACGTCCGCTTTCGGGCTAACGGGACGTTAAGAACGGCTACGTTAAGGCGATTCTTAACGGAGACTTTCGGCCAACTGCGGACGCTCCGCTTGGCCCCGGAAATATACTTATCGGGGTATGTCGCGCCTGTTTTCTGCGGGCTGCGACCAGTGGGCGGGGATCAGCCAGGCTGACAGGACAGCGACGCCTCCCAGCGCCCAGACGATCACGGCCCCGGTGGGCAGATCGAATTGAGCGGATAGAATCAGGCCGAGCAGATAGCCTACCAGGCCGACCCCGTAACCAACCCGTACAGCATACCGTTTCAGGTTTCGAGTCGCGAGAGCGGGTGCGATCAGACTTGCAAAGACCAAGAAGATCCCCACAAGCTGCACCGACACCGTGACACTCAATGCGAACAGCACATAAAAGCCGATCCGACCGAAGCGTTCATGTCCCCTGATCCAGATCGCGGCGACCGCAGTCGAGACCACAGCTGCCGGTCCGAGCGTGTGCCAATCGACCCAGAGGATCTGCCCGACCAGCAGTTCCCTGAGTTCCTCGCCGCCCCGCGGATTCGTGGCAAGCAATAAGATGCCGCCGGTCGCGGCCAGCACGAACAGCATGCCTATGAGTGCTTCCTGAACCTCACCGAACCGGGCTTCGGTCCAGGTAAGTATCAGGGCCGCACCTAGTGCCGCAGTAAATGCCGCAAGCTGTGCAGCCAGACTGTGGACGTCCCAGCCGAGCCCACTCGCGGCGATGACGCCTAAGCCAGCCGTTTGGGCGATAGCCAGATCGATGAAGATAATGCCGCGATTCAGGACTTCTTGTCCGAGCGGTACGTGCGTGACCAGGACAATCGCACCGGCGAGCAAAGCGGGCCCGAGTATCGTGATATCGAGCGCCGCCCAGTTCACTCCCCGGGCTCCAGTAACACGTCGAGCATGACATCGAACATGCCGAAGAGATCGTCAGCGCCGTCGACACTACCGACGGTATGCGGGAGTACAACCGCCGGAATCCCCATGCGGTCCGACAACCAATGTGAGCCGCGACCATTCTGATAGGCCGAACGCACGATCAGGCGTACATTTTCGTTCTGTAGTTGCTCGAGCATTCTCGCCAGGTGACTCGTGCTCGGCGGTACACCGGGCTTCGGCTCCAATGTCGCGATTTCATCGAGACCCAGCCAGTCGATCATATACGCCCAGCTCTTGTGGTGAGTGACAATGGCTTGGCCACGTAAGGACTCGGCACGTGTCGACCAGCGTCGCACGGCTTCTTCCCAACGCGCAGAGAAATCCGCGTAGCGCGCTGCGTAGTAGTCAGTCTGAGCCGCATCCAGTGTTTGCAATCGCTCGAGCAATGCGGCGGCGACGCGTGGGATGTTCCGCGGGTCGGTCTGGACGTGAGGGTTACCGAAAGGATGAATGTCGCCGAGTGCGCGATCGACAACCTGCGACTGCTCAAGCAAGTCAACGAAATCGGTCGCAGCCATGAAGCCTAGCTCGCCCGGTTGTATTGTTGGGTTATTAGCCTGTCTCAGTAGCAACGGCAGCCAGCCTATCTCGAGATCGGCGCCGGTACAGATCATGAGGTCGGCTCTACGCACCTTGGCGATCAGGCTTGGGCGGGCTTGGATATAGTGCACGTCCTGTAAGCCGGTGACGGCGGACTCCGCCTCGACCCGGTCACCCCCTAATTCCGTGGCCAGCGCCGCCCATTCGGGCTCGCAGGTAAAGATCCGCAATTGTGCCCATGCCGGCGCCGCGCCGAGCATGAGTAGCAGGAAACAGATGTTATAGCTTGTGATGCGATTCATGCGTAGTGGACCAGTCAAAATGTGTGTGCGCCGTGCGAGCCGAGACTCATGACATACTGCAATACAAATCCGGTCGACGATTGACCACTGAAGTCATATGAGTCTACCTGGAAGCGCAACCGGCTGAACTCGCTATTGGACCAGTCGAGCATGAAGCTCCAGCGCTCCGGATCGTTGCCGCCAGCAGTCACGCCGGGCAGACCGCTCAACCCATCGCCTGGCGAGAGCTGATCGAAGCGTGCTCCGGCGCGCCATTGCGGGCGAAACTGGTAGGTCCCATAAAGATAGAAACCGCTCTGACCGCCATCGTAAGGGACTGTCAGCGGTGGCTGTGATAGTAATGTTAGCGAGCCCTTCTCATCGCGGCGGAGATATTCACCGACAAACGTGAAGTTGCGGTCGCGCGGGTTGCCGTTGCGCGCCCATTTCCAAACGAAGTCGAACATCGCGACATCGGTATCGCCGTCGAATCCGACCAGCGTCGGCTCTAGCATGGATTCACGGCCTATAGACTGCGCGGCTAAGAGAGACACGCCGACGCGCCAGCTATTCGAC
>Ga0255049_10000337_pt1 | contig 29036 bp, 23 predicted proteins | sample JV7_2_3_MG_FD_183615 | JGI IMG/M metagenome (GOLD analysis project Ga0255049, IMG submission 183615) | Seawater microbial communities from Jervis Inlet, British Columbia, Canada - JV7_2_3 | ecosystem: Environmental > Aquatic > Marine > Inlet | place: Canada: British Columbia | collected 2016-10-06 | reverse complement strand
GGGTCCGGCACTCTTTGCGCTCGGCCAGCGCTGCATTATCGACTTGTAGCGCGTGTAAAAGCGTATGCCTTCCTTGCCGTAAATATGGTGATCGCCAAAGAGGCTGCGCTTCCAGCCGCCGAAGGATTGATAAGCTGTCGGCACCGGGATAGGCACATTGATTCCGACCATGCCCACCTCGATGCTTCGCGCAAATTCACGTGCCGTGCCGCCGTTGGCGGTGAAACAGGCCACGCCGTTGCCGAGTTCGTGCGCATTGATGAGATCGATGGCCTCAGTGATGCTGGCAACACGAACGATGGCGAGAACAGGGCCGAATATCTCCTCGCGGTAAATCTGCATCTGGGGCCGAACGTGGTCGAAGATCGTGGGGCCCAGGAAGAAGCCTTCCTCGTGCCCGGGAACGGCGAGTCCGCGACCGTCGAGGATGAGCTCGGCGTCTTCTGCGAGACCTGACTCAATGTAGCCAGTGACCTTTTCGCGATGCGCTGCGCTGATCAGGGGGCCCATCTCCGACTCAGCTGCGGTGCCCGGTCCGATCTTGAGCTGCCTGGCGCGCTCGGTCAGTTTCGCTATGAGTTCTTCGGCCCGGTCGCCGACGACAACCGCGACGGAAATCGCCATACAGCGTTCACCGGCTGAGCCGAAAGCGGAACCGATCAGCGCATCAGCCGCAAGATCGAGATCGGCATCGGGTGCGACGACGAGATGATTCTTGGCACCGGCAAGTGCCTGGACCCGTTTGTGGTTTTTACTGGCCTGGGCGAAGACCTGTTCGGCGACCGGCGTCGAGCCGACGAAGCTGACGGCGGCGACATCAGGTTCTGCGATCAGCGCGCGTACCGTGTCGCCGTTACCCTGAATGACATTGAGCACACCGGGTGGTCCGCCCGCCGACTTGAAAAGATCCGCCAACAGCAAAGAAGCACTCGGGTCGCGTTCGCTCGGTTTGAGGACGAAGGTGTTGCCGCAGGCAACGGCAAGAGGAAACATCCAAAGCGGCACCATCGCCGGGAAGTTGAAGGGCGTGATGCCAAGACAAACACCAAGCGGCTGGCGCATCGACCAGTTATCGATGCCGCCGCCGATGTTATCGACGTGGCTGCCTTTGAGATGCTCCGGCACGCTGCAGGCAAACTCGGTGACCTCAATGCCCCGCTGTACTTCGCCATCGGCGTCGCTCAATACCTTGCCGTGCTCAGTCGTAATCAACATTGCCAGGTCGCTACGGCGTGCTTCGAGTAATCGCCTGAATTCAAACAATACTCTGGCTCGCTTCAATGCCGGCGTGTCGCGCCACGCCGGGAATGCTGCGGTGGCGGCGGCGACGGCAGCAGAAGCGGTTTCAGGCGGCGCCAGCGCAGTTTCTGCAATCGTCTTGCCATTGGCAGGATTGAATACGGGCACGGTGCTTGTCGCCGACGCCTGGTTTTCACCATTGATGACGTGACCGAGTCGCGGCCGATTGTCTTCGGGCGATTGCGTAGCGGTGATCTCCATCTGGCACCATTGTACTATCGAAGCGATTTCAGCCGAGACCAACCGACCGGAAGGATCAGCATGGGACCGCACCGTCCGCCCGACATTTTACGCAAGTCGCATGCCCATTCGGACGGCAAGTCCCGAGCCCGGGGCAAGCGGGAGCTTCGCGAGGATATTGACACATCGATGGCGGGGTCAGCCGATCATCGTGCTGTGCTGATCGATCTCGACGGCGTTGTTTGTCGTGGCGACGAGCCGATCACGGGAGCAATCGATGCCGTGCGCTGGCTTAAGGACGAGGGGATTGCGCATCTGTTTGTGACCAATACGATGTCGACGTCGCGCGAGGCTCTGGTGGCAAAGCTCGCCGGGTTTGGAATGGAGATCGCAGTCAACGACATTCAGGCGCCGCCCGATGCGGCTGCTGCCTGGCTCGCGGCACAGGGGTGCGGGCGCCTGCTGCTCGCCGTACCCAAGGGGACCGCCGGCGCTTTCACTGAATTCGAGACGCAAACGCTGGACGAACTGATCGGTCATCAACAGGCCCTGGGTCAGGGTGGTGGAAGCCCAGCGGTCGATGCGGTTGTCATCGGCGACATCGGGTCGGACTGGAATTTCGTGCGGTTGAACGCCGCATTTCGCTGCCTGAAGCAGGATCCGGCGCCCAGGCTGATAGCGCTCAGTATGACGCCGTACTGGAATGCACGCGAAGGGCTCCGACTCGATGTGGCACCTTTCGTTGCCGCGCTGTCCCGCGCGAGCGGCGTGGAAGCCTGCATTCTCGGAAAGCCGGCACCCGCGTTTTTCGAGGCGGCACTCAGGCGACTCGATGTTTCGGCTGCCGACACGTTGATGATCGGCGACGACGTTCGAGCCGATGTTGCCGGTGCTCAGGCGGCAGGGCTCAAGGGTATTCTGGTCAAGACGGGCAAATATCAGTCGGGGGATCTCGGGCTCGGTATCGAACCCGAACTCGTTATTGACACAATCGCTGATCTGCCGCGCTTCTGGCCAAAGAGCGCGTCGTCCTGAGCCCGGTTCTCAGGTAACCTCATCTCGATGAGCAGAACTGTTCAGGTCGGTAGCAGTGACGCGTCACAAGGCGCGTACACCAAGGTCTAGCATGCTGAGCTATTCGATCCGGCGTGTTCTGGGCGCCATTCCCACGCTCCTGATCATTATTACGCTCGCGTTCTTCATGATGCGGATCGCACCCGGTGGCCCCTTTGACGGCGAGCGGCGACTGCCGCCCGAGGTCGAGGCCAATATTGCCGCTGCCTACGATCTGGACAAGCCGCTCTACGAGCAATACTTCATCTATCTCGGCCGTTTGCTGCATGGCGACTTCGGGCCGTCCTTCCGTATTCGTGATTTCTCCGTTTCCGAATTGATCGCTTCGGGCCTGCCGGTCAGCATTCGCCTCGGACTCTCTGCAATCACCGTTGCAGTCCTTTTTGGAACGATGCTCGGCATGTTTGCCGCACTCAGACAGAATCGTCCGAGTGACTATTCGGTTATGACGCTCGCGATGGCCGGCATTACGATTCCAACCTTCGTCACGGCACCATTGCTGACATTGCTTTTCGGTGTCTACGGCCTGAATCTGTTCGGCTGGCAAATCTCCTTACCGGTCGGTGGCTGGAATGATGGCGCGCTGCGCAACATGATTCTGCCGGTTACGGTTCTCGCTCTGCCTCAGATCGCGGTGATTTCACGTCTGACTCGCGGCAGCATGGTCGAGGTGCTGCACTCGAACTACGTACGCACGGCACGCGCGAAAGGCCTGTCTGGCTGGCGTGTCGTGACTCGTCATGCACTACGTGCCGGGCTCTTGCCCCTGGTGAGTTATCTGGGACCTGCTATCGCAGCACTTGCGACCGGGTCGCTGGTTGTTGAGCAGATATTCGGCCTCCCCGGTATTGGCCGTTATTTTGTTCAGGGCGCACTCAATCGGGACTACACACTGGTACTTGGCGTGATCGTTTTTTACGCATCTTTCATCATTTTTCTCAATCTGATTGCAGACATTCTTTACCGGGTGCTCGATCCGCGTGTGAGGTTTGAGTGATGACGCCGATGCCATCAGATGAACGCGCCGGCATGATGCAGTCGGCGGAGGCGGTGAAAGGGCGCAGCCTGTGGATTGATGCGCGCCGTCGGCTGTTCCGTAATAAAGCCGCCGTTGTGAGCATGATTATTCTCGGAACAATAACGCTGATGGCGATTTTTGCTCCTCTGCTTTCGCCTTATGCGTTTGATCAGATCGATTTTTCCCTCGTTCAATGTGGGCCGAGTTGGTGGCCCGGCGAATTCGTCATCTGCCGCGCTGACGGCGCTCATTGGTTCGGCATGGATTCAGTCGGCCGGGATCTGTTCATTCGTACGCTTTACGGTGCACGCGTATCGCTCGCCGTTGGTCTGGTTGCAACCTGCGTCAGCCTGCTAATCGGTGTGGTTTACGGTGCGACCGCCGGATATATTGGCAACACAATCGACAATCTAATGATGCGGTTCGTTGATATTCTCTATTCCCTGCCGTTTATTTTTTTCGTCATCATCCTGATGGTCATCTTCGACAGAAACTTCATTCTTCTGTTCGTTGCTATCGGCGCGGTGGAATGGCTGACCATGGCCCGCATCGTGCGCGGCCAGACGCTGTCCGTAAAACAGAAGGAGTTCATCGAAGCGGCACGTGCAAGTGGCGTTAGTGGTTTTGGCATTATTTCGCGCCATATCATCCCCAACGTCATCGGTCCGGTAATCGTCTACGTGACGCTGACCATTCCGGCGGTCATTCTGGCCGAGAGTTTTCTGTCGTTTCTGGGGCTTGGCATCCGTGAGCCGATGACATCCTGGGGTGTGCTCATATCCGAAGGCGCGAATGCACTCGAGACTGCACCCTGGACGCTGGTGTTTCCTGCTGGCTTCATGGCGGTCACGCTGTTCTGCTTCAACTTCATTGGCGACGGCTTGCGCGACGCGCTCGATCCGAAGGATCGCTGACTCATGGCCGAAACCGTCCTGAGCGCGAGAGGATTCAATGTTCGCTTTTCTACACCGGATGGCGAGGTGCATGCAGTCAGAGACGTGTCTTTCGATATTGAGGAAGGCGAATGTCTTGGTGTCGTCGGCGAATCCGGATCGGGAAAGAGTCAGTTGTTCCTCGGCGCTATCGGACTTCTCGCGTCGAACGGAAACGCCGATGGCGAGATGTCTTATCGAGGCCAGAATCTGACGCGACTGTCACAATCCAGGCTCAACGGTGTCCGTGGCTCCAAGATCACAATGATCTTTCAGGATCCGTTGACCTCACTCACGCCACATATGCGTATTGGCGGTCAGATCATCGAAGCGCTGCGCGTTCATCAGAAGATGAAAGGCGACGATGCGCAAAGACGTGCAATTGAATCGCTTGAGCTTGTCCGCATTCCGGAGGCGAAACAGCGCATGCGTCAGTATCCTCACGAGCTGTCCGGTGGCATGCGTCAGCGCGTTATGATTGCGATGGCCACCGCCTGCGGCCCTGATCTGTTGATTGCCGATGAGCCAACCACGGCGCTCGATGTCACCGTACAGGCACAAATACTCGAGATCATGCGCGACCTTAAGGCCGAACTAAGAACCTCTATCATTCTGATCAGTCACGATATGGGCGTGATCGCCGCCATGGCTGATCGTGTCCAGGTGATGCGTGACGGCGGGTTCGTCGAGTCAGGCACCGTGGACGAAATCTTTTATGCGCCCAGGCATGCCTATACGCGCATGTTGCTGGACGCGATGCCACGCATTGATCAGTCGGATCGCCCGGGGCATACGACTCTGGAGCCGCTTGGAAAGCCTGACGATCATCCGGCGCTTCTCGATGTCGAAGACCTCCGTGTTCACTTTCCTATCCGCACCAAGGGATGGATACCGCACTACAAGCCCTTGCGTGCCGTGGACGGTGTCAGCTTTTCCCTGCGCAAAGGTGAGACCCTCGGCATCGTCGGTGAGTCGGGCTGTGGTAAGTCGACATTGGCACGCGCCATTCTTGCGCTTTGGCCTGCAACCGCTGGCACAGTGCTTTGGTGTGGCAAAGACCTGAGCCAGGCTGACAAGGACACGTTGCGATTGCTGCGCAGAGAGTTTCAGATCGTGTTTCAGGATCCGCTTGCGAGCCTCGATCCGCGTATGACGATCGGTCAGAGCATCGCCGAGCCTTTGCGCGCTCTCGAGCCTGACCTTGCGCGTTCCGTAGTGATCGAGCGAGCGCGGGAAATTCTTGAGCATGTTGGGCTCGATCCGGCCTGGATTAACCGTTATCCGCACGAGTTCTCCGGTGGTCAGAATCAGCGTGCCGGCATTGCGCGCGCAATGATCGTCAAACCAAGACTTGTTATCTGTGACGAAGCCGTCAGTGCCCTGGACGTTTCCGTTCAGGCACAGATCATCGATCTCATCTTGTCATTGCAAAGGGAATTCGCAATGTCGATGATTTTCATCAGTCACGATCTGTCAGTCGTTCGCCAGGTTTCGCATCGCGTCATGGTGCTCTACCTGGGTCGCGTCGTGGAACTCGCCGATCGCGACGCAATCTATGAAGATCCGCGCCATCCCTACACCAGGGCGCTGATCTCGGCCGTACCTGTACCAGATCCGCACAAGGAGCGCGCAAAGGCGCGCATTCCGCTTCCCGAGGAACTTCCATCGCCGCTGGATACCAGGGCTGCGTTGACTTTTCTCAAATCGAAGCGCGTTGACGATCCCGATGCCGTACAGCATGTTCCGCAGTTGATCGAGGTCGGCCCGGATCACTTCGTGGCGGAGCATGATCCCTTGTGAGCGGCGTGCGCCCGAGTGGAGTAACCTCTGCCGGGGCACGCTGTTGGGGAATGCAGGGAATGAGTCATGGGGAGTCGTAAGCTTTTCGATCACAAGCTATGGGCAATCGCCGGCGCTGCGATAGCTTTCAGCGCTTGCAGCCAGGATGATGGGCCGTCTGTTGATGGCGGCACCGGTAACCAGAGCGAAGAGATGGTTTTCCATCGCGGCAACGGGGCGGAGCCCGACACGCTCGATCCCCACCTCGCTCAGGGCAACTGGGAAAGCCACATCATCGGGGACCTGATGCTCGGCCTGACGACAGAAGGTCCAACCGGCGAGGCCGTCCCGGGTGCGGCCGAGAGCTGGGAAATCTCAGAAGACGGCCTGACCTGGACCTTTCAATTGCGAGAGCATTTCTGGTCTGATGGCGTGCCGGTAACGGCTCATGATTTTGTCTACGCCTATCGCCGTATTCTCAATCCCGCGACAGCCTCAAATTACGCCTGGTACCTTTATCAAATACTAAACGCCGAAGCCGTCAATTCAGGCGAGATGCCTGGCACCGAACTCGGTGTCGAGGCACCGGACGACAGGACTTTTGTCGTAAACCTGGATAATCCCACGCCTTATCTTGCTGAGTACATGACTCACCAGACCACTTTTGCGGTGCCGAGCCATGTCATTGAAGAGCACGGTGATGCCTGGTCGCGACCGCGTAACTATGTTTCCAACGGCGCTTATCTGTTAACAGAGTGGATTCCGAACGATCACATCACAGCGGTAAAGAACCCGTTGTTTTACGACGCAGAAAATGTCGCGATTGACCGCGTGATCTACTATCCGACCTCGGACTATGTTTCTGCCCTGCAGCGCTTTCGTGCCGGTGAGCTCGATATTCAATCCGTTCTTCCTTCGGTCCAGATCGACTGGATTCGCCAGAACATTCCCGAGACGATCGAGCTGAAGCCGATCCTGACCGTCGAATACCTCTCGATGAATTTTGCGCGTGAGGATCTCAGTGACCTACGCATTCGTGAGGCATTGAGTCTGGCTCTCGATCGCGAAACGATCGTTGAACAGATTCGACGCATGGGTAACCCGGCCGCCTACTCGATCGTGCCGCCAAACGTTGCGAACTATCCCGGAGACGCGCAGCTGCCGTATGCCGACGTACCACAGCCTCAGCGCCTGGTGCGTGCGAAAGCGCTCATGGAAGAGGCCGGCTACGGTCCCGACAACCGCCTGAGTATTACGCTGGCGGTACGGTCGGCCTCAGCCGATGCACGCCGGCGTCCTGCTGCCATTCAGCAAATGTGGCGTGAGATTTATGTCGATGCCGAGATCGAGCAGTCAGATGCGGCCGTCTTCTACAATCTGATGCAGGCACATGATTTTGATGTTGGCCTCGCGGGCTGGGTTGCCGATTTCAACGACGCCTCAAATTTCCTTGAATTGCTCCGATCAGGTAATGGCAACAATTACGGCCAGTACTCAAATCCCGAATTCGATGCCGCGCTGGATCAGGCCGCGGCCGAGCAGAATCTCAAAGCACGTGGTGAAATCATGGCTCGCGCGGAGGCAATAGCCTTGCGTGATCACGCCTTGCTGCCGAAGTTCTTCGGTGTTAACCGGGCGATCGTGCAAACCTATCTCGACGGCTGGGTGACCAACGTCAACGACCATGTTCGTACGCGGTGGTTGGCTATCGATGAAGCAGCGCGTGCCGAGATGTTTCCGAGGCGATAACGACGTTAGACCCCGAGCCTCTGGAATCGACGGTTTATTCGTCCGGTGCTGTCGGATCGTCTACCTGTTCTGCCGCCCTGAACGTTCTTACCGCATCGTTGAAACGCACAGCGACGGCGGTCAGTTCGATGACGATCTCGTTGTGGCGCGTGGCCGTGTTTAACCTCTCCGTTTCATCGAGATCCCCTCGATTGATGCGCTGTGAGACGCAGGTGAGATAGAGCTGGCCGAGTTGCCGGTAGCGAAGGACAGCACCTTCCACCGTCTGCAGCGTCGCGCGCTCAGCAAAGCGGCCGTTGGGTATCGCCGGTGCGATCGGGCGCCGGCAATGGCCGATGAGTTCACCGACCTCTCTGCTGCGGTCCGGCTCGGGCAGCTCCCGGTAGAGGCGTTGCGCCCTGGGCAGCTCTGGGTCGAGCGCGTTTGCTGTTGCCAGGTATTGCTCCAGTCCGTACCGGGCACGCTGGGTTTGTTCGAGTGCGACCGCGGCTTCGGCTTCAGCAAGGTGCTGTGCCGCATTGAGTACGATGCAGCTCTGCCGAAGCGTACCGAGCGCCGCGAGTGTTCCCGCCGCATCGCCGCGAGCGCTGGCCATCTCGAAATCGGCCGCAAACGCTGCCGGATCAGGCTCGATTGACAGCCCAAATACGGGGGCACGATCAAGCCTCATGAGCGACTGTATTTCGACCATCTGACCAGGCACGTTCTCCAGGTCACCAACACGCTCGGTTGGCAGTCGGGAGATTTCATCGAGCACCTCGAGGCCGGCCGTCACGCGGCCAAAAACCGTGTAACCCAGCCTTCCGGGTCCCGCGTCGAGATGGGTGTTGTCACTCAGGTTGAAGAAGAATTGCGAGGTCGCCGAATCCGGGTCCTCGGATCGTGCGGCTGCAATCGTTCCGCGGCGGTTGGATAGACCATTGCCTGATTCGTTAGTGACAGGATCATTCGCCATGCGCCGCTCGAACGCCAGGTTGTAGCTGCCGCCCTGCACCATGGAATCCGAAACGACCCGATGAAAGACCGTTCCGCTGTAAAAGCCGGACTCCGTATAACCTAGGAAATTTGCCGAGTGTGCCGGTGCGGCACGCTCGTCCAGATCGACATCGACTGCACCGAGATCCGTACACAACCGGACATTGGCAGCCAGGGCACCGGGCGAGGCCATGGTGCAGAGGAGAAGGAGCTGCCAACGCCGAAAGATCGTCACCACGAATCGCAGCTCATTCTGCCTGGGTCAAATGCATGAAGGAATCTGAGCTTAGCACGCAGTTTGTGACCGGTGTCTTGACAAGAGTCCTGTATATGGGTGTATAGTGCACATATACAGGATCTCACTATGAAGAATCAGATTTTCAAGACCTGCAAACTCATGCTCGAGCCCGCCATCCGGCTGCTCCTGCGTGCCGGTATCGGCTGGAATGAGTTCGCCGAGATCGGCAAGCAGGTTTTCGTCGATGTGGCGCGCCGGGACTACGGTCTGCAGGGTCGGCCAACGAACTCAGCCCGCGTATCGCTCATGACCGGGTTGTCTCGGCGTGAGGTTGCACGGATCAAGAATCTCCCGACCGGAGAGGAACCAAGCGTCGTTCCTGGCAGCAGCCGAATTTCTCAGGTGCTGTCCGGCTGGCATCTTGATCGGGAATTTCTCGGGCCCTCCGGCGAGCCTGCTGTTCTTGCGGAAGACGGCGATACGGGTTCTCTGTCGGCGTTGCTCGATCGCTATGGTGGTGATATTCCGCGTGGTGCTCTGGTCAAAGAGCTAGTGCAGCTCGGCTTGGTGACGGTCGATGAAAGTGGCTACACGGTCAACGCACGGGAGTACGTTCGCATGGCATCGGATCCCGGCATGCTGCGCCAGGCTGGACAGGCCATCCACGACCACGCGACGACTATTGTTCATAACGTCGCTGCCGACCGATCGAATTCGTCGCGCTTCGAGCGCATGGCAACGCAATTTCAAGTGGATCCATCGGATGCGATTGCGTTTGAGGAAGTGTTGGCGGAAAGAGGTCAGGCTTTCCTCGAAGAGATGGACAGCTGGCTTTCAAAAAGCCAGTCAGCCAAAGGCAGCGCATCGGTAAACCGCAAGGCGGTACGCACCGGTGTCGGCATGTACTTAATTTACGATGAGACACAAGGGACTCAACACAATGCATAGGACATCAATCAGCGCTTTGACCATTCTTGCGAGCGCCGCACTCGTCGCCTGCGGTGGTGGTGGTGGAGGTGGTGGTCAGACGGCCGGGATCGACGGTACGGGCATCAGCACACCTGAGGGCGTGGTCGCTGTTGGTACGGTTACCGGTTTCGGCAGCGTTTTCGTCAACGGCATGCGTTTTGAGACATCCGGGACGAGCTTTACGATTGACGGTAGCCTCGGGACTCAGGACGATCTTTCCGTCGGTCATGTCGTCTTCGTTAAGGGCACCCTCAACGTGAACAGCAGCACGACGGGAACGGCGACGCAAATCACTTTCGACGATCTTGTTGAGGGTCCGATTACAGCCGGATCGATCGATACGACAGCCAGTAGCCTCATCGTTCTCGGCCAGACAGTTCACGTGACGGCCGATACCTCATTCGATGATTCGATTCAGCCAGCTTCGCTGGCCGGGCTAAGTGATGGCGATGTCGTTGAGGTCTCGGGGTTTCGTGGCAGTGACGGCTCGATCCAGGCTACACGCATCGAGACCAAATCGCCCGGGTCAGAATGGGAAGTGACCGGCATCGTAGCCAACCTCGACAGTGTGGGCTTCAGTTTCGACATCAACGCGCTGAGCGTGGATTACAGCAGCGCGCTGGTAGAGGACTTTGCCGGCGGCCTGATCCTCAACGGCGATCTTGTCGAGGTCAAGGGGTCGAGCCTCAGTGTCGACGGTGACCTTATCGCGACGCGGGTCGAGTTCAAGGGAGACGACTTTGCGGGTGAGGACGGCGATCGGGCCGAGCTTGAGGGCTTCATTACTCGCTTTGTCGATACCAGCGACTTCGATGTCGCCGGGATTCCGGTGACGACCACGGCAGGGACGCAGTACGAAGGCGGTGTAGCCGCGGATCTCGGGCTTGACGTCAAAGTCGAGGTTGAAGGAGACATCAACTCGGCAGGCGTGCTTGTCGCATCGAAGGTGGACATTCGCCGTGCGAAGGCCGTGCGGGCCGTCGCGCTCATTGACTCTGTCAATACCACCAACGATTCGTTCGTCGTCCTTGGGATTACCGTGAACACCGATCCCCTGACGCGTATCGAGGACAAGAGCAGTCAGGATGTCACGCCGTTCTCGGTCGATGATCTGGTGACCGGTGACTACGTCGAAGTTCGCGGCAGTGAGCTGCCAGCCGGCAGTGGACGAATCCTCGCGGGTCTCGTCGAGCGCGAAGACCTGGATACGGAAACGGAATTACAGGGATTCGTCACCAGCGAAACGGCCACGGCACTCGTCATCCTGGGCGTGACGATATCGACTTCAGGCGCGACGGTATACCACGATGAGAACGAAGCGGTGATTACGGCCACTGAGTTCTTTGATCGCGTAACGGTGGGCAGTCTGGTCGACGCTAAGGGGTCGGAAATCGGCCAGTTCGCGATCGCCGCCGATGAGCTGGAGATCGAGACTGAGTAGGATTTCGTTAGAACGACGCCTTCTTCTCGACGACGAGCTGTACATCGTCAATGTCGACTGGCGCGTTGATCGGAAACGCAAGGTCGATATGAACTACCGAGCGACTGCTCGAGCGCGGTGACGTCAGACGCAAACCGAGGCCGACATCATAAAGTGTGCCGAGATTCGGCGTGTTGCGGGGATCGTCGCCCCAGACGCGTCCCGCGTCGAAGAAGAAAGCGTAACCGACGCGAATCAGCCGAAACGGGTACCAGTCAGTATAGAAGCGTTGCTCAATATTGACGATCGCGCTGCGCTCGCCGCTCTGGTAGCGCAGCGGATAGCCACGCAGGTCGTTATCGCCGCCGAGCAGAATCTGATTCTCGGAATCGAGTTGATTCCCCAAGACCGTTCTGAAGCTGACGAGAAACAGCTCGTCACCCAGATTGCGCTGCATGTAGCGTCCGTTCAGCGAGATGATCGTGTTCCTGAAGTCTCGACTTTCGGCACGAGAGCTGGCCTGTGCGGACAATAGGAACAGGCTGCCTGGACCACGAGGTTCCCAACCGCGCTCGGCGGAAAAATCCAACAGCAGTGCCCGCCGGTCGGAATCGAGCTGGGGTGAGGCAACACCCACGCGGGCAAAGAGATTGAGGCCGAGCGCGATGTCCTCGGTGCGACCGATGTCGAAGAGCTCGCTAACCTGTCGATAATCATCACCGATCAGTTGAATACCGGCCCAGGGATAGACCAGCTTGCGGTTTTCGGGCAATAGAATCGGTGAGTCGAAGCCGGGGTTTGGACGAAACTCATGTTCTTCGAAGCTCAGGCCAGCCAGCCATCGTCTTGCCTTTCCGTCTACCAGGCCTGTCGATCGCCCGCCCTGAATCGATAAGAAGCGAGTATCACGGCGAAACTCGTCGATGACCTTACCGAGATCGTAGATCGGATTGACGCGTTGGTCATCGAGGGTTTCGCTTGTGATTGACCAGCGCGCGTCAAGCGCAAAAAATGGCCGACCCGCCGCAAACCGAAACTGCCGGCCATCACTCCTGTCGGCGATAGAGATACCGAGTCGCTTTCGGCTCCGAAAGAGATTGTTGTCCTGGAAACTGAAGAAGCGCTGATCCCGGTCGACGTCACTGGAATACGCTAGCGTCATCAACTTGCCGAGCCCGAGAAGGTTATCTTCCTCGAGGCCAATGGCGAATTCGTTCTCACCGCCGCCGCGGCTGAGTTTCAGGTCAGGTTCGAGTGACCAGGCATCTCGTATCCAGACGTCGACGTCGGCTGTGTTCGCCACGGGGTCATAGTTGCTCGCCGTGATGTCAGCATCGGCGGCAAATTGGCGTTCACGTAACAGCCTCGCGGACTCGGCAATGAGTTGCTCGACGAGCGACTCGTTGCGGTCAAAGAGCAGAATATCCTCGACGACGGAGGGTCGTGTCGTCCGGTGCACGCGGTTGGCCCAGCGATAGAGTCGCTTGTCCTCGGCCGGATCGCTGGTATCGAAGACATTGTCGATCTGAATGTTGACGGTACCGATCGAAACCCCGAGTGCCTCAAGTTCGTTAAGGCTCGGAAGATCCTGGGCTGTCGTAGCCGCGACCGTGAGCAGACCGAGAACGGCACTGAGCGTCAGGACAGAGTGCTTAACCATTAAGAAGCTGCGTCCCACCGCGGGATGCGACGATTTGTGCGAGCGCGGCGCGCCGTCCATCCGGGTCGGTGATGATGGCTTCGCGATAGAAGTGAATCCGCAGCGGCTGTACCGCATCAAGCAGCTCGCCCGGGGCGAGGCGAAACGCCTCGGAGCGTGGACCAACGACGTCCTGATCGGTCTTTAGGTGCTGCTCGGAAACAAATAGGCCGTTGTCGGCGAGTCGATGGAGAAGCGGGCCGATGAGTGGTTGATTGACGTAGCGCATCATCACAATCAAATCGTAGCAGCCCTTCAGCGGGAGCGATTCAGGAATCCCGTGCTCCAGGTCGGCCTCGTGTGTGCGGATTGTGAGATCCCGCTCTTGCGCGTCGGCACGCAGGCGATCGAGTCCGGCTGTCGAGATGTCGATGGCATCAACCTCGAAGCCGGACTTGGCGAGAAAGAGCGCGTTTCTGCCCGCGCCACAAGCGACGTCAAGCACCGGGCCCCGACTGAACTCATCGATGAATTGCGTAAGCAGTGCCGTCGGATGACGTCGTTCCGAATAGCTGCCACTGCTATAGCGTGCATCCCATTTGTGAAGGTCAGCCTGGCTCAACGACTGATCACAATCTCGCCGAAACAGCCACTCGGCATTGTCGTCTCCGGTTGCGGCAATCAGTCAGGATAATAACTGACTTGACAGCCGGGCCGTGGACGTCGCTGAATCTGCCGATGCGGCCTGTACCAGACTCGACCCGGAAATCGCGTGGCTTTCCTCCCGTCGTCGGCGCCGCGCCACGCGTGCTTGTGCTCGGCAGTCTGCCCGGGCGGGCCTCGCTTGAGGCGAAGCAATACTATGCGCAGTCGCGCAATGCGTTCTGGCCGATAATGGGCGCGCTGTGCACGGCCGGACCCGATATCGCCTACGCCGCAAGACTCGATGCGCTGACGCGTGCCGGTGTTGCGCTCTGGGATGTGCTCTTTGAGGCCTGCCGGCCCGGTAGTCTTGATTCGAGCATTGTCGCTACGTCGCAGCGCGTCAACGATGTCGCTGGACTCATTTTGCGCAACAAAAGCATCGGGCTCGTTGCCTTCAATGGCCAGAAAGCGGCCGAGGTTTTTCACCGCCATATCCAGTCGGTGCTGACAAGGACAGATTTAAGCTTATCGACGCTGCCGTCGACGAGCCCAGCCCACGCCTCTCTCAGGCTTGAGGAGAAGCTCACCCGCTGGCGTCAGGTTCTGGCGCCGTATTTGCGGGTAGAGAGAGCATGACCCGAAGCCCGGGCGCGTTATCCGTCAGCTTAAGTTCCGCGTCATGCTGGTCGGCAACCGCTCGGACAAGGGCGAGACCAAGGCCGCTTCCGGGCGTACTACGTGACTCGTCGAGTCGTGCAAAGCGTTGCAGCACGCGCTCTCTTGCGTCGGGCGGAATGCCCGGGCCCGAGTCGGCAACGATGATGACGAGACGGTCGCCCTTGCGCTGGACTTCAAGTGCGATATGCCCGCCGGCCGGCGTATGCTTGAGTGCGTTGTCGAGCAGGTTGGTCAGTGCCTGCGCGAGCAGTTCGCGGTCGCCGAACACCAGTGTGTTGTCAATGATTCGCCGCCTGAGCTCGACCATCTTGTCGTCGGCCGTCGCCTGATAGAGGTCGGCGACATCGGTGACGATGGGACCCAGATCGATGATCTCAAAGGCTCGCCGATAGGCCCCGGTCTCGATACGCGCAATCCGTAGCAAGGCATTGAACGTCGCTAAAACGCCGTCAGCCTGGGCGAGGCATTCCGCCGCCTGTTCCTGGCTTGGCGCATCCTCGTCGGCCAGCAGCTCGAGTCGTGCACGCAGACGCGTCAACGGTCCGCGTAAATCGTGCGCGATGCTGTCACCGACATGCCTTAAGCCCGCCATAAGACTCTCAATCTGATCGAGCATGGCGTTGACGCTTCTGGCGAGTTCGGCATGCTCGTCTTGCACGCCCTCAACAGGAACCCGTTGACTCATATCGCCCGCAATGATTCGGCGAGTTGTGCGGTTGAGCTCCACGACGCGCCGCTGGGCGCTAAACGCCAGCGCGAGTCCGCCGGCGAGTGCAAGCAGCATGGTGAGCCCGAGCCCCAATGTCAGCGCACGGATAAATCGTTGATTGATTTGTTCGAGCTCGCGAATCTCGCGACCCACGAGAATTCGGTACCTCGACTGCGGTATCGATTGCGGTATCGAAAGAACCAGTGCACGAACCGGTATGAGATCGTCGTCTGGGCGCCGTCCGGGCACCTGAAATTCTATCCACTCGTTAACAACGTCAGCGCGGGCTGGCCACCCACCGAGATTTCCGGCTAAGCGGCGAAAGCTCCCATCGTTGGACAGATCAATCAGCGAGTATGCGAATCGTTCCTCATCCGTGCCGACTCCGCGCTCGTCAATAATCTCGACCAGACCCCGGAGGCCGCGCTGACTGAATTGCTCGTCGAGTCCGTTGGTCTCGGCGATGATGACTTCGTCAGTCTGTTCCTGCAGGTAGCCGACAGTCGATCTGTAGATGAACCAGCCGAGCGTTGCGACCGAGACGCCGAACAGCACGACGTAGAGAATCGTGACCTGAAAGACACCGGTTCTGAAGATGGCGGGTAATTGCATTTCGATAGCCGACGGTGTCTTCGGGTCAGGTGCTCAGCCGGTATCCCGCACCGCGGACTGTATGTAATAGCGGCTTCTCGAAGTCCTTATCGATTTTGCTACGCAGCCGGCTGATATGTACATCGATGACATTCGTCTGCGGGTCGAAGTGATAGTTCCAGACGCCCTCGAGCAACATCGTACGTGTCACTACCTGGCCCGCATGGCGCAAGAGGAACTCCAGTAGTTGAAATTCACGTGGCTGCAGGTCGATCTTTTGTCCCGAGCGACGCACCTCACGCTTCAGGAGGTCGACTTCGAGATCAGCCAGCGACAGCGTCGTCTCGTTTTGACTACCCACAGACCTTGCGCGTCGAATCAGGGCTTCGAGCCGTGCGAGCAGTTCGCTAAAAGCAAACGGCTTGACGAGATAATCGTCGCCGCCAGCCTGAAGCCCCTTGACCCGGTCGTCGACTTCACCGAGGGCACTCAGGATCAGTGCCGGTGTTTCATTGTCAGATGCGCGCAGAGTTCGGATCAGCGTCAGGCCTTCGACGCCCGGCAGCATCCGGTCGACGATCAGGGCATCGTAGCTTTCCGTGGTCGCCATCAGCAGGCCATCCTTGCCGTCGTCGGCGATATCGACGTTCCAGCCAGCCTGGGTTAGTCCCTGGCGGATGTAGGATGAGACCTCCCGGTCATCCTCGATAATCAATACTCGCACCGCTTTCGGCTCCCCGTCAGGCCGGATCATGATCTCCGGCAAGATACAGAGTATGCGCTGCCCACTCTGATTTCAGGCTTGCTTCAAGATTAACGATCATTAAGGCCATTGCCAAAAAACATGACAAATTCGTAGGGAATCGTTGACGTTCCAGCAATGTGGTTCGCCGTAAGCTTAGGGCTATCGGAGTCTTGCTACGGAGCGTTTCAATGTTGCGATCTGGCGGTTTTACGCGATCAGCCTGGACAACTCTGGCGCTCGGTGGCGCAGTTGTCGGGCTACTCGTCGCTGGTCTTGGTGAGGCACAGGACGAGCCGATTGTGCGCTCGACCGGTTTCGCCGGTCCCCCCTCATTTGCCGACGTCGTCGAGCAGGTGAGTCCTGCTGTTGTCAATATCGCCGTGACCAAGGATGCCGTCCGAATTTCTTCCGGCCCGGGCGGTTCGCCCTTTTCTGGCGCACCGTTTGACGAATGGCTCGAGCGCTTCGGGTTTTCCGGGCCGCAGCGGGGTGTGCCAGGTCCGGCACCGCAACAGGGGGCAGGCTCGGGGTTCATCATCGATGGCGATGGCTACATCGCAACCAACTACCATGTCGTTGACGGCGCAAGCGAGGTTACCGTCACCCTGAATTCGGGCGAAGCGCTCGCAGCATCCATCGTCGGTATCGATCCGCGGACCGATCTCGCTTTACTCAAGGTCGATAACGGCCGCGATCTGCCCGTTCTGCGTCTTGGTGATTCAGACCGTGCCCGGGTTGGTGACTGGGTGCTTGCGATCGGCAATCCTTTTGGGCTCGGCGGCTCGGCGACCGCCGGCATCATCTCGGCACGCGGCCGCGATATTCAATCGGGCCCCTACGATGACTTCCTTCAGATCGATGCGCCGATCAATAGTGGCAATTCTGGCGGCCCCGTATTCAATGCGGCCGGCGAAGTCATCGGTATCAATGCGGCAATTATCTCGCCAACCGGCGGCAATGTCGGTATCGGCCTCGCCATTCCGTCGAATCAGGCCAGGAGTGTGCTCAATGAATTGCGTGCCGGCGGCGTCGTCAATCGCGGCTGGCTAGGAGTTGAGATCGCATCCCTCGATCGCCGACGCAGCGCGGACCGCGGTCGCCCCAGCGACATTGAGGGCGGCGCCCTGATTGCGCGAGTCGTTGCCGGCGGGCCGGCCGATACGGCGGGTCTGATCAGCGGCGACATCATCACCCAATTTGACGGCGACGAAGTCGATACGGCGCGAAGCCTGAGCCGACTCGTCGGGGCCCTCGACGCTGGTGACGAAATCGACATCAAATATTGGCGCGATGGCGAGCAGCACGAGGTGTCGGCCGTTCTGGGTGCGTTGGAGGAGAACCAGATGCGCGCCGCAGTCGAGCACGAGCCCCGGACACGCCCATATCAATATCGCTATCAGCGGCCGGAGCCGGATTTCCGGCGCTGATCGACCTGTATTCCCCTCGCGTCCCGGCTTCACCCCAGTCGGGGCGCTTTTTTTTGCCTCCATTTGCCGCGCTTTTCTGTCGAACTGATAATACGACGCAGATATGCTGCGCAAAGATCCCCTCCTACATTTTCTCGTCATTGGTGGGCTGCTGTTCGTCACCCTGAGCTGGCTCGGGCGGACGTCGGCACCGATGTCACCGCAGCGCATTGTGATCACGGCCGAGCAGGTGGCCGAGCTCGCGCGCTCGGCCGAGTTGCTCCAGGGCCGGCCGCCCACGGACGAGGAGCTTCAGGATCTGGTACGCGAAGCTGTACGCGAGGAGGTCTACTATCGCCGTGCGCTCGCGCTCGAGCTCGATGTCAACGATGACGAAGTCAGGCGGCGGCTCGTTGAAAAGATGCAGTACCTGACCGAAGACACCGCCGATCCCGATCCACCACAAGCCGACGTTGAGGCGTACTTCGCGGCCAATGCCGCACAGTTCCGAATTCCCGAGCTCGTCACCTTCGATCAGGTCTTTTTTAGCCCGAGAATGCGCGGCGATTCGGTGTTGACGGATGCTGATGAATCGCTCCAGGCGATGCAGGGCGGTGCCAGTCCTGAAGCCTTTGGCGATAGCACGCCGCTCGATGGCCGGTTCGAAGCGGCGGATCCTGAGCGTGTGCGCATACTATTTGGCGAGGCGCTGACTGAGGCCGTCTTCGCCGAGGCAATGAACGTCTGGCTCGGTCCGTTCGAATCCGACTTCGGCTGGCATCTGGTTCGGATCATCGACCGGCGTTCGGAACGCGACCCCCAATACGCTGAAGTCGAGGTCCTTGTGCATGAGGCCTATGCGGCCCAGCGCCTTGAGCGGGCCAATGAGACGGCATTCGCGCAAGCGCGGGCCTATTTTGATATCGCCGTGCAGTGGGAGGCCGGCAAGGATGCTGAGGTGTGGCCCTGATTCTTCGTCTCGTCACCTTCTGGCTCCTGGTGCTCATGGCCACGGCGGCCAGCGCCCACCGCCTGAGCCCGGCCTTTTTTGGTCTGACCGAAGTATCACCCGACGAGTACGCTGCACAATGGAAGGTCTCGATCTCGGGTGGGCTGGCCGACACCTTGTCGCCGCAGATGCCCGAAGGTTGTGCGGTCGTGGGTCCCGTCAGACTGTATGTGCTCGATGACAGGCAGACGCCGAATGATGTTCGCCTGCAGCATGCAAGCGTTCGTTGCGACCGACCCTTGGCCGGAGGCATCTTTGCCGTAGCCGGGCTCGAATCAACCGACACGGACGTCCTGTTACGGATCGATTTCTTCGATGGCAGGTCGTTCACCCACCGGCTCGTACCGGAGCGGTCGTCGGTTGTGATACCGGAACGGCCCGGTGCTTTTGACGTGATCGGCACCTATGCTGTTCTTGGCGTCGAACACATACTGACCGGTATAGACCACTTGCTCTTCGTGCTCGCACTTCTGTTGCTCGTTAGTGGCTGGGGTCGGCTTGTTGCGACCGTCACGGCGTTCACGATCGCGCACAGCCTGACGCTCGCGGCAGCGACGCTCGGTTTTGTCACCGTGTCCTCGGCTGCCGTCGAATCAACGATTGCACTCAGCATTCTGTTTCTGGCAACTGAACTCGCCCGCCGCAACTCAGGCACAGCGCATGGCGGAGGGCGGGGCCTGACGACTCGTTTCCCGTGGGTCGTCGCATTCAGTTTTGGTCTGTTGCACGGCTTTGGCTTCGCCAGCGCGTTGCGGGAGGTTGGTTTGCCGGGTGAGGCGATTCCGCTTGCACTCCTGTTCTTCAATGTCGGCGTTGAGATGGGTCAGTTACTGTTTATCGGCGTCGTCATCGGCCTCGGGTTTTTGCTCAAGCGACTCAGAATAGGTCTTCTGGCCGGGTCGCCGCGGTTGGCCGCCTATGTGATAGGGTCCGTCTCGGCCTTCTGGGTATTTGACCGGACCTGGACTGCAATCCAGCCAATAACGGGGTAGGCATGGAAGAATTCAAACAGCTCGTCGCCTGGATCAATGGTGTTATCTGGCACGATTTTGTCCTCTACGTGGTTCTTGGTGTCGGCATTCTGTTTACGGTCTGGAGCGGTTTCGGCCAGTACCGTGCACTGACACATGGCGTTGCGGCCGTCCGTGGAAAGTTTGACCACAAGAGTGATCCGGGTGCGATCAGCCATTTTCAGGCGTTGTCAACGGCCCTTTCGGCAACGGTCGGCTTAGGCAATATCGCCGGCGTCGCGATTGCGATATCCCTTGGGGGTCCCGGTGCCTTGTTCTGGATGTGGGTCGTCGGGCTCGTCGGCATGGCGCTGAAGATGACCGAGGTGACTCAGTCGATGCTGTTTCGGGACACGTCGGATCCGGACAATCCGCACGGTGGGCCGATGTGGGTCTGCAAGCGCGGCCTTGCCAAGCTCAATCCGAGGCTGGCGCCGGTTGGTACGTTCATCGGCGGCATCTTCTGTTTAACCTTGCTGATTTCGACGACCACCGGCGGCAACATGTTCCAGGCCTGGAACGTCGCTGATATTTCGTATACCTATTTTGGGCTGCCGCAGTGGATCGCGGGCATCATCCTGACGATTGGCGTCGGTCTCGTCATCGTTGGTGGCATCAAACGCATCGGTGATGTCGCAAGCCGCGTCGTGCCGGTCATGTGTGGCCTTTACGTTCTGGCGGGACTCGCCGTTGTCGGGCTGAATATCACCGCCGTTCCGGCAACGTTCATTCTGATATTCAGCGAAGCCTTCTCGCCGACCGAGGCCGGTGGTGCGTTCGTCGGCGGCACGATCGGTTATGCCTTCCTCAAGGGAATGCAGCGCGCACTTTTTTCGAACGAAGCGGGTCAGGGCTCAGCACCGATCGCCCATTCGGCCGCCAGAACCAATGAGCCGGTCCGAGAAGGTGTCGTCGCGGGCCTCGAACCTTTCATCGATACGCTTTGCGTCTGCACGTTGACCGGACTCGTGATTCTCTTGAGTGACGCCTGGAATCGTGATCCGGCATTGTCTTTCGAAAGTGTGGCGAACGTTACGCCGGTCGTGGCTAACGGCGGGCCTGTGCTTACGGAGGCGGGTCTCGAGGAATGGCAGATTCCACCGGTGCGCGTCGCGATTGCCGACGAAGTTGCAGCAAGATCTCAGATGCGCGAAGGCGTGATTGTATTTGCCGTCGTCGAAGGCGATGCGAACGAGGAGACTGGTGGTAGTCGACAAAAGATACTGGGTGAATTACGCGGCAGTGAAACCGTCGGTTGGACGGCTGAGTTTGAATTCTTCGCGGTGCAACCTGGAACCAATCCGGCCATTGCCGTCGACGGCGTCTATTTCGAGTTCAAGGGCGCGACATTGACGGCGAAGGCCTTTGATCGCGCGATTCCGGGTATTGGCATCTGGATCGTACCGTTAGCTGCCTGGCTATTTGCCTTCTCGACGATCATCTCGTGGAGCTATTACGGCGAACAGGGAATCATTTATCTGTTTGGCCAGCGCATGGTGATGCCCTATCGCGTGGTCTACTGTGCGCTCATCATGGTTTCCGTGCAGCTCATCCGCACCGAGGCCGAACTCGACCTCTTCTCGACCTTCGGTACCGGCGTCATGCTCTGGGCCAATATTCCCATCATGCTGGTCTTCGGGCCGATGGCGATGCGCGCCTATAAAGACTATCTGAGACGCCTCGACGCGGGTGAGATGACGCCCGAGAAGGAAGCCCCATAGTTACGTTACGGGTCACGGTGCCAGGCGCCGTGACCTGGTCATTTTCTGTCGCCAGTGCTGGTCAGATGACCATCAGGTCCTGGCCGACGATGACTTCGCCGTCGAAGTGCTCCCGTACGCCCTCGAGATAGAGTTCATCGGGCACATCCATCAGGGCGCCCGGCAGGAGGTGGGTCAGGACCAGCGTTCCGACGCCGGCTGCGGCGGCCATGCGTCCCGCGTCCTGGGTGCTCGAATGGGTCTCGATGACATGTTTCCAGATGCCTTCGGGATTGTCGGCGTAAGCGCCGGCGGCAACACGACGTTCGAAGTTCTCGCGCGTTGTCCCGGCCTCAATCGTTTCGCAGACAAAGACGTCTGAGCCTTCGGCGAGCCGGATCAGGTTTTCGGAATACGCCGTGTCGCCTGAGATCGTAATTGAGCGGTCACGGCTGTCGAAACGGTAGGACACGGCACGATATGGCACCTGCTCCAGCGCACTTTCAGGAAGGTGCGTGTTTTCGACACTCGATACGGTGACCCGATCATCGGAAAATACCTCGGTTGGTGCCGGTGTTGCCTCGATGTCATGACCGGAGAAGATCTCGGTCGGTAATACGCTGCGATCCTCATCCACCAGTCGAATCGCCGTATTGGCTTCAAAGTAGGTGAGCGCAGCCTCGACGAGACGCTCTGTGCCATAGGGCCCAACGACGAGTGTCGGGTCGATTCGACCGCCGGTCCACTGGTGGCTCAGGAGCGTTACGACGTCGCTGGTGTGATCGTCGTGCAGGTGTGTCAGAAAGATATTGCCGACCTCGCGGTAATTGAGGCCCGCTTCACCCATGCGACCGAGTGCACCGTAGCCGCAGTCGATGACGTAGATTCGGCCGTCGACAACGATGGCGCTGGAGCATTCCACACGCTCGACCCGGAAATTGGGTCCCCCCTGTGTGCCGAGCAGGATGAGATCGGTGCCGCTGGTCCCGGGCACGGTTTCCTGGGCGTTCGCCAGCGCACTCACCAGGCTGATTCCGCTGCCGAATCCAAGTCTTGCTGCGGCGCCTGCGCCGCCAACCCCGGCGATGCCCGCCAGGAATGCACGCCGATGGGTCGTGTTTGTTTTCATTCTCCGCTCCCCAGAACGTCCAACGGATGATACCGAACTGCCGGCCAGAAGCCTGATAAGCCGAGTATTTCTCGCGATTTGGCCGGTTTACTAACAGTTAATGATAGGCTACTGTGCTCTGATCGGCTCGCAAAAGGAAGCATTTTGGCGCCACGGACAGACAAGGAAATCATCCTGGCCCAGGTGGAGAAGATCCTTGCGAGCGGGGTACTCGGCCGATCGCGCTTCTATTCGGCCTTGCTCAAATTTCTTGCTGAATGCAGCGAACGTGCCCACACGCCCAAGGGGATTGAGATCGCGGCCGAGGTCTTCAGTCGCGGTGACAATTTCGATCCGAGCCAGGACTCCATGGTCCGCGTGTACGCGCACAATCTGCGCCAGAAGCTGGTGCAGTATTACGCCGATCAGGGGGCAGATGAACCCGACCAGATCAGCATCCCGAAGGGCGAGTATCGCATCGCCCTGGGTGGCGAGCTGGAGTTGCCTCGTTCGGCAGAGTCCCGCGCAAGTTCGCTTGGCGGTTTTCGCCTGATGCTGATCGTCGCCGTCAGTCTTGTGGCCGGCGTCGGGTTGGACCGGATGTTGACCTCAAATGCGGGGAAGCCTAATGCAGCCTATCAGGGGGTCGCACAATCGGCGCTTTGGGCTCCGGTTACCGACAATGAAGTACCGGTCACGATTGTGGTTGGTGACTACTTTATTTTCGGCGAGCTCGATGGAATTGGAAATGTCGGTCGACTGGTCCGCGAGTTTTCAATTAACTCGAGCCGGGATCTCGATGAGCATTTTTTGCTCGAGCCTGAGGACGCTGACCGATACATCAATCTCGATCTGACCTATTTGCCCAGTAGCATTGCGTTTGCCATGCGCGACCTGATGGGCGTCTTGATGGCGGCGGAAAAGGAGGTTCGGGTCGTATCGATGTCGAATCTCGATAGTTCGATGATCCGCGAGAGCCATATCGTCTACGTCGGTTTTCTCAGTGGTCTGGGTATGCTGAGTGACTTTGTTTTTTCGGGCTCCGAGCTCACTGTTGGCGACACCTTTGATGAGCTCGTGCATATATCGACCGGTGATAGCTTTGTCAGCGAAGCCGGTATGCCGAGTGGACAGCGCAGTTATCGAGACTACGGGCTGTTTTCCACGTTGCCGGCACCGGGTGGCAATCAATTCGTCTTCATAGCAGGAACCCGTGACGAGGGGCTGATGCAAACCGCTCAGGCCGTCAGCGATGCAGCCATGGTGGAGAAGAGTGTCGATGCCGTCATGTCGGACGGCGAAGTGCCTTCAGCCTACGAGTTGCTCTACGAGGTTGCGGGACACGGGCGAACCAATCTCGATGCAATGATCGTGCACGCAGCGAGACTGGGCGGCGAGCCAATCTCGATTGGCCAGCTGATTCCCTGAGCCACGCACGGTCGGTAGGCTGTATGCCGATGAGAGCTGATTGGTGTTAGCGTTGCCTAATCCCCATTTTCGGCTCTTCTCCGGCGCATTTCTGATCAGCTTTTCGCCGGTTTTTGTCCGCCTGGTTTCGGTGTCCCCGACGACAAGCGGGTTTCAGGTTGGGCGTCGTGCTCGGCATCCTGACCGCCATGAGCTATGCCGGCTATCTCTTGAGTATGCGTCGTGCGCGAAGAGAGGCAAGCGACTCGATGCCCATTCCTGAAGTCGCGACCGTATCGATTCTCGTCACCGTGCTGCTACAGCCGGCCTTGAGCCTGCTTTGGGATGCGCTCTTCTTTGCGCGCACGTTCACCGTTGTTGAAGCCCTGGGTATCGTGCTGACATTGACAGCGATCTATCTTGGCTCGCAGAGTCGGGTTTCCTGACTCCGGCTAGCGCCCCGGACGCCGCACGGTTACGATGCCGGCAGCAGAAGAATTCGAACGCGGGTCAGGATCAACGTTCTCATGGGGGAGATTCGCTCGATGCGGTCACCAGTCGTTGCATCGCTCATCACGACAGTCATTGTCCTCGGCTTCATGCGGGCAGCCGCAGGCCAGCACGCAACGCCTTTCGATATTCGTGACGGCGAGGATGCTTTCGAAAGCGCATGCGCCAATTGCCATGGGCCCGACGGAAACCTGATCGAAGGTATTGATCTCGGGCGTGGGCTCTACCGGCGGCCGATGAGCGACGACGAGATCGTCGACGTCATCATGAACGGCATTCCCGACACACCGATGCCGCCGAGTCCCGGAATGTTCGAGGAACAGGCACGGCGCATTGTCGTCTACTTGCGGGCCAGGGCCGAAGAAGGACGTGTGCTCGTCGAGGGTGATCCCGGCCGCGGCCGTACCCTGTTCTTTGGTGAAGGTGCCTGCGTTGACTGCCATGCCGTCCACGGTCGGGGAGCGCGGCACGGCCCCGACCTGAGCAACGTCGGACGCGAGCGCCGCGCTGTTGAACTTGAAGCCGCACTGCTCGATCCGGCGGCATTCGTGCAGCCGAACGGGCGAAGCTACCGTGTGACACTTGCCAACGGTGAGCTCGTGACGGGCCGTTTGCTGAATCACGATACCTATACGGTACAGTTGATCGATACCGACGAAGGGCTGCGGTCGTTCGTCAAGGCCGATCTTCGGGACTACGGATTCATTGCAACGCCAATGCCTGCCTACGGCGATCAGTTCTCGGCAGAAGAAATCACCGACCTTGTGAGTTATATGGCTTCACTGCTGGGGGATAGCGATGAATAGCCGAATCCTGTTCACCGTCGTCGCGGTGACAATTGCGACCGCTGCCTCTGCCGAGGTGACGTTCGAGCGGCTGCTGAGTGCGGCCGAAGAGCCTGAAAACTGGCTCAATTATTCGAGCACTTACGACAATCAGCGGTACAGCCGCCTCGATCAGATTACCCGTGACAACGTCAACGAGCTTGAGCTGCAATGGATCTGGCAGGCGGGGTCACTCGAAAAGTTTGAGGCAACGCCGCTCGTCGTCGATGGGATTCTCTATACCGTTCAGGCACCGAACGACATCGTTGCACTCGATGCCGTCACCGGTCGAGTTTTCTGGAAGTTCAACTACGAGAATTTGCCGACTGCGCGGGCATGCTGCGGCTCGGTCAATCGCGGCCTTGCAATTGAGGGTGATACGCTGTTCATGGGCACGCTTGACGCGCATATCGTCGCTGTCGACGCCATCAGTGGACAGCTACTCTGGAAAACGAAAGTCGCAGACGCTTCGGAACGATACGCGATCACGATGTCGCCGCTGGTCGTCGACGGCAAGGTCATGATCGGCACCGGCGGCGGTGACAGTGGGGCCCGAGGCATCATTGCTGCCTATGACGTCGTGACCGGCTTTGAGCTCTGGCGCTTTAATACCATCCCGGGTTCCGGCGAGCCAGGCAACGAAACATGGTCCGGTGATTCGTGGATCAGGGGCGGGGCTGGCGTCTGGAATCATGCGGCCTACGATCCCGAGACCAACCTTGCATTCTGGGGCGTCGGTAATCCTTCGCCTGGCTGGGACGGCAGAACACGTCTTGGCGACAACCTTTACAGTAATTGTGTCGTCGCCCTAGATGTTGATACCGGTGAGATCGTCTGGCATTACCAGTTCACACCGCACGACGAGCTCGACTACGACTCGACTCAGGTGCCGATCCTGGCCGACGTCGAGTGGGAGGGACAGGTTCGCAAGGCGATGCTATGGGCCAACCGCAACGGGCTCATGTATCTGCTTGACCGCACGACGGGTGAGTTTCTCAACGGCAGGCCCTTCGTCGACGTTAACTGGATGGACGGCTTCGATGAGAACGGACGGCCGAATCAGGTCCGTTTCCCGACGCCTGAAGGCACGGAGTTTCGGCCGCATGTGCACGGCGCGACGAACTGGGCCCCATCGGCTTATAGTCCGCGGACCGGCCTTTACTATGTCTCGCACTGGGAAGACTCGGCGATTATTGCCGTGGAGGGCGCATCTCCGCGGGGAGCCGGCGAGAACACACGGCAAACGGCCATGGGCCAGATCGATCAGCAGCGGTTCTTTAACGATGAGGACGAAGCCCACGGTGTGGTCCGTGCTTACGATCCGAAAAGCCTCGATCAGGTTTGGGAACATCGAATGGCTGACATTACCTGGGCTGGGACGCTCGCCACGGCCGGCGATCTTGTCTTCGGCGGCGGCAGAGAAGGCTACTTTTTTGCGCTCGATGCCGAATCGGGCGAACTGCTCTGGAAGGCCGCCGTCGGGGGGCAGGTCAACGCGGGTCCGATGAGCTATGCCATTGACGACCGGCAGTACATCGCCGTTGCAGCCGGAAACGCACTGTTCACGTTTGCCTTGCGCTAACCAGGGCCAACCCTGATTTTTTTCACCGCGTGATCAGCCGGTGTGCACGGGCGGCGAGCGGCGAGTTTGTGTTGGTGAGTGTCAGCGCTTTGCGTGCCACCTCCTCGGCAAGCTGCCGGTCGCCCTGAGCCAAGCGGATCTCGGCCAGCTCGATCCACAGCAGAGCGTCTTCGGGCGCGATCGAAAGTGCTCGTTCAATCGTCGCTGCCGCGCCGCCGAGATTGCCGGCATCGCGTTCGGCCCGACTCTGTACGATCAGAGCTGCCGTGGCCCTTGCGGCGGGTGCGGGCTGGCCGGGAAAGACTGCACCGGCTCCATCGGCCGAGGCACCTGAGCCAGATGCGGTGGTTGATCTTGCGCCTGTCGCTGGTACCGAGCCTGCGGCACAGCCGGCGAGCACGCTGGCAGCCGCCAGAATCGTGATGACCCGGCTCATTGCAAGGCGCCTCTGAGCCAGCTTCGGATACGTGATCCCAGGCGGGCTCGGTCGCTGCCGCAGGTCGTTGCTCTCGGTGGCCGGTCGCCACCCTCGAGGGAAAGCCGAACCGCCCTCGGGCAATCGGCTTCGGTCTCGAGCCCGGTGTCGAAATCAATCCAGCTGGCCCGATAGCCCGCAGGCGTCGGTGCCGAATAGGGTCGCGTTTCGAGTCTCGCCATGAGGCCCGCGAAGACCTGCGAGGCACCGCTGCCGCCCGTCAGCCCCGTCGTTTCGTTATCGTCGTTGCCGATCCAGCTCACGATGAGATGGTCGTTGCTGAAGCCGGCAAACCAGCTATCGCGAAATCCATCCGACGTGCCGGTCTTGCCGGCTGTGACCAGCAATTCAGGCAAGCGTCTCGATGCCGTGCGCCCGGTGCCCAACTGCATGGCCTGAACCAGTGCCTGGTTCAACTCGTATACGTCACCGGGGTCGACCGTCTGCTCAATCTGGATCGGGTAGCGCTTGATCGTTTCACCGTTGACATCGACCACGCTGCGCACACTTCGAAGCGGCATACGAAAGCCGCCGTTAGCGAGTGAGTTGTAAACCTGCGTGACTTCAAGCGGTGTCATTTCGAAAGCACCGAGCAAGAGTGACGGATATTCGGCCGGCAGGTTGTCGAGTCCAAGCCGACCGAGCAGATTGACAACCTGAGTCAGCCCGACGTCGAGTCCGAGGCGCACCGTTGCCTGGTTGAAGGACTCGGCGAGCGCTCTGATCGCCGTGACCGTGCCGTGTGACTCGTCGTCAAAATTTGCCGGCGACCAGATGTCGCCGTTTGCCAGTGTGACATTGATTGGGCCGTCCTCGACCAGGCTTGCAAGCGAGTGCCGATCCGATTCCAGCGCCGCCAGATAGACGGCGGGCTTAATCAGGGATCCGATGGGGCGATGCGCGTTCAGTGCACGATTGAAGCCGTCGAATCCTGTCACGCGGCTGCCGACCATGGCGCGAACCTCGGCGTTGTGCGGGTTCGTCACGATGACGGCACCTTCGAGTACCGGCCGATTCGCTTCCAGCCGCTGGATTTCCGTCGCCAGTGTCCATTCGGCGAGTGCCTGCGTCGTCGGGTCGAGCGTCGTGTAGATTTTGAGTCCTGACGCCTCGAGATCAGTTGCATCGTAGTCACGGTTGAGCTGGCGTCGGACGAGATCGAGAAACGGTGCATAGTAGGCGGATTCCCGGCCTTGCCGGTCGACGGTTCCCAATGGCCGGCCTTTCGCCATCGTTCTGGTGTCCGTGGAGATGACGTTCTGCGCGGCCATGAGGTCGAGCACGAGATCGCGACGCTCGCGTGCACGCCCGGTATTGCGGTAAGGATCATAGTACGAAGGGCCGCGAACAACGGCGACGAGCAAG
>Ga0255049_10000336_pt1 | contig 29051 bp, 27 predicted proteins | sample JV7_2_3_MG_FD_183615 | JGI IMG/M metagenome (GOLD analysis project Ga0255049, IMG submission 183615) | Seawater microbial communities from Jervis Inlet, British Columbia, Canada - JV7_2_3 | ecosystem: Environmental > Aquatic > Marine > Inlet | place: Canada: British Columbia | collected 2016-10-06 | reverse complement strand
AGAGAATTGCATGGCAGCGCGACACTCAACATGCGACGCGTGGATACCAGTGCAGACGAGATCACGCTCGATACACGCGACCTGACGATCGAAAACGTCCGATTTATCCTGGCGAGCGGCGAGACCCTTGACGCCATACATCGCCTCGGCGACGTCGATGATTTTCTTGGCACTCCTCTTGTCATTACCGTACCCGCACAATTACAGGAAGACCCGGAGTTGACGATACACATCGACTATCGGACCAGTCCTGGCTCAACGGCCCTCGGGTGGCTGCCGGCCGAGCTTACGGCGGGTGGAAAATACCCGTTCCTGTTTTCGCAATCACAGTCAATTCACGCACGTAGCTGGGTGCCACTGCAGGACACGCCGGCCATCCGCATCACTTACAGCGCGAGAATTCAGACGCCGCCTGAGTTGCTGGCGGTAATGAGTGCTAACAACGACCCAAACGCCGAACGCACGGGCGTTTATGAATTCGACATGCCGCAGCCTATCCCGGCCTACCTGCTCGCGATTGCGGTCGGCGACCTCTACTTCGCTAAAATTGGCGAAGACACCGGTGTTTATGCGGAACCGGAACTGCTGGATGCATCGGCTTTTGAATTTGCAGACACGCAGGCCATGTTTGAAACCGCTGAGGCCATGTTCGGTCCGTACCGTTGGGGCCGTTACGATCTGTTGATCCTGCCACCGAGTTTTCCTTACGGTGGCATGGAGAACCCCCGCCTGTCCTTCCTGACGCCCAGCCTGCTGGCTGGCGATCGCAGTCTCGTATCCGTTGTCGCTCACGAACTTGCGCACTCCTGGTCCGGCAATCTCGTCACGAACCGCACGTGGCGCGATGGCTGGCTCAACGAGGGTTGGACCAGCTATCTCGAGTACCGCCTCATGCAGGTCATCTACGATGAGGATCGTGCTGACGAGGAAAACCTGATCAGTTACCGCGAGCTGCTGCTCAATTTTGAGACGGTTGACCCTCATTACCAGGCGTTGGCACCTGACATACGTCATGTTGACCCCGAAGGTGACAGCGGCTCCATTGCATACCACAAGGGCAACCTGTTCCTGCAATACCTGGAAAACAAGTTCGGCAGGGATGTGTTCGACCAGTTCATCACAGACTATTTCAGCGAGTTCGCATTCCAGGGCATTACGACTGAAGAGTTCGTCGACTTTCTCGACGAACGCCTGCTCTCGGCTCACGAGGGCGTTGTGGATCGTGCCCAGGTCGAAAAGTGGATGTACGAGCCTGGGCTGCCCGAGGATGCGCTCTTGCCGTCGTCTGCCAACCTGGACACTGCTGCCGAGCTCGCGGCAATGTGGTCCAAAGGCGAGATCGACGTTGCTGATCTACCGGTTTCAGACTGGAGCCCGCAGGCGACGATTCACTTCATCAACAGCCTTGATGCCGATCTGTCAGCAGAGAAGTTGAGTGGGATAGATGCCGCGTTGGGGCTTAGCGAAACACAGAATGCAGAAATTGGCAGGACCTGGTTCATCCAGGTCGCCGAACGGCGGCACCGTCCGGCTTACGACGGCCTTGCGAAGCACCTGCAGCGCTTTGGCCGAACCCGACTCGTGCGCCCCGTTTATGTCGCGCTTGCGCAAAACGGCGAAGATGCCGTGTTGGCAAAGCAACTGTTTGACGAAGCCCGCGGCGGCTATCACCCGCTAACCAATGCCAGTATCGAACGCGCCTTCGGGAGAATGTCCGAGATGGGGCAGTAATGGCGAAAATGTCGCGCCTCAACTATTCTTGGAGCACTCGCACAACGAATAGTGCTCCGCAATGGAAAACAAGCTCATCGTAACGTTTGAGGGTGATCACGTGCTCGTGATTGCTGACGGTGATAAAGACTATCGCTACATGGAAACGCTCTGGAGCGAAGTTGCGGCGACCTGCGAGCAACACGATTGTTACAACGTTCTCGGCGTCGCTAATACCACAACGCCCATCGAGGCCGTAGAAGGGTATGATCTGCCGACGATATTCAGGGAACTCCGCATCGGACAGCACTACCGCATCGCGTGGGTTGAGAAGGAACAGGATGCCCGCGACATGGTCGAATTCGTGGTGACCGTTCTGAGTAATCGTGGAATGCCAGGTCGTCTGTTCGACACGGAGGCCGAGGCGCGGGAGTGGTTACTGAGTTCTGATTGAAAGGAAGCAACATGGGGATTTTCGGCAAAATAGAACGTGCGATAGCAATAGCGCTGCTGGCACTCATGGGTGTCGTCGTCATTTCTGGCGTTCTCGAAGTCGCCTATGTCGTTGCCACCGACCTGATGAAACCCCCCGGTTTCTTCCTGGGTGTGGAAGACCTGTTCGATATTTTCGGCCTGTTCCTGATGGTGCTCATCGGGCTTGAACTCATGACAAGCATCGAAATGTACCTGGATGACAACACCATCCATGCCGAGCTGATGTTTCTCGTCGCGCTAACCGCCGTTGCGCGAAAGGTCGTCATTCTCGACGCGAAGTCCATCGACGCGATGACCGTGTTCGCTATCGCTGCACTCGTGGTCGCCTTATCTGGCGGCTACTACGTCATCAAGAAATCGAAAGCACCTCGCCCAGGCTCGTGAACGATACGCGTTACCCGGGCCGTTGCTTCTGCGGCAATGTCAAATTCACTGTGACGGGGCCGCAGAAGTACGCCTGCTTCTGCCACTGCGAAAGTTGCCGGCGCGCTGCCGGTGGCACCAGCGTGCCCTGGGCGACGTTTGCCAGGGAAGACTTCGTCGTGAGGGATGGCGATATGGCGGCGCACTGCTCATCTCCAGGAGTGACTCGGGGCCTGTGCACGGTGTGCGGTACTTCGCTCACCTACGAAAATGAAAGTCGACCCGGCCAGATTGACGTCACCCTGACAAGCTTCGAGGACCCCTCGGCTTTTTCTCCCCGGTCTCATATCTGGGTCGAGGACAAGCTGCCCTGGGTGGTGATTGACGACGGCTTGCCGCAGTACAAAAAGAACGCAGGATAAGCAGCCGCGATTCAGAACTCCCACAAAACGCCAACTGCGGGTAGCAGCGGCATCCAGTAGTCGACACCCCGCTCAAACACATCCTCGCCAGTGTCCTCGTCTTCCTCGAAATCCCAGTCGAGGCAGCATTCGTTGCTGCGGTTGAAGAGATTCGAGACCTCGACAAAGGCCATGAATGAGCCACGTTTTAGTTGCCACGTGCGACTGATGCGAAAATCGACGCTGGCAAATGTATCAAGCCGTTCGGCATTGCGCGGCCCAATAACGGCAACAAATTCGGGTTCGCCATCTTCGTCGACGCCATCCTCGATGAGCATCAGGTCAGTCGTCGGCCAACCCGAGTGAATACTCGTCGCCAGCGCAACATCCCATTTATCGCCGGACCAGCTCAGGCCGCCCTGGAATGCGTGCCGCTGGTGCCAGCTGCGGTATTCATCAACACCATTAATCCGGTCGGTCGCCTCAGACAGCGTGTAGCCCGCCCACCATGTGAAGGGCCCATTGTTACGGTCCAGCAAGATCTCGAATCCGCGCGACCGCGCACTGGTCGGGTCCAGCCGTATGCGGTCCGGCTGCACTTCGGGAATCAAGCCAAGTGGATCAAACAGGTTCTCGAATCGCGGCCGCAACTGGTGCATCTTCTTCTCGAATACTTCGACGCGCAGTGAGTACTTGTCCTGAAACGTGTGGCGAATGCCGGCGATCAGGTGATCCGCTCTTTGCGCCGGCCAGAAATTTGTAATGCCATCCTCGATCTGCAGTTCGCTGATGCCCTGCGACTGGTGGTACCTGCCCCAGCTTAGCCGCAGCTCAGTATTCGGTCCCAATGTTCGCATCAGGTTGAAACGCGGGCTTAGCTGAGCATCTGATGACTGGTCGGTATACGTCTGATCGTCCCAGCGCAGGCCCCATTCGATAATGGTCTTCTCCGACACTTTCATGCGATCGGAGAAATACAGCGAATAGTTGCTGCCGCGAGGATCCGCCGTAGCTGCGAAACTCGATGATTCCTCCTGATCCTCGAACATGGCAAACAAGCCAAAGTACTCGGCCGTATTGGCGTAATCGTAATGTGCGCGCGAATACATGGCCTCGATGCCCCACTGCATCAGGTGCTTCTTCGACGAATTCCAGGTCCAGTCCTGCCGGAAGCTGAACTGCTCGACTTCGCGCTCATCGGCTACAAAGGCAACCAACTTCTCCGCGTCTCCCAACGAGCCGGTGCGGCTGTTATCGAAAATGATTCCGGATACAACCAGCTTGCTGCTGAGTTCATCTGACCAGTGATTCTCAAGTTGGGCCCACAGCTGCGCGTTGCGGGTCCTGCTGATGACGCTCTCAAACTCGGCCGGCTCGGATTCGAGAATAACCTCGACACTGTCTTTAGCAAACAGAGCATTGAACGACAACGTGGCATCTGGTGAGATGTCAAAACTGTATTCACCGAAAATGTCGTAGTAGGAAGGGCTGCCAAATTCCGGGTCGATGATCAGATCCAGGTTGCCGCGGCGTGCCGACACGAGCCAGTTACGATCCGCCTCATTGCCAGCCGTCAAGAACGATGTGTTAAAGACACTGATGCCGACTTCGGTGTGTCTCGGCTCAACCGACTCGAGTGACTCCATCAGAACCAGGCCACTCATGCGGTCACCGAATCGAACCGGAAAGCCGCCCGTGAATACCTCAACACCCTCGATTGCGCGCGAGTCGATCGCGCTGAAGATGCTCTGGTAATCGCGAATATGAAACGGATCGAACAGGCCGTGACCGTTTAGCATGATGCCAATTTCGCCATCCTCACCACCCCGGAAATGCGTCTTCGCCGAGGCCCCGCTCGCGGCTGTACCGGGCAGGCGTTGCACAACGCGCATCGGATCATCACCGAGATCCGGCATGTTCTGAATGGTGCGCTGATCGATTGAAAAGCGCGAGGCAGCAAGCTCGCTCAGGATTTCATAGCGGCTCGCCGAAATAACGACATTTTCGATTTCTGACCGGGCGGATTGCGGTGTTGGCGACGCGGCGTCATCCGCCGCCTGCGGCCCTTCATCGTTACGAATGACCAGATGCACGCCTGCGACGAAGCGAATAGTCAGACCGTGCGGCTGCAGGATCTCCCGCACGATGTCGATCGGATCCGTCGCCTCCGGTTCAGCCCCGACCAGCAAGTCGGAGGAGACCAGGTTCGTGCTGTATGCGAAAGGAACTCCAGCTTCGCGATACTCGTCGATGACGTCGGCTACAGGCCGCCCTGTAACAGGCACAACGTCGCCTTCGGCAGCCAGACCGGCTACCGGCAGCAGGCAAATTATGGCCAGCAGTGTGCGCAACATGGCGCTACTGGCGGCTACTCGAATCGATACTCACGTAGATAGTCCCCCCATCGATGCGATAACCAAGATCCTCGCCCGCCATGCGAAATTCCAGTTCGCTGCGCGGGTCCAATTCGACGGCTCCTCGCAGGATTCCGCCTCGTGCAATTATTTCGGCCGCATCACTCTCGTACTCGACGACAAGTCCGATCTCGCGAGCGGTCATCTTCAGAAAGTCGTAAGTCGACCTGCCGTCCATGTCAATCGTCGGCGCCATTTCCTCGGCCCAGGCCCAGATCTCACCGAAAGCGTCGATATCCAGCACGCTCGGGGTCGCTCCGCCAGACACTGTCATCTGTTCTCCGGCGACCGCGACGGCTTGCTCGACGTATGCACCGTCGACAGATACTTCGCCTTCACGCACTCGCACGATCAGGTCCCGGGCATCGACAGTCGTCATGTACTGTGTGCCAAGGTGTTTGACGAGCCCGTGGTCCGTGCTGATTTCGAGGCCAGGCCTTGTGATGGCGGCCATTGTGGCCGGTTGCGAATCGAAATAGATCTGTCCGGATCTGAGAACCACGGATTCGTCGCTTGTGAATTCGATGCGCGTGTTCCTGTCGACGCGCAACGAGCCACCGTTACGCCATTGCAGGCTGATGGCGGCATCGTTACCGGTCTCAATGACCTGACCAACGTAAACCGACGAGAGATCGCTTGCCTCCTGCATCAGCGACTGTTCGCCAACCAGGTAAATCGCGCCATGATTTTTCTCGATTGTCGCGACCTGAACAGGCTGCACACTGTTCACCTGTAGCGCATTGAAACTGATCGCAACACCGAGCAAGACCGTCGCCGCGATCGCAAAGTGCGTTAGGCGTCGCCGCATCTTCACTTTGCCTGCAACCGACTGCCACTCGGCCATCACGGCCTCACGCACGACGCGCTCATCCCCGCTTGGCGGCGCAGGCCGGGGCGTCGCTTTCTCAAGCAGTTCTTCTACAACGTCATGACTTCGCATCGATTAGACCTCGCTCATCGGCTCCCTCGACCAGAGCGCTATAGACATCTGCAAACGCACGCTTGGCGCGCGCAAGCAGCGATTGTGTCGCTTCCGTGCCAATCTCCAGTCGCGTAGCTATTTCCTTCACCGAATGACCCTCTACGTATTTCCATTCCAGTACATTGCCGTAATTGGCTGGCAGCCTGTCGAGCGCTACCTGGATAAGGCGCAGTGCCTCGACCCGCTGGTAGTGCCGCTCGGGGCTGTCTTGCAGAGGTGCCTGGAAGGAATCGACGGCCGCCTGGATCTCGGGGATGTCTTCGACCAGCACAATGTGGTCTCTGTATCGTCCCTGCTTTGAAAGCCAGTCACTGACCTCGTTGCGGCATATTGCGCACAACCAGGTGAACAACGCCGATTCAGCACGATAGGTATGCATTTTCCGGATAGCGCGCGTCAGGACGATCTGCACAACCTCCCTGGCGCCCTCCGGATCGTCACTCAGTCGCACCATGGCGAACCGATAGAGTCTCGCGAAGTTGTCCTCGAAAAAACGATCAAAGGCTCTTTGGTCACCCGCAAGTAACTGTTTTACAAGCCTTTTGTCATCGAGATAAACCGGCATAGCATCCATTCTCCCAGTACCTGCCTGAATAGACGGGCAAGGGAGGAAAAATCGGTCGCTATGATTGTACGCGCCGCGGAGTTTTTAGCGCTTCATTGCCTCGAAGAACTGGGAATTGGTCTTCGTGTCCTGCATTTTGTTAAGCAGGAACTCAACAGCAGCAAGTTCGTCCATCGGGTGCAGGACCTTGCGCAGGACCCACATCTTCTGCAGTTCTTCGGGGACGGTTAGCAATTCTTCCTTGCGAGTTCCGGAGCGATTGATGTTGATAGCCGGGAACACACGTTTCTCGGAAATACGACGATCCAGGTGGATCTCCATGTTGCCTGTGCCCTTGAACTCTTCGTAGATGACTTCGTCCATCTTCGATCCCGTGTCGACCAGTGCCGTTGCGAGAATCGTCAGGCTGCCACCCTCTTCGATGTTACGTGCAGCGCCAAAGAACCGTTTCGGCCTGTGCAGAGCATTCGCATCCACACCACCGGTGAGCACTTTGCCGGATGACGGTACAACCGTGTTGTAGGCACGCGCGAGACGCGTAATCGAATCGAGCAAAATGACGACGTCGCGTTTGTGTTCGACGAGACGCTTGGCCTTTTCGATGACCATCTCGGCTACTTGAACATGACGACTGGCAGGCTCGTCGAACGTGGATGACACCACTTCGCCGCGAACCGTGCGCTCCATCTCGGTAACCTCTTCCGGGCGCTCGTCAATGAGCAGCACGATGAGATCTACATCCGGAGAATTTGCGCAAATCGCGGATGCCATGTTCTGCAACAACATCGTCTTACCGGCCTTCGGCGGCGAGACGATCAATCCACGCTGGCCTTTGCCAATCGGCGCGACCATATCGATGATGCGTGCCGTCAGGTCCTCGGTACTGCCGTTGCCCTGCTCGAGCGGCAAGCGCTCGGTCGGGAACAACGGGGTCAGGTTCTCAAAAAGCACCTTGGTGCGTGCGTTCTCGGGCGAGTCATGGTTGATCTGCCCCACTTTGAGCAACGCGAAATAGCGCTCGCCGTCTTTTGGTGGCCGGATTAGGCCGGATACCGTGTCACCGGTACGCAGCGCAAAGCGGCGAATCTGGCTTGGGCTGACGTAAATATCGTCAGGGCCGGCCAGGTAGGAGCCATCCGAAGAGCGCAAAAAGCCGAAGCCATCCTGCAAAATCTCCAGGACACCATCACCGTAGATGTCCTCGCCCTGATTGGCATGCGCCTTGAGGATCGAGAAGATCATCTCTTGTTTACGCTGACGCGCGAGACCCTCGAGTCCGAGCTTTTCACCCAGTGTGACAAGATCGGCCGCCGGCCGGTTCTTGAGCTCACTCAGGTTCATGCTGTTTTTGCTCGCTTCGAGCTGCTCGGGCGGTATTACCTCGACGTTGCCATCATCTTCCGGATACTCAGAATTATGAGGCCGGCGACGCCGACGGCGGTTCGGGTTGCCCTTGTTTTTGCTGCCTGACTTATTGGGTCGGCTGGTTGGTTGATTACCCAAGTACCCTCTCACAGATTGGAGTCCAGGAACTCAGTCAGTTGCGATTTGGAAAACGCACCTACTTTCTGAGCCTGGACTGCGCCATCTTTAAATAGCATTAGTGTGGGAATGCTGCGGATGCCGAACTTGGCCGCCACGTTCGGGCTTTCGTCGACATTCAGTTTCACGACCGACAACTTGTCGGCGTACTCTGTCGCAGCTTCATAAAGAAACGGAGCGATCATTTTGCAGGGACCGCACCATTCAGCCCAGAAATCGACCAGGGCTGGTTTTTCAGAATTAATGACGTCAGCATCAAAATTGCTGTCATTGGTGTGCACGAGATTGTCGCTCACCGGCTACTTCCTCCACATGAAAATGGAAATTGAACTCTATAAAATGGATGACGCTGCCTTCTCTATCAGGCACTATGTCGCAGCTTTGTTGCCGACGTGTCAGGCTTCTTTGACGAATCGATGAATGCGAAACTGGCAGTTGCGACGATTGTCGCGTCGAATTAAGGCTAATTTGAACGCGTCACGAGCCATTTTGCAAGCATTTAATGCACTTTTTAGGGCCCCCCGATCATGTCAGATGACCATCTGAGCGAACTCAGATTTGATGCACTTGCGCTGCAGGACAGCGTGCAAGCCGGTATCCGTGATGCAGGCTTCGAGTTCTGCACACCCATCCAGGCCAGCACCCTGCCGATCGCCCTGGAACCGCGAGACGTTGCGGGCCAGGCGCAGACGGGCACAGGTAAGACGGCGGCGTTCCTGGTCGCAACCTTCGAAAAGATGCTGGCCTCGACACCAGACCCCGAGAAAAAGAAACAGCCACGCGCTTTCATGCTCGCGCCGACTCGGGAACTTGCGATGCAGATCGCCAAGGACGCCGAATTGCTCGGCAAGCACACGGGTTTCAAGATCGGACTGGCCTACGGCGGCACCGATTATGAAAAGCAACGACGTACCATCGAGGACGGCATCGATATCCTTATCGGTACACCCGGGCGCATCATCGACTACTTCAAGCAGGGTGTCTTCAAGCTAAGTGAAGTCGAAGTCGCTGTACTGGACGAAGCGGATCGTATGTTCGACCTCGGCTTCATCAAGGATATTCGCTATTTGCTGCGGCGGCTTCCCGACCCTGACAAGCGGCTCAATATGTTGTTCTCGGCGACGCTGTCACAGCGCGTCATGGAACTCGCTTTCGAGCACATGAACGAGCCAGAACTCATTCGCATCGAGCCGGATAAGGTCACCGTGGACCGTGTACGACAGGCCATCTTCTTCCCGTCGAATGAAGACAAGCTACCGTTGCTGATCGGCCTGATTCGTGAGATGGGTGCCGGGCGTATTATGGTTTTCGTCAACATGAAGCGCGACGCCGAACGTGTCGAAGCTACACTCGAGGCCAACGGCGTGCACGCGAAAGCCATATCGGGAGATGTACCGCAGAAAAAACGACAGCGCCTGCTGCTGAACTTCCAGAGCGGCGAATTGCAGGTTCTTATCGGCACCGATGTTGCCTCTCGTGGCCTGCACATTCCCGACGTTCAATATGTCATCAATTATGACCTGCCGCAGGACTCGGAAGATTACGTGCATCGTATCGGGCGCACAGCGCGCGCCGGCGCGGCGGGTGATGCGATCAGTTTTGGATGCGAGTCGTATGCGATGTCACTGCCCGATATCGAAGACTTTATCGGTCACAAGATACCGGTCTCGAATTACAACCCGGAGCAGTTGCCCGAGATCATCAAGCCGAAGCGCAAGCCACGGCAACAATCGGGGTCGCAGCGCAATCGGTCCGGCGATAATCGCGGCTCCCGGCGGCGACCGCCAAGAAGGTCATAACAACTCGCGGACGCCTTCAACCCCGGCAAATTCGCCATTCTCACGAACCGGCTCAGTCGTGTCCGGATGGGTCACGACCACAGGCATGCGAATGCCGTATTGAGCGGCACTTCGCAGCACCGGCACCGTGTCATCCACGAACACCGTTGTTTCGGGGTCGAACCCCTCCTCTTCTTGCAGCAGGCGCCAGAACTCCTGGTCTTCTTTCGCATGCCCGTAGGTATGCGAGCTGTGAATATTGTCGAAATAATGACTGAAGCGCAGTGTGTCCTGTTTGAGCTTTAGCGTATCCGGGTGCGAGTTCGTCACGAGAAGGACTTTGATGTCCGCTGCCCGGACTGTCTCAAGAAAGGCCTGCGCACCGGGCAGGTATTCGATGCGGTCGTGCACTTCGTGATGTAGCGCCAGCACGTCAAAGCCCAGGCGCGCGCTCCAGTGATCGAGGCAGTACCACTGGAGGTCACCCTGGATCGACAGGTACTTGGCGTACAAACGATCGCGCGCCACCTCGTATTCCAGCCCATTGTGGCTCGCATAGCGGCCCACCACGAGCTCTTTCCACACGTAGGTATCGAACGCGAGGTCAAGAATGGTCCCGTCCATGTCGAGCATCAGCGTTTCGCAATGCGCCATGGCTGTTTTCGGATCGAATGTCACTGTTCTATACTGCGCGCCCCTGTTCGCGTCCGGATATTCTCATGAATCTGAATGAACTCATCAACCCGATTGTCGATCTGGCCGTCGATGCGGGCAAGGCGATCCTCGAAGTCTACGCCACCGATTTCGACGTTCAAGAAAAAGATGATGAGTCTCCTTTGACGCAGGCGGATCTCGCATCGCATCACTGCATCGTCAAAGGTCTTGGCGCGTTAACGCCCGACATTCCGGTTATCTCCGAGGAAGAAGGCCTGCCGGATTTCACCGAGCGCGGCCAATGGCAGCGCTACTGGCTGATCGACCCGCTCGATGGCACCAAGGAATTCGTTAACCGCAATGGCGAATTTACGGTCAACATCGCGCTGATCGACTCAAACCGGCCCATATTCGGTGTGGTGCACGTACCCGTACACGACAAGACCTACATTGGCTGCGAAGGACACGGCTCGGAACTCCGCGAGGGGGGTTCCACAACGTCAATCAGCGTGGCCGCCACAAGCAGCAATCCTGTGCGCATTGTCGGCAGCCGCTCACATCGCGGCTCCAGCCTTGACGCATTTCTCGAGAAGGTGGGCAAATCCGACATGCTGCCCATGGGCAGTTCGCTCAAGTTCTGTGTTGTCGCCGAAGGTCGGGCGGACATTTACCCGCGCCTTGGCCCGACCTCCGAATGGGATACAGCGGCTGCCCAGGCTGTCGTTGAGCAAGCCGGCGGCAAGGTCCTCGAACTTGACGGTAACCCTTTGTCCTATAACGCGAAAGAGGACATTCTGAACCCGTGGTTTGTCGTCATCGGAGCCACGGATCGGGACTGGCTGGCGCTGCTTGCAAGCGACGAGTAGCATGGGCGGAAATGACCGATAAAGTCGATACTGAATCCTTCAAGAATCTCGAGAGGCTTCGCGAACTGCGAGTGAGCCACCGAGATCTTGACTATCTGATCGATCGGCTGCAACACGACCCGATGGTCGATCAGTTGCGCATTCGTCGCCTTAAGAAACGCAAATTGCTGATCAAAGACATGATCGCGTCACTCGAAAGCGAGCTGATTCCCGACCTCGACGCTTAAGGCTTCGGCCCAATGTGGATATCGCCGCGTTCCCGCGCGAGTTCGATCTGTCTTTGGCGTTCGCGTAGCCTTTCTTCCCGATCTGAATCGAGGTCTTTGACGCAGCGCGGACAGGATATTCCCTCCTGGTAGTCCGGTGACGCCATTTCTTCTGTATTGAGTGGTCGCCGGCAGGCATGGCACTGAACGTAGCCGCCCTCGGCGAGATCACGGTCTACCGCGACACGCGTATCGAACACAAAACACTCGCCGTCCCACTGATTTTCGTCGGCCGGCATCTCCTCAAGGTACTTGAGAATACCGCCCTGCAGGTGATAGACCTCGTCAAAACCGAGTTCGAGCATCAGCGCAGTCGCCTTTTCGCAGCGAATACCGCCCGTGCAGAACATGGCCAGTGGCCGATCCGTCGAAGTCTCGGCGAGTTTCTTTGCGAACTCGGGAAATTCACGGAAGCTATCCGTTTCGGGGTCTATTGCGCGCGGGAATGTGCCCACTTCGAATTCGTAGCTGTTGCGCGTGTCGATAACCACCACATCCGGGTTTGAGATGAGCTCGTTCCATTTCTCCCCGGAGACATAGGTGCCCGTCTGCTTGTGCGGCAATATGTCAGGACGGCCAAGCGTGACGATTTCCTTTTTCAACTTGACGCGCATGCGTCGAAACGGCGGTTCCGATACAGCGTTCCAGCGCGCTTCGATAGGACTGTCGAGCTCCAGGGTCTCTTCGATCCACGCAAACACGTGGTGGATCGCACGCTCGTCCCCGGTTATGGAACCGTTAAATCCCTCATACGCGACGAGGACTGTGCCGAGCAGGCCCTGCTCATCACAGATGCCCTGCAGCGCGTTCTTGAAGTCTTGCGGATCCGACAGATCCAGGAAACGGTAAAACGACGCAACTTTCATTCTTCGACCTGATCCTCTGGCACGGTTAGCAACAGGATGCTGTGGCGAATTTCTTCGCCGAGCACGAGGCGCGCATCCGCACCAATACCGACGATATCGTCGTCGTATTCGAGCAATCCATCACCGTTTCGTCGCAGCACGTCCTGGTCCTGTAGTTTTTTGATGAAATCGTGGAACAGCGTTTTATTAAAGAAATCGGGTGAATGCAATCCGTAGATCATCGAAAGACGCTCGGCGCTGAGCTGGCACATGCGCTCGAGTCGGACCCGCGACAGCGTTCCCGAGCCGTGCTGCGCCAGTATCGCGATGACCAGGTAGAAACGCTGCAACATCGGCACCATCGTCTGTCCGAGCATCATCAACTGATAGGCCCGGGCCGATCCGGCGGGTGGGCGCTCCAACTCAGATTTCCGCTTGCGACGAATCAGGAGTCCCTGCTCAACGAGCGCGTCGATCGCCTGCGTCGTCACCTTATCAACCTCGTGATCCCCCCACTGCAAGCACAGTTCTTTCCTCATGAATGGGTAGATCAGCTTGATGAGTCGCTGCAACTCGGCATGCGGCAATTGCCGCCCCTGGATGAAACAGCAGGCAACCGACGCCGGCACGGCCAGCAGGTGCAGTATGTTATTGCGGAAGTACGTCATCAGAACGGCCGTACTCTCCTCCATGTGAATCACATCGCCCATCGGGTGTGACGTGCGGCTGATTGCATTGAGCTTCTCTCCGTGCGCAATAATCTCCTCGGGATCCCAATCCGGGAACGTCACCGAATCGGAGTAGCGAAAGCTCTGCAATAGATCGAGGCTCAATTGAAGTTGCGAGCGCAGCTCCCCGGCACCGATCTTCTGCTTTGGGGTCGCGAGCAAGACGTAGGCCAGCAGGCTGATTGGAGTGACCGCCGCCGCGGCATTAATACCGCTCATAATGCTTTGACCAAGATTATCCACAACCTCGTTCAGCCAGGCTGGCCGCTCGCCGTTGCCTGCCGGCATGTTGCGCCAGTCCGGCTGCAAGCCGTCAAGCATGTTGTCCAAATCGATGGGCTCGCCGATGTTGACGTGCACGCGACCGAAGTTTTCACGCAGACCCTTGATTGATCGAATCAGACCAAACAGCGACTCTTTTTGCTTCGCGCCACCGCCAAGTTCGTTGATAAAGGAATCCCCCTCAATCAGCTTTTCGTAACCGAAGTAAATCGGTACGAATACGACCGGGCGCTTGGGATCCTGGATGTAGGAGTTCACGGTCATCGCCAGCATGCCGCCCTTTGGCGACAGCAGTCGTCCTGTGCGGCTACGCCCGCCCTCGACGAAGTACTCGATCGAATAACCGCGCAGCAAAATCTGGTAAAGGTAGGCATCGAAAACGGCAGCATACAGGCGATTGCCTTTGAAGCTACGGCGCAGGAAAAACGCACCGCCACGCCGCAGGACAGGTCCGATGATCGGCATGTTTAGGTTGATGCCCGCTGCGATATGCGGCAGCTGCAGTCCCTTTTCATAGCAGATGTAACTCAACAGCAAGTAGTCGAAATGACTCCGGTGGCATGGTACGTAGACAACGACTTTTTCTTTTGCCAGGTCCCGTAGCCGATCCGTGTGACCAAGTTCGATACCATCATAAATCCGGTTCCACAACCAGCGCAGTATGCGCAACAGGAAACGGATGGTCGGGAAGGAGATATCGGCTGCAATCTCATGCACGTACTCGTGGACCTTGCGTTCTGCCTGCTCTAGTTTCTTCGCGTCTTCGCCCGCTTCCGCCGCAATCGCACGCTTCACACCGGGTGCGAGCAGCACCTGCCTCGCGAGCGTGCGGCGATGTGACAGGTCGGGCCCCACGGTAGCAGTACGTCGTTTGCGAAAATGTACTCGCAGAATTCGCGACACTTTGCGAAACGCGATATTGGGCTCGACGTCGTCGTGCACAATGGAACTTAACGCCAATGCATGGCTGAACCGCATCAGGGTATTGCGGCCATGCAAGAGCGTCGCGAAGAATTTCCGCGTGCGCCCTGCGACATCCCAGTTCTCGGCGAACAGCAACTTGAGCAGTGAACGTTCCTTGTCGGGCGAGCGACCCCAGTAGATGGCGACGGGAATCAGCAGCAGATCTTCGCTGTTCTTCTCCGCTGCATCCACAAAGCTGCGTAGACGACGCGAGCCCGATGCCGACGGCCGTCGGAAAAAGACGCCGCTGAGGGGCCGAAGTACGACGAAACGTCTCGAGAATCGCTGGCCGCCGAAATAGAACGATTCACTCGGTGACGGCAGGCCGTTTTTCGCGCAGGCGCGTTCCAGCGCCAGCACGTCGGCGAGCCCACCGGTCTCCAGTACGTAACAAATGGCCGCATCGCCGTCGGTAATCAGTTCGGCCGGTGCTTCCGGCTGCACGGTCGGGCGCGCCCACACGGCGAACAGCTTACCGGCCAGCCAGTAGAGTGGCCGGAATATGAGCAGGGCGAAGTCTATGAGGTGACGCACTGGCGAACAGCGCTCCTACCGGGCCATCTAGTCGTTGACGGCCTCTTCGATTTCTTCCTCGATGTCATCGACGTGTTTCTGTATGACCTCGCCGACGTCCTCTGCCTTATCGAGCGCGTCGTGATAGGCATCACCGAGCTTCTCAGTCCCATCTTCGACCGCATCGCCTACAGCATCGGCAACATCTTCCATTTCCTCGGCGACGTCTTCCATCTCGTCAGCAATGCGATCCATATTTGAATCGTCAGATGATTCGCCGCAACCTGCGAAAGCGAGGGCTAGCAGTACGAGCAGAATTCTCATGGTATTCCTCTCATTATTTTTCGGCCCGGAAGGGCCTCCTACGCCTGGCCGATTTTTTCAATAAATCGGCCTAAATAATAGTTGATCTCGTCGATATTTTCGGTAAGCCGATGATCACCGTCGATCACGTGCAGCTCAGCGTGGCACTGGCTGGCAAAGCGTATGCTGTTTTCGACAGGTACGACGTCGTCGCGCCAGCCATGCACAATCGCTATCGACAGGTTCGGTGGCACCGGCGTCAGTTCCTCGTAGCCCGGCATATAGTAGGCAGGTGCCAGAACAAATAGTCCCGCCGCGCCCAGCTCTGCGGCCGCAGCCGTGGCCACGTGTCCGCCCATACTCGAACCAACGAGCAGCAGCGGCCCGCTGATATCCCGACACTCTTCGATCAACTTGTGCACGCGTTCCGTCGGGTCGACAATTCCCTGGTAGTCGACACTGCCTACCGCGCAACCCATGTCTTCGACCAGCTCGGCCATCGCGCGGATCTTGGTTCCCCAGGGTCCGCTTTCCTGCCCGTGCGAAAAAACCACGGTCGTCATATCAGTATTCCCTCTCCTGTGTCGCAGAGTTCCTCGATGTGGCGGGCGAGCAACCAGTCCCTGTCCTGCCCCCAGACGACATAGTCGCCCAGCCGAATCGTCGGCACCCCCCACGACCCGGAGTCAAACATCGACTCGCGATTCTCCTCGACTTTTTGTCGCCATGACTCATCCTCCATGGCTGCCAATACGTCAGGCCAGAACAAACCACAGCGACCGGTCACCTTTCGCATGCCCTTGTCTGTCGCCACGTCGATGGCCCGCGACCAGATCGCTTCACCTGCGTGCAACAGGAAATCCCGCTCCCGCTTTTCGCCCTGAGCATAGAAGAAAACGGCCAGGCAACGTTCGACCCCGACGCCGACCGGGTCGGCGAAATGACCGTAGGGAATGTCCAGGCGGCGTGCTTCCCGACTCGTGTCCTTGGCGATGTAGGCGAGTTTCCGCTGTGGAACCTGTATGCCTCGCATGACCATCGGCAGTACCGGCCGCACGACAAGCTGCAGCTTGAAAGCGTCGGCAATCGCGAAGACACGCTGCAGGCAAAGATAGGAATACGGGCTGCGAAAGGAATAAAAGAGCTCGAGGGGCGGTAGTTCGCGCGCGGCGCCAGGTGGTGCAACAGGCAACGTCGTTTGCATGACCTGCCGGATCGACGCGAGTTTGGCCATGGAAGCTGATTCGCGGCGCACGCCTAGCGAATCCAGCCGCTCAAGCAGGTAGTGCAGACGATCGACACCCCAATACCATTCGCCGGCGTAATGTAGCGTAGCCGGGTTGTAGTGCCCGAGCCCCTGCAGGAGTTTCTGGTTTGCCGCCAGCAATGCATCGCCTTCACCAGTAATTCCCGCACCGGCCAGTCGTCTGGCAACACCCTCTGAGTCACCACGCCAGTAGGATGTGATTGCCGCGAGCAACTCACTCCCGAAATCCGGCGCACCATTGCTCGCTGCCAGACTGTCGATCAGTGCACGTCGATGCTCGACGGCCGGAGCAGCCCCTTTGTCGAGAAACGGAACTCCGAGTTCGGCAGCAAGCCGGGCACAGTCCCGGTCGGCATGGACAGCCAGCATCTCAGGCTCCGGACGGTGCGCCGTGTCAGTGCATGACTGGGTCAGGTAGTAGCGCAACTCAATATCGTAGGCAGCCGCCAGGTCCGGCAGGTAATGGGCCAGCAGATATGAGTAAGGATCGTCTAGTTCGAGAAAGACAGATACGACGTGCGTCCTGCGACCCAATTTGCGGCCGGTTTCGGCCAGTGAGCGCTTCAGTGTCTGCGACTTCTCGCTGACCAGCAGGTTAACGAGCTTCGAGCGCAGTTTGTTGCGAATACTCATTCTTCGTCCCAGGCCGACGTCGGCTTCCACAACAACTCGTCGAGGTCTGGCTGCCAGCGATACCTGTTCATGTCGACCTTGCCTGCCACAACGGCAACATCTTCCATCATAAGTCGTTTGCTTTGCTCTTTGTACGAGGAACTGCCCTTCTCAAAGGCGATCTTGCCTGATGACTGCAAAATACGATGCCAGGGCACCTCATGACCTTCTGGCAGGTGTCGCAACGCATAACCAACCTGGCGTGCGCCGCGCGGGATGCCCGCAATTTCGGCAATCTGGCCGTAATTCGCGACACTGCCTTTCGGAATCTCGCAGATCGTTTCCCATATACGGTGCATGCGGGCGATACGATCCATATCAGGTGAGCCCAAGGCGGGCCTGGATCTCACGCCTGGCATCGGCAAGCACCGTGTCGCGATCGAGACTGTTGAGAATTTGTTTGACGACATGTTTTGGTCCGCCCTCGCCCCACGACCTGCCCTGGCCGAGGTATTTTGACGCGACCTGCCCGACGACATACGTGCTGTAGTACGCGATTGCACCTTGCGCTCCTGCGGTAACGATCGTGGACAACCCTGCTGTCCCCACCTTGAGTGCACTCGACACGAAATGCATCGCCCAGACCGTACCCATCAGAGCGGCCGACTCCGCGACAATCACCTTGACGAGTGAGCCGGCCTCTTTCTGGCTTAGCGGCAGGTCGTAGACGCGCGACAGGTGCACGACCATGCCGACATCGATGAAGGCTGCGGCGAACAGGTCGGCCACGGGCACCGGATTGAAAGCGACGGCAATGCCTTTGCCTACGCAGTAGGTACGTACGAGCTTCTCGCCGATCTCACGTCGTGCGGCAAGTATGCGCCGCCCCACCTGGTCGCTAAGATCTGCGGCGAACAAGCTGGCATTCAGTGCAGCTAGTGTCTTGCCCTCGGCATCAAGTATGTCCCACAGTCGCAAGCGCAATGTACCGACGTCAGGCTCTCGTTGTCGCTCACATTCAGTTTCGTTTCCGCTGTCGTCGACCTCGACAACAATTTGCGGCCGCGGCTGCGCGGCGACAGCAAGGATGTGAGCCGGCTCAACCATGCCATGCGTCTTGTCGCGTATCGATTCCAACAGCGCCGCTTTCTCATCACTGGTGAATAAGTCGCTCTTGTTGAGTGCCACCAGCACCGGTCGGCCCTGGGCAAGGAGCGCCTGCAATGCGTGTAGCTCGGTATCGGTAATATCGCTATCGAGCACGAAGATGACCAGGTCCGAGCGGCCGGCAACCTCGCGCGCTATTGCTTCGCGATCTTCACCGCCGGCTTCGTCCAGACCCGGTGTGTCGATCAGAAACACGCCGCCGGCCTCGACCTCGCTCCATGGTTGCATCGATGAGTGCCGTGTCTCTCCATGCAGGGGACTCACCGAGAAGGCCTCCTCCCCGATCAACGCGTTCAACAATGACGACTTGCCCGTGCTGACTCGACCGAAAGCAGCAAGGTGCAGATGCCCGTGCTCGAGCTTGTCGAGCATGCCCTCAACAGCATCGTAGTCGTGTGCAAGAGATTCGCGCACGCCGTCGGGAAGACGTACGTCGTTGATTAGCTCGCGCAGGCTTTCGCGCGCGAGTTCCAGATGGTCTGAACCGTCGTTCGTTCCGGCTTCAGCTGTCGCCCGGTTTTTCTTCCAGGGCCATTTTGGCAACGCGGCGAACGCCCGTTTCAATATGTTCACTGATGCCTTCCTCGAATTCTTTCGCGGCAACCTCAGGCACGAGCTCCCCGTGCTTGGACAACGTCATGACCAGGCTACGGCCCAGCGCATCGAAAATCAGTCCATAGGCCACAGCGTGAACCAGGCCGCCTGCCACCGTGCCAATGCCCGGGAATGCCTTCAGGCCATTGCCGGCGACGGCCAGCGACAACGGCAGCGCACGCCCTACACGGCTCTGGCTGAGGTTTAGAAATTCTTCGATATCGAGATCACGCGGTGTTGCGTCGTACAGCTTACAGAGTTCCTGCGTCATTGCGGTGCCTATGTAGCCCTGTATCAGCACATCGGTACCCGGACTCACAGCCGCAAGTGCCCCAACCACTGCCTTACGCGTCCCGTTGCGAATGATCTGCTCTGACCGCTGCACGCGATACTGTGCTTCGGCCTCGACAAGCTTGTCTGCCGCGAGTCTGAATACGGCGCGGTTGCGTCGCTCGTCGATCTCCGCGGGATCTTCGAGCAGGCGATTGATCGCGACAACGAGGACACCGATGTCTGCAGGACGCTGGCGCTTCGCCGTCGATTCCGTGCCGTCACCTGTCCGCTCGATGACGTCGGCCACTCCGCCTGCCGTAACGGCGACGACGCGGTCCCTTTCGATTTCACCGCCCGCGCGGTCAAGATGTTCGAGCAGGCGTTGCATTAACGCGGCCTGCTCATCAACACCGAAACGATCCGATTTATTCATGACCATGACGAGTGGCTTGCCCAGGGACAGCAGCTGTTCGACAGCACCAGCTTCGGGGCGCGTCAGATCACCATCGCAAACAAACAAGACAATATGCGAGCGTTGTGCTTCCTGCATCGCCAAATCGCCCAGGCCTTCTTCATGGCCGCCCATCCCCGGTACGTCGGTGAGCAGGATTTCATTACCGGCGTCATTGCGCCATCGATAGTGCTGCACATCCGTTGTCGAGCCGCCAAGTACATCGACTGAAACATTGGCTGTCGGAACGAGCGCCCTGATCAGCGAACTTTTTCCGGTGCTGATTTCACCAAAGAAGCACAAATGAATCGCGCCGCTCGCCTGGCGCACTGCGAGCTCCTGCAACTCCGACTGTGCCGCACCGACATCGACTCCGGATGCCTCGGCCTCTTCAAGCCGGGCACGAATATCAGACTGCGTAAGTTTTCGGGCCGTCTTTGTCCTGACGTCAGGGATCTTGCGACGCACGACCAGTCGCCAGATGAGCCAGAGCGCGGCAACAACAAGCACGACCATGACGGCCATGTAGCCGTACAGCAGAACCTTCGGGCCCTCGACAAGGCGATCCCAGACATTCAATGCCGACTCTGTAATGAACAGCAGCGCACCGATCGCCACGACGAACAGCAGCCCGATGACTGCCGCGATGCCGATCCTGAGGAAACGGTCGAGTTTCATGAGAGCGACTCGTTAGAGTTGCGCGTCTACCCAGTCGTTGATCTTCGCTTCGAGCATCGATAGCGGCATCGGACCGTCCATAAGTACCTGCGTGTGGAAGTCCTTCACGTCGAATGCGTCACCGAGTTGTTCTTCAGCGTAGCTGCGTAGTTCGCGAATTTTGAGTTGGCCGATCTTATAGGCCAGCGCTTGTCCGGGAATCGCCATGAAGCGTTCTGCTTCAGAGACAGCACGTGATTCCTTGACGGCAGAATTGGCGTACATGAAATCGAGGACATCCTGGCGAGTCCACTCCTTGGCGTGCAAGCCCGTGTCAACGACAAGGCGAATTGCCCGCCAGAGTTCGGCATTGAGCGCACCAAAGTACTGGTAGGGATCCGTATAGACGCCGATTTCCCTGCCGAGCGATTCGGCATAAAGGCCCCAGCCCTCGGTGAAGGCCGTGTAGCCTCCAAAGCGCCGGAACCCTGGCAACTCTTCGTTCTCGACTTGCAGGGAACGCTGAAAGTGATGGCCAGGAATGGCTTCGTGCAGGAACAGGGACTCCATGGCCCAGATCGGTCGTGACTTGATGTCATAGGCATTCGCGTAGAACACACCGGGACGGCTGCCATCCGGTGTACCCGTTCGATAGGAACCGCCGGAAGAAGATGCCTCGCGGAACGGCTCTACACGCCGAACTTCGAACCCGGTCTTCGGGAAAACGTCGAACAACGACTTCGACAGTTCGGACACGTGATCCGACATGTCGCGATAACCCTGGATCAGTTGTTCCGGCTCATCGAAATAGAACTGGTCATCGCTGTTCAGATACTCGAAGAAATCTTTGAGGTCGCCCTCAAAGCCGACCTCTTCCATTACACCGAGCATCTCGTCGTGAATGCGCGCGACCTCGTTGAGGCCGATCTGATGGATTTCCTCAGGCGTCAGGTTGGTCGTCGTGATGCGCTTGACGTTGTAGGCGTACCATTCCGGTCCGTCCGGCAGTGCATACAGGCCCACAGTCTCTCGTGTAGCGCCCATGTACTCATCGCCAATGAAATTCGCGGTACGTTTGTATACCGGGAGAACTTTGGTCTCGATCGCTTCTTTGAATGCAGTAGCAAGACGCTCACGATCAGCCGCACCGAATTCTTCCGGCATATTTTCTATCGGCGCCCAGAAACCACTTTCTTCGGCTGTGTCGACAATTTGCGATTCGATCTGGGGCAAGGACTTGGCCATGAGGATACGTGGCTGCACGACGCCCTGCCGCATCCCCTCTTTCATATTTTCGACGGCCTGATCGGCATACACGACGAAACCGTCGATACGTGCGAGCCAGTCGTCATAGTGCTTGACCGTCTTGAACGGGTGCACACTCGTACCACTACCAAGCTGCACGAAAGAATTCAAAGTTGAATAAAACTGGTTGATCGGCTGAAGGTGTCCGGGAAAGCGATCGCCTTCCATCGATTGCTCTCGATTCAACCTGAACATGTCGTAGCTCAGCTGGTCCTGTCGCGACAGTAGTTCGCGATCGATCTCGAGTAATCTCGCAAGAAACTCCTCGTCTATTTTGCGGCTGGCCTCACGATGCTCCGGCCCGATCGAATTGGCGAATTTATCGTTGAAGCGATAGTCACCGATTGATGTTGCGCGCATGGGGTTGAGCTCGAGGCCACGCTCAAAGAACTCGTCGAAAAGGGCGTGCAGGGTCACAGTAGGATCGGCAACCTCGGCCTGAGGTTCCGTAGCGGGCTGTTCGTTGCTGCAAGCGGCAATGAACAGCGCCGCTGCCAATACGGCAGCAGGTAGTGTTTTCATGGGAATTCCTCTCGTTTTGGAGAGAATATCAGACCATGAAGCCCAGATCGCGTTGCGCGAAGTTGTCGATGTTTGGCGCCACGATGTCCAGGTCCGCATCAGGTATGCCAAACCAATTGGCAAGTGTCGCGGCGAACTGGTCTGCGGACGTTGTCGGGATCATGCGGCCACCACCGGTATCAATGTCACCGCCAATCTCAAGCACGGGGTAGGTCCCGTAAATATCCCGACCTTGTACCGCACCACCCACAACGAGCTGATTGCCGCCCCAGGCATGATCGGTGCCGTCGCCGTTTGACGTCAGCGTCCTGCCGAAATCCGACTGCGTAAATGCCGTTACGCTGTCTGCCATTCCAAGCTCGACGGTTGCATCATGGAACGCCGCCACGGCATCCGAGATGCCGCCGAGTAATCCGGGCTGGTTGATATTCTGGTCATCGTGGGAATCGAAACCGCCCGTAGCAACGAAAAAGATCTGCCTTTCCATCTGCAGCTGGTCTTTGTTGCCAATTAGTTTGGCGACAGTCTCAAGCTGCCTGCCAAGTTGTGACGTCGGGAATATCGTATTCAACACAGGTGCTGACGTGATGGCGGCCGACACCGTATCAGCCGCATCAATCGCACGGCGTTGGATCTGTGCAAACGCGCGCTCGTAGATTGAGTCGTACTGGGCATCGACGATGCTTTCAAATGCGAGCTTCTGGTCGAAGAGAATGCTGCCCGGATCGTCTGAGAAGCCCGTGAACTGCAATGGCCCGGTCTGCCCCATGACGTAGGCAATCGTCTGATCAGCCGACTGAAACAGGTTGGTGCCGAATAAAGACGCATTGGTGGCCATCTGCTGGTCGGCAACATTGGTACGAATCAGATCTGCGATGCGACCGGCCCAACCGGTCTTGCTGGTACTGGCGCCCTTGAGTGAATGCCACTGCGCCTGCTGGTCGTTATGCGAGAACAACTGCGGCGGGAGCAGTACCGACTTGTTGAAGTACTGGACTTTCGTCGTAGGTTCAACGAGCGGACCCACATTGGCCACGAAAGCGGCATTGCCCGATTCGAACAGTGTCTGCGTCGTAGCCATCGAGGGGTGCAGTCCAAAAGGATTGCTGCCCGCCGGTAATGACGTCGGATTAATGGGTAACAGGTCCTGCTGTGCGATCGCGAGATTTTGTCGCGACGAAGCGTAGGTGTTGTACTCGGCTGTTGTATTCGGCACGAGCATATTGAACGAATCATTTCCGCCGAACATGAACACGCACACCAGCGCACGATAGTCGCCAAACGGTGCCGAAGTGCCGATGCCTTGCGAGTAAGCGAGACCCGGCGTACTGGCGAATGTTGCTGCTGCAGCCGCGGCACCCGTTGTTCTTATGAAGTTACGTCGATTGATTTTTCTCATGATCGTTAGCGCTGGTACGCGTACTCCGGTGATGTCACGACAAAGTAAATGGTCTCCGCAGCACGGACTGCCGTGTCTGTTTCGGGTACCAGTGCCAACATCCGTGCGATTTCATTTCGCAGCGTGTCGGATATCTGTCCACCTAATAATTTGCCGGCAACCGTATCGATGAGCAGGTCGATATCCGCCGCAATCGCCATCTCTGCTTCAAAGTTGATGTAGACGTCGTCGGGATCCAGGTTCTCATTGGTGGAATTGAGTCCAAAGGTCTGACCGAACATGTAGTTCGTCATGTAGGTGTTCAAGTACTCGGTCGCGATCTCGAGTTCCGGCGCGACCAGGCTGTTGTCCCGAATTTCGCCGGTCGGCGCAAAGAAAGGACTGTAAAAGTTAAACACCGATGGTGATTGCAGCGGTCCCTGTCCGAAAATAATGTAGGCGAAGTTGAATGGATAACGGCCGCTTATCGACGTCGCGTCATAGGCCCGCCACAGTTGTGTCAGCCTTAGGAGCGGCTCCTTGATCTTGCCGTCGAGGTCCATGCGCATCACAGGCTGCGCTTCCGGATCGAGCAGAATCGCCTTGACCACAGCCCCGAGATCTCCCCGGACGCCCTGACCGTTGTTATTGAATACCGAAGCAACACGCGACACGTAACCTGGTGACGGGTTACTCGTCACCAGTCGCTGAATGAGTCGAATGGCCATGAATGGCCCGACGTTCGGATGGTTAAAGACATTATCGAGTGCATCGGCCAGGTCCCGCTCGCCCAGCTGGCCTGCCGGAATCGTAAACCCATTGAGCAGGGTCTTCGGACCTGTGTCGTGAAAATTCTGCCAGAGCTGCATTGGGATTACCTGATTCGTCAGTGTCGCTCGAGCGCCACGGAACACGGGTGAGCCCGCGTAAGTCCAGCCCGTATAAACGTGTGCAAACCCCTCGATAACTGACTGGTCATAGGTCGGGATTGGCTGCCCCTGCGCGTCGGTCTTAACAGTGCCATCGAGGTTTAACTCGACGAGCCCGATGGAAAACAGCTGCATTAGTTCACGCGCGTAGTTCTCATCTGGCCGGATGTTGTTCGCGACATCGGGCTTCTCGTTGCCGAGCATGCTGAGATACACACCCATGGACGGATGCAGCGTGACGTCTTCGATCAGGTCCCGATAGTTACCAAAGGCGTTGTGGGCGAGCATGTCGTAGTAGCTGGCCAGACTGTATGGCTGGTTGTTGAGCGCGCCGAGTTGCGAAACCACCGTGATTTCGGACAACGCAAACGCAACGCGTTGCCGCAGTTGATCGTCACCGTGCAAGGCATTTCGAAACCAGATATCGGCGCGATCTGCCTGCAATTGGCCAATGAACGGCGGCAATGGCAGCGACTGGATGTGCGGCAGCTGCAGCGACGCAGGTTTTGCCAGCTGATCGTCAATCCAGGCCTCGAAGCGCATGTTGATTACTTGCTGCGCTTCGTCTTCGGTAGCGCCAAAGGTCGCCTGGTTCAGGAACTGGAACGCTTCGGCTTTCGTGATCGGCACCGGTGGCGGTGGCGGTGGTTGTCCGCCACCCCCGCCCGAGCCACCGCCGCAACCGGCGACGCCAAGCAGCGTTGAAACGAGTAGTGAGATCAGTCTGGCTTTCATACTATTTGTCCCGTACAGACTCCAGGTAGGCAATCTGTTCGTCCGTTAGCAGGTTCTTGAGCTGCACCAGCATCGCCACCTGCAGTTTTTTGACTTCGTTCTCGGCCCGAAGTGCCGCATCGACATACTCGAGTACCTGCGCTTCGTCGATTGGCGATTTGTCGAGCTCGGCCATGATGTTCTGGTAGGCCTCGGCGATGTCCCACTCATGCTCGGCGACGTTACCCTGTACTTCGACAACCGCCCCACGAATTTCCGTAAACTGTTGTTTACTAAGGCCTAATTCACCCTGATTCTGCAGAATGACATTAGGGGCGAACAGCTTTCCTTTAAACACGTCTTCTTTTGGCTCTGCAGCACCTGCGCCAGTCGTGGCCAGGCAGACGAAAGCCAGTAAGACCAGTAGTCCCTTCCTCATAGTAACGCTCCTCCTGCCGGTTCGGTTGACTCGAAAATCACCGGCATATCCTGATATATGTCAAATTGCCTGTCGGGCAGCAGGGCATCGCTGGGAGCCGTCCAGTAGGTCGACTCCAGCAAATCCGCCACCTCAATGTACGACTCTCCTGCAGGCGGCTGCGCATAAAGCGCGACAACAACGGCCGCTGCGACGGCAGCCGCCCCGGCAAACCGGCGATAGTGCCGCTGCCCTGCCGCATGGCACTCCTGTGCCGCTTGCCACGTCGTCTCGAACGACGACCCTGCATCACCTGTACCGGTCCAGCCTTGCCTGACCTGGTCGCGTAGTGCCTTGTCTGAGTCCTGCATCATTCTTCCTCTGCCCAGTGCTGCAAGCGTTCCCGTAGTGCCTTTTTGGCGCGGTCGTAGTGAACGCGGCCGGTACCCTTCGTGACGCCCATAACGGCAGACGCCTGTTCAATCGTCAGCTCGCGACAGAACACCAGTTCGATGATGTCGCGTTGCCTGGCCGGCAATGCCCGAACAGCGCGCCAGACTCCGTCATCTACCGGCGGTTCAGTCGTCTCAACACTCTGCACAATCGCTTCGCGGTGGTACTTTTTTACGAGTCGCAACCGGGAAGACACGCGCCGGAACCGACTTCTTGCGAGGTTTTGCACCACAGAAAACACGAAGGTGCTGAGCGTCGATTTATTATCGAATCGAGCATTGCCACTCAAGAGTTCGACATACGCCTGTTGCATCAGGTCCTCCGCCGTCGCGTGATCGAAATCGCATCGGGAGAGCGCCCAGCCGTATACCTGGCTGTGAATGGCTTCCAGTGCCGCGCGCGAAATGTGTGGGTTGTTATCCAGAGCATCGCTGTCTCTCATACCGCCTCCCGTAGTATTGGTGGCGTAAGGTGGATGCTCATATGACAGGCTATGGATGCATTGGCGATCGACGCGTCAGGCGCAGTTTTCCATAACCGGTGCAAATGCCGTGGACGCCACGCGGCATCCGGCGACTGTCTGGTGCAAGGTGAATGAGACGGGCTCCTTGCACCCCAGTGGGTGAAAGCCAATCAGTATCGTCACACCGTGCTTTTGCCTGCTGTCGTGATGGCAAAGATCATCATCGCATTCAACAACGAAACGATCGGATTCGAACGCGCCCATGCCCTCCAGTGCCAACAGGTAGGCCGTTACCAGGGAGCGTATGCGCTCAGCAACAGGTGTTTCGTCCGGTTCATACACGGCCCAACGTGTCGCCTGGTCGATCGAGTTGACGATCTGCAGGCAGAAACGCCGTACTGGCAAGCTGGCGAATTTACGATGCGATTCGCTGCCGCGGCCCATGGTTACCGAGCCGCGCAAACGGGCATGTCCGGCGGGGCCCATCGCAATCAGGTTCAGACCTTCGCGTGACAACACCTGCTCGTCTTTCTCATCGATATCGAAGGCTGCTATCAATTCGCGAGAGAATCCCATGCCCTGCTGATCGAGCGCCTGCCACGGGCCAAATGTCCTGTCGAGTTTGCAAGTGAGGCCGGCCAATGCACCGCCTACCGCGCGTGGCGCACTGTTATCGTCGTCGCGACGGTACATGCGCGGGAAGTAGCTAATCGCATTGGGGCTTGCCAGTCCAAGTTCTCGCACTCCGGCCACTGCTTTTGCCGGCGTTACCCAGTCTGCCGGTGGATCGACGATGAGCATCGCACCACGCTCACGACAAAATAATTCTGCTGCGAGCAAGGACGCTGGCCCGAGATCGCGACCCTTGCCTGGCGGCGGCAGGTACAAGAGATCCAGTCCCTCAAGTTGCTGCAATGCAAACAGCCCGGTCTCTTCGCGGCGCGATCCGATCAGATCATAGTCCGACAGCTCTTGCCCATCAGCACCTTCCTGCGCATGTTCGATGTACGCATCATCGAAGCGCGTGTTTGGCCCCTGCGTAGGCTCCGGCCGATGGCTTGGATACGGGTGCTCGACGCGCGCCAGCTTTGATGTCAGCAGCAAATCCGCGATGAAGTTATCGGCGTCCTCGCGGTGGTCGGCGCGACGGAACAGTTCCTGATCCATGACGTGGCCCGTGGCCGGATCGATACGCTGCAGCGTCAGGTTAAAAAGTTCGTCGTCATCAATGCCGTCGAAGTCGATCGCCGCGCGTACTCGTTCGGTCGAGCCGGGATCGACGGTCCGCAACACAAGGGCTGACCCACTGGCGGGCAGACACAACAATGCGCCGCGTGCGTTGTTGGCAACCCGAACGATGTAGAGACGGCGTCCGGCGTGCTGGAAGAACTGGCGTACGGCCGGCCCGAGGCTCGAACGCGACCAGATGTCGCCGAATCGACGGCGAAACTCGCCGAAGTCACGAACCAGGACCGGTTTATTCAGGGGGCCGCGAAGCGCACGGCCGACAAAGGCGGCCGTGGTATCGGGCGACACGTCGATGGCTTGTTCCATCGGTGCCAATTCGGTGACCGTGATGCCACGGTCAACTGCATCCGACAAGCTTGTCTCCGATACAGTTAGTCAGAGGTAGCACCAATTCTAATCAGTGGCCGCGCCTTATGCTATTGAATTTCTATACTATTCAAACGATGAGTGATTTCCTGGCAGCCGCCTGTCCCCAACTTGCAAGCCGCATACCCAGGCTGCGGCTCGCCGAGCTGCCTACACCGATCGACACAGTGACACTGCGTACAACCAGCGGAGAGCACACTATCTCGATCAAGCGCGACGACCTCACCGGCAAACTTTACGGTGGCAACAAGGTCCGCAAACTCGAATACCTGCTTCACAAAGCCCAGCGGAGGAACACCCGCCACATAGCAACGTTTGGGACGGTTGCCTCCAATCACGCGCTCGCGACATCACTGTACGCGCGATCTCTCGGCTGTGAATGCACCTGCTTCCTGTCTCATCAAACGAAGACAGCCAGTGCAGCGAGAGCACTAATCCTGCACCTGCAACATGGCACGCACATCGTTCCTTATGGTGGTGGCCGCAAGAACCGCGTCGCGACTTTGCGCGAGCATCTTGGCAACCGGCGCGTATTTCTGATCCCACCCGGCGGATCCAACTGGC
>Ga0255049_10000335_pt1 | contig 29231 bp, 27 predicted proteins | sample JV7_2_3_MG_FD_183615 | JGI IMG/M metagenome (GOLD analysis project Ga0255049, IMG submission 183615) | Seawater microbial communities from Jervis Inlet, British Columbia, Canada - JV7_2_3 | ecosystem: Environmental > Aquatic > Marine > Inlet | place: Canada: British Columbia | collected 2016-10-06 | reverse complement strand
TCGGCATCGCTGATCACCCCGTATTTGATGACCTCTGCAAGCCCGGCTCTGAGCCCCCGGTCCGGCAGAGTTGCCAATGTGTCGGTATCGATAAGCACCAGCTGCGGCTGATGAAAAGCGCCAATCAGATTTTTGCCCTCAGGATGATTGACACCGGTCTTGCCGCCGACCGACGAATCGACTTGCGCGAGCAGGGTGGTCGGTACCTGAATAAATGCTACGCCTCTCATATAACAGGCGGCCGCAAAACCGGCCATGTCACCGACGACTCCTCCGCCCAACGCGACGATCGTTATGTCTCGATTTGCACGCGAGCGAACCAGTTCATCGATTATGGTCTCGACGCCGGCCATCGTCTTGAAGGCCTCGCCGTCAGCCAGATTGATCGAATTTACCGCGCTACCCGCCAGGCTCTTCTTTACCGGCTCCAGATAGAGTGGCGCAACAGTCTCGTTGCTTACTATCAGGCAGTCCCGGCCAGCAAGATGGCTGGACAGATCGAAGTCGCCGCCGAGTAATCCGCTGCCGATGACAATGGGGTAACTGCGGTCGTCGAGACCGACTTCCAGTGCTTGTATCTTTGACAACGTCCGTTCCGGAGAATCACAGAACGGTCAAGGGTACCTGATTTACAGGGCTTCCTGAATTTCGCGGGCAACGGTCTGCACTCGGCGACCGTCCGTCTCTATGATGAGATCGGAGATTTCACGGTAAAGCGGATCCCGCTCGTCCATCAGTTCCTTCAGGACCATTTCCTTGTTGTCGTTCTCGAGCAGCGGCCGTTCGCGCCCGCTCCGTGTACGCTCAAGCTGCTGTTTGACGCTCGTATGAAGATAGACAACGAAACCGCGGGCGCCCAGGCGGTTGCGGCTCTCCGGATCGGCGATCGCACCTCCACCCGTGGCAAGGACGACGCCGTCTTTTTGCGATAGCTCGTCGATGACCTTGACCTCGCGTTTACGAAAACCGTCTTCACCTTCCTTTTCGAATATAAAAGGAATATCGACTCCGGTTCTTGCTTCTATTTCTTCATCGCTATCGACGAATTCGAGATGAAGCAAGCGCGCGAGTTGCCGGCCGACAGCAGATTTACCCGCACCCATCGGCCCAACCAGAAACAGGTTTCTTGGCTTATTCATTTGAAGAGAAAGCCAACCCGAGGGTTGGCTTTCGTCTGCCTCTCAAATCTGTCGGATGACATCTAATAGACGCTTGCTCCGTCGGTCAGGATTCTTGGCGTTACAAAGATTAAGAGTTCTGCCTTGTTGGACAAAGTCTGCTTGGAACGGAACAGCACGCCGATAGCCGGGATGTCTCCCAGGAACGGCACCTTGTTCACCGTTTCCCGCCGTTCCGTCTCGTAGATGCCACCTAGCACGACCGTCTGACCATCGTTGACCAGCACCTGCGTTTCGATTGCCCTGGTATCGATGCTTGGCACGGATCCACCCGTAGCGCTCTGAACCAGGTCGCCTACGTTATCCTTGCTTACCCTCAGGTCCATGATGATTTTATCGTCCGGCGTGATCTGCGGCGTCACAGTCAAGCTCAAGACTGCCTTCTTGAACTGCGTCGTCGTAGCTCCGGATGAAGCGGCTTCCTGATAGGGAATTTCGACGCCCTGCTCGATACGCGCTTCCTTCTGGTTGGCCGTAATGACACGCGGCGTCGAAACGATTTCACCGCGTCCTTCCGATTGCAGGGCCGTCAATTCGAGATCGACGAGATAGTCGCTTTCGAGTACCGCGATCGAGAATCGGCCGGCCGGATTCGCTATCGGTACGTTCACATTGTATCGGTTGTTAAGATCCGGCAATGCAATTGGGAAGATCGTGCCATTGGCGGGATCGGACAGATTATCCAATATCGAGCCAATCATGGTGTCGGTACCGGTGCCGGTACCCGATATCACCGTCGCTCCGTCAGCGCTGGTCTGGTCGTAGGCCGTTGCGCCGAAGCGAACGCCGAGATCGCGGCTGAAATCGTCGCTGACAACGACAATTCTCGACTCGATCAACACCTGTCGAATTGGTACGTCAAGCGTGCGCACGAGGCGACGAACATCCGCGAGCCGCGCGGCCGTATCCTGAACGAGCAGCGTATTGGTACGGTCGTCAATAGCAACACTGCCACGATCCGACAAGATTGAGTTCTGGCCCTCGGAAGTACTGATCAGGTCTGCAAGGTCGGATGCCTTGGCATAGTTGACCTGCAAAAACTCTGAATAAAGCGGCTCGAGTTCAGTGATTGCCTGCCGGGCTTCAAGGTCCGCAGTCTCGCGTGCGGCAATTTCCTCGGCCGGCGCAACAATGATCACGTTACCGTTTTGCCGCATATCCAGGCCCTTGGTGGTCATGACGATGTCGAGAGCCTGATCCCAGGGTACGTTTCTCAAGCGCAGGGTAACGTTGCCCTGAACAGTGTCCGAAACGACTATGTTGCGACCGGATGTCTCAGCCAGAAGCTGCAGTACCGCGCGAGTCTCGATGTCCTGGAAGTTCAACGTGAGACGCTGACCATCGTATTCCTTGGACTCTGAGAACAGAGTCGATTCCTCTGTGCTTTCCGCGGCCGGGTTAATTTCGATCGTGAATTCATTGTCTGACTGATAAGCGAGTTGCTCGTACTTGCCATCCGCAGAAATAACGATGCGCGTGTCAAGATTGGTTCGCAGTGTGTCGACTGTCGTAACCGGAGTAGCAAAGTCCGTGACGTCCAGTCGGCGCATCAACTCTGCCGGCAAATCGGTGTCTTTGAATACGGCGACGACTCGGCCACCTTCCTGGCGAATATCGACTGGTGTGCCGGGATCGCTGAGCGTGACCATTACACGAGCGCCACCGTCGCGTGTGCGGCGGAAGTCAACGGCGCTGATCGTGCGGTTGCCTGAACTCGCATATGAGCGCTGTGCCGCGGACGGCGCGGCGCTGCCAGCAAACTGGGTAACCGAACCGTCGTCGCTCTCGGCACCAAGCGTTACATAAATGGTGTTGCCGCTACGGCGCGTGCTATAGGGAACCATCGAATCGAGATTCAGTACAACGCGTGTGCGACCGTTTGCCTCGGCTGTAAGAACTGTGTCAAGGGGACCGAGATTTACGTCCCGGCGACGCGATGAAAGTCCGAGAGCAGTCTCCGGCAGATCTAGCGCAATACGCGCCGGATCGTCAATTGTGAACGCGAGTGGCTCGGGCGCCGTGCCGCTCAGGATTAACTGCAGCTCAACCCGCTGTCCGGGGAGGCTCTGAACCTGAATATCCTGCAGGCGATTGTTGTCCTGGGCGCTAGCAATCAGCCCCCACAGCAGCAAAATCGCCGCTTGTGTTACAGCTATCAGCCGCTGCAACGAACGCCGGTCACTTGTGCCGATAGCCGGCTTGATTTTGAGCGTCATTCCAAATACTCCCAGTTTCATTAACGCATCAGTCCGTAAGACCAACAGCCGCATCTCTTTCCAGATACCCGCCGATCCCGTCCGAAATAATTTCTATAAGTTCAATGTGCGCATCATCCACAGTCACGATTCGTCCGTCGTTCTGCCCCATGTAGTTCCCGGGCACGACGCGGTGAATCAGGCCGTCAGAAGTCTGTATCAGTCCGTAGTTCATTTCGCCCATAGCCAGCGTGCCGACCATTCGCAGTGTGTCGAGCGGGAACTGCTCCAGGAATTCGCGGCTTCGGTCCGGATCGGGCCGGTTGACGCTGCCAGGTACCCCTGCCGCCGCCTGTGGCGAATCAGGCACGAAGGGTGAGCGGAAATTTTCCCGGTCTGCCACATAGGAAAATACTTCGTACGGCGTAATCTCAGGTAACGGTTCGATCCGGCCGCCGGGGCGTGACTTGACCTCGTTGACATACCGGTCGAGATCGTCCATGTCTCCGCCGCATCCTGCGAGGCCGAACCCGGCCAGTAGCGCCAAAACCATTGAGCGTTTCAAGTTGGAAGCGTTCATTCCTACTCTGCCTCCTCGTCGAGATAACGATAGGTCTGCGCGGTCACTTCGATCGACAACCTGTCGTACACATCTTTGTCTTCGGGTGTGATGTTGATGTCATGCAATGTCACAATTCGAGGCAGGGAAGCAATTCCGCTGACAAAATTGGCGATTTCGTGATAACCACCCGACAATCGGATCTTGATCGGCTTCTCTGCGTAGAAATCCTTGGGAATCTCCGCCTGTGGCTGGAACAGTTTCTCCTGCAGGCCGGCAGCAAGCCCGGTCTGCGATATATCCACGATCAGGCTTGGGATCTCGGTCTCACCCGGCAGCTGGCGCAACATGGTGCCAAAGGACTGCTGCATCTGTGACAGTTGAGCCTTGTATGCATCATAGTTGGCTGCTTTGCGCTGTTTGTTCTCGAATGTTACACGCAGCGTCTGTTCGTCATCCTGAGCGCGCTTCAGTTGCGGCGCTTTGTTTTCGATAATGGTCCAGTAAATTCCCAAACCAACGACCACGGCGAAAACGATGCCTATCACGCCGGCACGAAACACGAGCGGCCATCGGCCAACATCGTTGACGTCTAATGCTCTTAGTTCCTCAACGAGGTTCATCCTGGATCCTCCATGCCGTCGAAATCGTCGTGACGGACCTGATTCAGGTTGACGGTGAACACTGCTTTGCGCCCCGGTCCCTGTTCGGTCGTCTCGACTTTCACGAGGTCCGGATCTGTCATCCAGCTTGATGAATCGATTTGCCGCATCAGCGCCGATACGCGCGTGCTCGACTGAGCCACGCCCCTGACTTCAACGGCCGAACCCGTCTGCTTCATGCCGGTCAGGTAAACACCTTCCGGAAGCTGGCGGGTCACCTCGTCGAAGAGATGCACGATCTCGGGTCGGCTTCTCTGTAACTGGTCGATGATTTCCATGCGGGCAAGAAGCCTTTCCTTCTGTCTCTCCAGCCCGTCAATTTCGGTGATGCTCTTCTCCAGCTCGACGATCTCGGTCTCGAGACGATTGTTGCGATCGCGCTGGTGCCCGATCATCTGCGAGAAAGCCAGATTTGTCAGGGCAATGACCAATAGTCCGGTAACGAACGAACCGGCCATAGCAACCATGAAATCGCGTTGGCGCTTCTGTCGCTCCTCTTCGCGCCATGGCAGTAGATTAATGCGTGGCATGTTAGTCGAAGCTCCTCAATGCAAGTCCGCAGGCCGTCAGAAGCGCGGTTGAATCCTTGTGTACGCCCTGAGATTTGGCCTTCGACGATATTTTCATCTGCCCGAGCGGATCGCCAACCTCGGTCGGTATTCCGACGCGGCTGGAAATCACATCGGCAATTCCCGGGATATTCGCGCAACCACCACAGACAAGAACCATGTCGGGTTGCTCGCGTCCGCCCCCGGATGCCAGATAGAACTGCAAGGAGCGGCTTACCTGTTGAGTCATGTCGTCGATGAATGGCTCCAGTACTTCGGGTTGATAGTTGCTCGGCAGACCGCCCTGCTTCTTGGCCCGTCCGGCGTCTTCCATCGACAGTCCGTAGGTACGCATGATTTCCTCGGTGAGCTGCTGGCCACCGAAAGCGAAATCACGCGTGTAAATTACTTTGAGGTCCTGAAGGACGCTGAAGGTCGTGCTGCTGGCGCCGATATCGACGATCGCGACTGACTGACCCATACCGCCATCGGGAATCTGGTGGCTCAAAAGAGCACAAGCATTTTCCAGGGCGAATGCCTCGACATCTACGATGTGCGCTTTCAGTCCGGCTGCCTCGACCGCCATCTGGCGCTGCTCGACATTATCGGTTCGGGTTGCCACGAGGAGAACGTCCATGAGCTCGGGGTCACCCTCGTTCGGGCCGACGATCTCGTAATCGAAACTAACCTCTTCCATCGGGAAGGGTATGTACTGGTCCGCCTGGATTTCGACCTGGCCCTCAAGGTCGCGCTCGGACAGACTCGAAGGCATCTGAATAACTTTTGTAATTGCTGCATCGCCACTAATCGCAATGGCCACATCGGTGGCTTTGGCGCCGGATCTCTTGACTGCCCGTCGGATGGCTTCGCCGACAGCCTTGGCATCGATTATCGCCTTCTCATTCACGGAACTGGGCGGTGTGGGCTCGGCTGAATATGATTCGACCCGATAGCGCTTTCCGCTCTGCGTAAGCTCGATCAACTTAACCGACGAGGTCGTTATGTCGAGGCCCAACAACGGCTGAGTTTTTTTGCCAAAAAACACGTATTTTTCCTTCTAAGTCGGTAAGTTGCGGATCAAATTTCCGCTAGCCCTAAGCAATTCGATTTAACTATATATCAATAAAATGTTAAATAAAACGTGACATTGTTCACGATCCGGCGATCCGTATAGTACTGCCGTGACAGGCCTTCATTCCGTGAACTGGTTGGCGGCTCCGGGCAACGCTTCGCCGACCAGCCCGGTCGATTACGCCGCGTGCCGGGAACGTTGACGCCAGCCCCATTTTCGGGCATTTTGCCGCCCCGTCGCTTTTCACCTTATATATAGAAGATAATTTATCGACGTTGCAGTCCTTGAAAAGGAAGCACCATTTCCTGCAGACTGCGCCTTGTTCTGGATCATCCGGGTAGCTCTGAACCGATCAATATCACCGTGACGGAGTACTAAATATCATTTTGCCGGCACCGGATTGCCACATTACCGCCCGAACATAGACTGCTCACGCTCTCTAAATTCTCGCTTTGGCATAAAACGCTCTAACCATGCAAACCTCGGCCACGCAGCACACCAAGACCGCCCCCAGTCGGAAAAGCCGCTATGTGAAGTGGCTGATTCTTTTCGCGGGCCTGGGCCTGACCGGCAGCACAGCCATTACCACCGCTGTCATCGGCGCCTATTACTATGTTGCCCCGGCCTTGCCGCCCGCCGAGACTATTCGCGAGATACCTTTGCAGATCCCTTTGCGGATCTTCAGCCGTGATCGGCGCCTGATCGCCGAGGTTGGCGAGCGCCGCCGAATTCTCGTAACTTTTGACGAGCTGCCCCCTCACGTCGTAAGCGCATTCATCTCGGCGGAAGACCGGCGGTTTTTCGAACATCCAGGCATCGACTACCAGGGAATCCTGCGGGCCGGTTTCCGGATGATCGGAACTGGCGAGATCTCAGGCGGCGGCAGCACCCTTACGCAACAGCTCGCGCGCGACTATTTTCTTACTCGCGAACAACTTTTTACACGCAAACTCCGCGAGGCATTTCTCGCTGTCAAGATCGAACAGGAATTCTCCAAGGAAGAGATTCTTGCGCTGTTTCTGAACAAGATGTTTTTCGGGCAACGAGCATACGGTGTTGCCGCGGCCGCGCAGGTTTATTTCGGCAAGCCGCTGGCAGATGTCAATGTCGCCGAGGCAGCGACTCTGGCCGGTGTTTTGCCCGCCCCCTCTCAGTACAATCCCGTTCGCAGTGCTACGAACGCGACGGCGCGACGGACCTACGTGCTCAAGCGAATGCGCGACCTCGATTACATCGACCACGACACCTATGACCAGGCGTTGCGCTATCCGATGGAGTCAAGGCTGCACGGTACGGCGACGGAGTTATCCGCCCCCTATGTTGCCGAGATGGTTCGGCAGGAAATGTTGTCGCGCTACGGCGAGGACACCTATAGAGCCGGTTATGAAGTAGTGACGACGCTCGATGCCCGCTTGCAGACTGCTGCCACCTATGCCCTGCGCAATGGCTTGCTCGAGTACACGCGAAGACGCGGCTTCAAGGGACCGATCGTCAAGCGCGAGGTCGATCCGGAGATCCTGAAGACGCCGTACTCAGAGTGGCCCGAAGATCTCCAGCTGGCGTTGGCCGATCAACCCAATCCCGGCGAACTCGCTGTCGCGATCGTGACCGCGATACATGACGACAACAGTGCCGAGATCGTGTTGCAAGACGGTTCACGTACCTTTCTTCCCTGGCAGGGGGCTTCCTGGGCCAAGCCCTTCATCGATCGGGAGACCACAGGCGACCCGCCTGAAAATATTGCCGACGTACTGTCGCCCGGGCAGGTCATTCACGTTATGCCGACAACCTTGGGTTTCCCGGCGATGGCGCAGATGCCCGAAGCGCAGGCAGCAATTGTTTCAGTCGACCCCCGAGACGGCGCCATCACCAGTCTGACGGGCGGCTTCGACTTCAGAACCAGCAAATGGAATCGCGCCGTTCAGACCGCCCGCCAGCCGGGATCAGCGTTCAAACCTTTTATCTATTCGGCGGCACTCGAGCACGGCAATACCGCAGCCACGATTGTTGACGATTCGCCGGTGGTAATCGCCTCGTCGGAACTGGAAGACGTGTGGCGACCACTGAATTACAGCGGCAGATTTTACGGCCCGACCCGGGTTCGCGATGCCCTGGTCCGTTCGATGAACCTGGCATCCGTAAGGCTGCTGCTTTACAACACGGGCGTCGGCAACGCTGTCAGGCATCTGCAACCTTTCGGCTTCGGCGACGCCGCACTTCCTCGAAACGGGTCGCTCGCGCTAGGTGGCGGCAACGCCTCGCCGCTCGATATGGCGCAAGCCTACGCAACTTTTGCCAATGGCGGCTTTGCCGTCAAACCGTATGTAATCGACTCGATTAGCGGCCCGGACGGAAAAGTCCTTTATCGCGCGGAGCCACAAATCGTCTGTCGCGAGTGCGAGGCGACGCCCGATGAAGAGCCTCTTGCGATGGAAGATCCCGAATTCGACGAGACGATGTCACTTGAACTGATGGCGGAGGTCGGCGAGACCTACCGGCCGGACGCGTCACTGGCGCCGGAACTCTTTGCTGACATTAAGGCAGCGCCGCGAGTAATCTCGGAGCAGAACGCTTTTCTGATACAGGACATGATGCGGGATGTCATCAGGCGCGGGACCGGGCGCCGCGCACGCGTCCTCGGGCGCAGCGACCTGTCAGGCAAGACCGGCACATCCAACGACCGCCGAGACGCATGGTTCGGCGGTTTCAATGCAGACCTGGTTTCAGTCGTCTGGGTCGGTTATGACGACGACCTGCCGCTCGGCCCCGGCGAGGAGGGTTCGAGGACAGCGTTGCCGATCTGGATAGAGTTCAACCGCATCGCTCTGAAAGGCGCGCCCCTGCATCAGCTTTCCGTTCCCGAAGGCATTGTCAGCGTTCGGATTGCCAAGGCCACCGGGTGTCCGGCCAGCGCCGTGGATGCCAGCTACGACGTGATGTTCGAAGTGTTTCGTGAAGGACATGTGCCGATCTGCGAAGTGGCGGACGTTGTCCTTGACCCGTTCAACGATCCGAACGCCTTGGATGACGAAGGGCGGGAAGAACTCTTTTAGCCATGCCCAAGAAAGCATCGAATGGAACTGACCGGGCCAGAAAAATCCTGGCGCAGGAAGCTGCGCGCATCATCGTCGATCAGGGCATAGAAGATTATCGCACCGCAAAGATGAAGGCCGCCGAGCGGCTTGGCATGACCGCGCGCGGCTCACTCCCGGGCAACCCTGAAATCGAACGTGCCATCAGCGAACACTTGAAACTCTTTGGCAGGGAATCACATCTCAATCTGCTACGAGTCCTGAGACAGGTGGCCTTGTCTGCGATGAGGCTTCTAGCGGCGTTTACGCCACGCCTCGTTGGCCCCGTGCTTCACGGCACCGCGGCGGCGAATTCGGCCGTCAATCTGCATGTATTCGCCGACGACACCGAACAGGTCGCGAAGGCGCTTGCCGACAGCGACGTACAATATCGAATGTATGAACGACGCATCAAAAGCCGCCGTGATCACACCGATACCTTTTCCGGTTTTCGTTTTATGCACGACAACTCGCCGATAGAGGCAACCGTATTTCCTGTGGACGGCATGCGACAAGCGCCGATAAGCCCGGTAAACGGCAAGCCAATGCAGCGGGCGGACGAGAATGCGGTTCTTGATCTACTGGAGACGGACTCCGAGTCCGTCACCTGATTACTTCCGGTCTGAGATCTTCACGTAGTCGCGTTTGCCCGGACCGCTGTAAAGCTGACGCGGCCTGGCTATACGTGCGCCCGGGTCTGTGATCATTTCGCGCCAGTGTGCCACCCAACCGACAGATCGTCCGATTGCGAACATCACAGTGAACATCGAGGTCGGTATACCGAGCGCGCGATAAATGATGCCTGAATAGAAGTCGACGTTCGGGTAGAGATTTTTCTCGATGAAGTATTCGTCCTTGAGCGCAACTTCTTCGAGTTTCAGCGCCAGATCAAACAATGGCGTGTCCGTTCGGCCCATCTGTTGCAAGACCTTGTGCGCCATCTCCCTGATAATCGTCGCTCGCGGATCGAAGTTCTTGTAGACGCGGTGCCCGAAGCCCATCAGCCTGAACGGATCTTCCCTGTCCTTCGCTTTTGCAACGAACTTCGGAATGTTTTTCGCGTCACCGATTTCAGCCAGCATGCGCAAGACAGCTTCGTTCGCGCCGCCGTGTGCCGGTCCCCAGAGAGCGGATATTCCAGCTGCAATCGCAGAGTACGGGTTCGCGCCGGAACTGCCGGCCATCCTTACCGTCGACGTCGAACAATTCTGCTCGTGGTCTGCGTGCAGGATGAACAGGAGATCCAGTGCTTCCGCGGCCACCTTGTTAATTTCGTACGGCTCTGCCGGCACGGCGAAGAACATGTGCAGCATGTTCTCCGTGTAGCTCAGGTCGTTGCGTGGATAGACGAATGGCTGGCCCGCGTTGAGCTTGTATGCCGACGCCGCGATTGTCGGCAATTTCGCGAGAATGCGATGAGCAAAAATGTCTCGTTGCTGCGAATTGTCGACATCCATCGTGTCATGGTAATAAGCCGACATCGAGCCGACGACCGCGGATAACATTGCCATCGGATGGGCGTCGTATCGAAACCCATTAAAAAAGCGCAGCATGCCCTCGTTCAGCATCGTGTGCGTCCGAACCGTGGTATCGAACTGCTGGAGTTGTTTTGCGCTCGGCAGATCGCCGTGCAGCAGCAGATAGGCAACTTCGAGGAATGTCGAGTGCTTGGCAAGCTGTTCTATCGGATAGCCGCGGTACAACAGGACACCCTCGTTGCCATCTATGAAGGTGATCCGGCTGTCGCAGCTTCCGGTAGCCAGAAATCCGGGATCGTAGGTAAATACGCCCTTTTCCCTGTAGAGGCGGCCGATATCCACAACATCCGGGCCAAGCGTCCCGCTGCTTACTGGAAGCTCCATCTCGGATCCATCCGGGGCCACAAGCTTATAGGGGTCGTTGCTCATTTTTTCCTCTCAAAAACCGCGCAATGGGCAGCAAGCTGCCAACACCCCATGGTGCCGGAAGCCCATATGCCGAGCAACTCAGGGGATGTGCGTATGCGGTTCTTATGGGCCTGACGGGGCTAGCTCAGACCGTACTTGCGGCGGAACTTATCGACCCGGCCGCCCGTATCAACGATTTTCTGCTTCCCCGTGTAGAACGGGTGGCACGCCGAACACACTTCGATCAGCAGGTCCTCGCCCAGGGTAGAGCGGGTCGTGAATTCGTTGCCGCAACTACAGGTCACATTGATGTCGTTGTAGTCGGGATGAATGTCGGCTTTCATTGGAGGTCTCCGGTGTAGAGAGCGGCTTTCAGCGGCCGCGTAGGATATAGGGTAGCCGAGCTTGCCGCAAGCTCCAAGCCCCGCCAATGATTATCCACAAAACCTGTGGATAACTCTGTGGGTTAAAATTGAATCGTTAGGCTAAGTCGGGATTTTTAAAGCAAGCTTGCCAATATGTCGATTTTTTGCGCAATTTGATAACGTGTTTTAGATCAATAACTTATAAGCATTTCCAGACGATGCAGCTGAGATACCGGCCTTAGTTGCCGGAAAGAACAGGCGAAGCTCCGATGCTGTGCATAACGGTAGTTGTGCCGAAAGGCCGCGAATCAAGGTAAAAAGCTCGCCGTAAGATCGTTCTGGAAGCGCAAACCGAGTGCAGTCGGGCGCCAGCGCCAGCCGCCGGCCTGCTCGATCAGGCCGTTTTGCGCCGCCGCCGCCAGGCGGTCTTCAATCGTATCGATAGCAAGTCCTGTCCGGGCCATGTATTCAGCCGCCGTGAAGCCGCGCTTCAGTCTCAGGGCATTCAACATGTACTCGAACGTCCTGTCGGAATCCGAGACTTCGATTTCGCGGCTGCCGATTTCTCCCGTTTCCGCCTGCTCAATATAGCCCAGCGGATGCCCCGGTTTTTCATACCGACGGATACGTGCTCCTTCGGTAACTTTTCCATGTGCGCCCGCGCCGACCGCAACATAGTCTCCAAATTTCCAGTAATTCAGATTGTGCCTGCATTGATGCCCGGCGCGCGCAAAGGCCGAGATTTCGTACTGCTCATAGCCCTGCTCCACCAGCAGTTCCTGGCATCGCTCCTGGATTTCAAAGCTCTTGTCCTCGTCGGGCAGATCCGGCGGTGGATTGTTGTGAAATACGGTATTCGGCTCCAGCGTCAGTTGATAGTAGGAAATGTGTGCCGGCCCGAGAGCCATCGCCTGCTCGACATCGTAAACCGCCATCTCCACATCCTGCCCCGGCAGCGCATACATGATGTCCAGGTTGATGCTGTCGAAACCTGCTTTGGCCGCGCCATCATAGGCAGAATAGATTTCGTCCGGACCATGAATTCGCCCGAGCCTCTTTAGCGACTCCGCATTGAAACTCTGTGCGCCCAGCGACAGTCGACTTACTCCTGCCGCAGCATAGCCCCCAAGATCATCATGCTCGATCGTGCCCGGATTCGCCTCCATCGTGACTTCGATGTCCGACTGCAGGGAAAACTCTGCGGCGATCACTTCGATAAGCCGGCCGATTTCCCTGGCTGTAAAAAAGCTCGGTGTGCCACCGCCGATAAATACACTCAAGAGCGGCCGGCCGCCGGCCCTACGTGCTTCAGCTTTGAGATCGGTTTCCAGCGCTCTGAGATAGCGGTCTTTCGGCGCATTATCTCCGGCCGTATGCGAATTGAAATCGCAGTAAGGGCATTTGGCCAAACACCATGGCAAGTGAACATACAGGGAAAGGTCGATCTGCCCGCTCATTACGACAGGAGATCACGAAGCGCAGCAAATGCCTTGCCACGGTGGCTTTGCCGATTCTTTTCTTCCGTGGACATTTCGGCACCGGTCTTCCTGAGATTTTCATCCAGAAATATCGGGTCATAACCAAACCCGCCTGCGCCCCGGCGCTCTCTGATTATTCGGCCATGCCACCGACCCTCGGCGACTATCGGCGAAATGCTGTCGTCCGGGCTGACCCACACCGCGGCACACACGTAATGCGCGCCTCGCCCAGGGTCCGGAACTTTCCTTAATTCCATCAACAGTTTTTCAACATTATTGTCATCATTGGCATCCGGGCCTGCGTATCTCGCGGAATAAACGCCCGGCCGTCCATCCAATGCCTGGACGACCAGGCCTGAATCATCCGCTATTGCCGGCAATCCCGATTTCCCTGCGGCATGCCGCGCTTTGATCAACGCATTTTCGGCGAAGGTCTTGCCGCTTTCCGGCACCGGCGAGATGCCCAATTCGGCCTGTGGAATCAAGCGACACCCCAGACCCACGAGAATTCTACGAACCTCGCTTAATTTCCCGGGATTGGTGCTGGCAATTACCAGTTCTTGCCTAGCCTGTTTGTGCGATCGCGGCATTTTGTGCCTCGACTACCGTGCCAATGCCCTTGCTTGCCAGCTCAAGCATCGCATCGAATTCCTCGCGAGTGAAAGCATGGCCCTCCGCCGTGCCCTGAACCTCGATGAAACGGCCTGCCTCGTTCATAACGACGTTCATATCTGTCTCTGCTTGTGAGTCTTCCGCGTAATCGAGATCCAGCACCGCGACACCGTCATATATGCCTACAGATACGGCGGCGACTTGCCCGTGTAGCGGATTTGTTTTCAGCTTGCGGTCTTTGCAAAGTCTTTGCATTGCCATTAGCAACGCGACGTAAGCGCCGCTGATCGCTGCTGTTCGGGTGCCCCCGTCTGCCTGCAGCACATCACAATCCAGCGTAACGGTTCGCTCACCAAGCGCCTCGAGGTCCGCCACCGCTCTCAAAGAGCGACCAATCAGGCGCTGAATTTCCATCGTCCGGCCGCCCTGTTTACCTCGAGCTGCCTCGCGAGCCGAGCGTGAATGCGTAGATCTCGGCAACATGCCGTACTCGCCGGTGACCCATCCACGACCAGCGCCACGCATCCATGGTGGCACCCGGCCCTCGACACTCGCCGTGCACAATACGCGCGTATCACCAAACTCGGCCAATACGCTACCTTCAGCATGCTTCGTAAAATCGGGCGTGAAAACTACCGGCCTCATCTCGTCCGGTTCGCGGCCGCTTGGACGCATTGGCGTCTCCCCAGGTTCTTGTTTATTCCCCCAGCCACCGAACTGCGGCGCCGGTCGTATTATCGCTGTAAGGTGCGTTAATGTTCAGCGCCTTGACGCTCAGCGCCTTCAGGCTTTCGGCAAGACTATCAGACGGGCGTGATGCCAGTGCGACCATGTCGCTGTCGCTCATGCCGGACCACAGGCCGTCACTACACGCAAGCAGCACATCTCCGGGAGCCAGCGGTTGTTTCGCCGTAATGCTCATGTCCGGTACCGAAGCGTCACCTCCTATGCAACACTCCACAAAGTTTCGCATCGGATGATCCATCGCTTCGTCTTCCGTAATCGCGCCTTCCTGTATCAGGACCTCGACGTGACTGTGATCGCGTGAGCGTGAGATGAGTTCGTTGTCACGCATTTGATAGATTCGGCTGTCGCCCACATGCCCCCAGAATGACCCGCCCTCTTGAATCAGGCAGATTGCACACGTCGCTCTCGGTCGATAATCGACGGCCAGGTCCATGCCGATTTTGACGACCTCGTCATGCGCGTGGGAGAGTGCGCCGTATAGAAATCCCTGCGGATCGAACATCGGGAGCGTCGATTCCATGAACAGGCCCTGGATGATTGTCAGGCCGGTCTCGGCCGCCTTGGCACCGTCCGAGTGCCCGCCCATGCCGTCGAAAACAAGTATGAGTGCCGCCTCGTCGGCGACCACGATGGCTGCCCGATCCTGGTTGTCGGTCCGGTCTCCGAGTGCAGATACTTTGGCGTACTCGACTTGCATGAAGGGCCCCACAGCTTTTTTCTTATTCAGGCTGGCGGCTAGGCGCTTGCGCAGCTTAGAATAATTGATTCCTCAAGCGAAGTATGGCTCGCTTCAAGCCCCGAAATCTGTGACAAGAGCAACAATAACGGAGTATTCGATGTTGAACAGTATGACAGGGTTTGCGCGACAAGCCGCCGAGGGCCCTCTGGGCACGCTCACCTGGGAGCTTCGCACAGTGAATCATCGCTACCTCGACATACAGTTTCGCCTGCCGGACGAACTGCGGCCGAATGAAAATGAACTCCGCCAGCAGGTAGCAAAGCATCTGAAGCGGGGCAAAATCGACTGTTCCCTGCACTTTCGCCGCGCGACTTCCGATACCGCCAAGCTCAAGATCAATCAGGATCTGGTGCAGCAGCTCAAGCAGAAACTCGATGAACTCTCCGATATCCTGCACGAATCCCGCGCGATCGATCCGGTCGACCTACTGCGCTGGCCCGGCGTCGTATCCGAGGCTGAAATTGACACGGAACCACTCTACGCGGAGGCGTCTCAACTGCTGGCCGAAACTCTGGCGGCGCTCGGCAAAATGCGGGCGTCGGAGGGCGCGCGAATTGCGAAAATGATCGACTCTCGCTGCGGCGAGATTATGAAAATCTCGGAAAGTGTCAGAGCCCGCATGCCGGACGTTCTTAGTGCCGTACGGACGCGGCAGCAGGAGCGAATCGACAAGCTGGATATCGAGGCCGACCCGACCCGTCTTGAAACCGAGCTTGCGTTAATCGCACAGAAGCTCGATGTCGACGAGGAACTCGATCGGCTGGATAGCCACATCAGCGAGATTCGCGATGTGGTGACAGGCAGTGAGCCTGTCGGCCGGCGCCTTGATTTCCTCATGCAGGAGCTCAATCGCGAAGCCAACACGCTCGGCTCGAAGTCTGCGGACACGGAGACCACCAAAGCTGCAGTCGAACTCAAGGTTTTAATCGAGCAGATGCGCGAACAGATTCAGAATGTCGAATAAGGCAAGGCTCTTCGTATTAACAGCTCCTTCGGGCGCCGGCAAGACGACGCTCGTCAAAGCCATGGTCGACCGGGATCCTGGGCTCAGGTTTTCGATCTCGTATACGACGCGCGAAAAACGGCTCAACGAAGTCGAGGGAAAAGACTATTTCTTCGTCTCCGATGCCGAATTTCAGACACTCGAAGAACGGGGCGAGCTCCTTGAGTTTGCTCTCGTCTTCGACAATAACTACGGCACCAGCCGCTCCCAGGTCGAAGAACATCTTGCCAACGGTCACCACGTCATCCTCGAAATTGACTGGCAGGGGGCGCAACAAGTCAGGGAATCGAAACCGGACTGCGTAACGATTTTTGTCTTGCCGCCCTCTCGAGACGAGCTCGAACGGCGGCTCAGGGACAGAAAGACCGACAGCGAAGCTGTCATCGAGAGACGCCTCAGCGATGCCCTCGGCGACATGTCCCACTGGGACGAGTTCGATTACGTCATCGTCAATGAAAATCTGGGGCGTGCTGTCGCAGAACTGGAGTCGGTGTTCGAAGACACTGCCCCGGAAAACAGGGTGGGCAACGCGGCGCTTGGTGCCCGCATAGAATCGATCGTTGAATGATCTCGGGGGGAGGCTGCGTAACCCGGGTCACACCTCATCGGACGGAGCGAGCGAAAGTGGTTCCTTCTTGACCCCCTCTTGCATTAAACTGGTGGGTCTGGGTGACTAAATGGCCTTCCCGGGCCGAATGGAGAAATTGCTACATGGCCAGAATTACGGTCGAAGATTGTCTGGAAAATATAGACAATATTTTTGAAATGGTGCTGGTTGCGGCCAAACGCGCCAGACGAGTCGCACACGGTGCCGATGCATTAGTCGAGCTTGAGAACGACAAGCCAACGGTTATCGCCTTGCGTGAAATTGCAGACGGACACATCACGCCGTCAATTCTCGAGGAAGTAGAACAGCCGATCACAGAGGAATTCATGCAGCCGGAAGCTGCTGACGAAATAGTTCCGATGCGCGGAATTTCTATCGGCGATTGAGCTTCAGGCACAGATCAAGCCAACCCCTCGTTGCAGCGGCCGACCCGATCCTCGGGTTAAACTAAGTCATGGACTACGCCGCGACAATTCTAGCCAAGATCCCGGGCACGTCATCGCGGCGTGACCGGGGTCTTCGGCATTTGTTCGAAATCCTCGAGGCCTATATGCCTGCCGATCAGATCGAGCAGGTCATGCATGCGTACGAGTTCGGCGCCGACGCCCATCAGGGGCAGACGCGCATGTCGGGCGAGCCTTTCATCTCCCATCCCGTTGCCGTTGCGCGGGAGCTGGCTGAGATGCACATGGATGCCCAGACAATTGCCGCCGCAATCCTTCACGACGTAGTGGAGGATACGGATGTATCCGTCAAGGATATTGACCAACAGTTTGGCCGTGAGATCGCGACGCTCGTGGATGGCGTCAGCAAGCTCGAGCAGATGCAGTTTACGAGCCGCGCCGAAGCCCATGCCGAGAGTTTTCGAAAAATGATGCTCGCGATGATCGAGGACATTCGCGTCATTCTGGTAAAGCTTGCCGACCGCCTGCACAACATGCAGACGCTGGACGCGATGCCTCGCGAAAAACAGGCGCGCATTGCCCGTGAGACGCTGGAGATCTATGCGCCAATCGCAAACCGCCTGGGTATAAATCGCCTGAAGGTCGACCTGGAGGAACTCGGCTTTCGCTACCTGTACCCGTTCCGTCATCGCATACTCGAAAACACGCTAAAGAAAGCCAAGGGCAATCAGCGGCAGATCGTCAAGAAAATCTCCGACGGTTTGCAGAAGGCTTTGCAGGCTGACGGTATTGATGCAGAGGTGGTCGGCAGGGAAAAACACCTGTACAGCATTTACAAAAAAATGGCCCAGAAAACGCGCTTGCTGAGCGATGTAGTGGATGTTTACGGTTTTCGCATTGTCGTCGACAACGTCAATACCTGCTACCGCGTCCTGGGGCTGGTACACAGCCTGTATAAACCCATGCCCGGTCGCTTCAAGGATTACATCGCCATTCCGCGAATTAACGGTTATCAGTCCTTGCACACGACGCTGTTCGGCCCGAAAGGCCTGCCATTGGAGGTTCAGATTCGCACAACGGAGATGCACCGGGTGGCCGAGTCCGGCGTCGCTGCGCACTGGCAATACAAAGCCGAGGACAAGTCGAGTGCGACGCCACAACGGCGCGCGCGCGAGTGGCTCGCACATCTCGTTGAGATTCAGGAGTCGGGAAGTTCCGAAGAATTCCTTGAAAGTGTCAAGGTCGATCTGTTTCCAGACAAGATTTATGTCTTTACGCCGAAGGGCGACATTATGCCCCTGCCCAAAGGCGCTACCACGGTCGACTTTGCGTATGCCGTGCACACCGACATCGGCAATCGCTGTGTGGCCGCGAAAGTCGATCGCCATCTCGTGCCGCTCCGAACTCAACTACAAAACAGCCAGACGGTCGAAATTATTACCAGCCGAAGCGCGAAACCGAATCCGAACTGGGTTACCTTCGTCGTAACCGCCAAGGCCCGTTCCGCCATTCGTCATTACATGAAGAACATGCGCTCGAGCGAATCGGTCGACCTCGGCAAGCGGCTGCTTGACCGTTCCCTCAAAGACCTCGATTCATCGCTTCGAAAGGTTGGCAAGGTGCGCATGCACGAGGCCCTGGATGAACTTGACCTCAGGGACACCGTCGAGTTATTCGAGCAACTCGGCCTCGGCGAAAGGCTGGCGCCGCTGACGGCTCGTTTCCTTGTTGGCGTAAACCAGGAAGGCGACTCAGAGCCTGCGGCGGCCAGTCTCGTCATTGCCGGCACCGAAGGCGTGGTCGTCAGTTACGCCAAGTGCTGTCACCCGATTCCCGGTGATGACGTCATGGGATACCTGAGTACCGGGCGGGGCGTCGTGATTCACCGCAACAACTGCGGCAACCTGATTAACTTCCGCAAACAGCCGGAAAAATGGATTGCGGTTAGCTGGGAAAAAGATATAGATCGTGACTTTCTCAGTCAGATACAGGTGGACACCAAAAACAAAACAGGCGTTCTGGCTGAAGTGGCTGCAACGATTGCGGACTCCGACTCGAATATCGAGCAGGTCGCCGTACTCGGCCGGCATGAAGACTGCTCCATGCTGTCTTTCTTGCTGACGGTGAAGGACAGAACGCACCTCGCCAAAATCATGCGGAACGTGCGCAACATGCCGGATGTCATGCGTGTATCTCGCGATTGCGCCTGAAACAGGAAATGGAGAGCGAATGAAAAAGCAAGCGATACATAGCGATGGCGCACCGTCGGCGATTGGACCCTATTCCCAGGCTATCCGGGCGGGGCAACTGGTGTTTCTCTCGGGCCAGATCCCGCTCGATCCCGCAACGATGGAAATTACGGGCAGCGATTTCGAAGCACGGGCACGTCAGGTGTTCGACAATCTGAAAGCCGTTGCGGTACAGGCAGGCGGCGATCTCGACCACATCGTCAAACTTACGATCTACCTGACCGACCTCGACAATTTTGCGACCGTCAACACCGTTATGGAGGATTATTTCCAGGAGCCGTTTCCTGCCCGGGCTGCGCTGGGCGTCGCTTCACTGCCCAAGGGAGCCGATGTCGAGGCCGAGGCAATTCTCTCGGTGTGAGCCGTGGCGATACCGGTGCAGATGTCTGCCGCCACTCTTGATTCACCGTTGACCGTTCTCTCGGGCGTCGGTCCGGCACTCGAAGGAAAACTCGCGCGTCTCGACCTTCATCGGGTCGGCGATCTGCTGTTCTTGTTGCCGAACCGCTACGAAGACCGCACAAGCCTTGTCAAAATCGGTTCCCTGCAACCTGGCAGTCGCTGTCTCGTCAGCGGAGAGGTCCTGCTGGCAGAGGTCGTCTATCGCGGTCGCCGAAATCTGCTCGTTCGGGTTGGCGACGGAACCGGCCAGCTAACGCTGCGATTTTTTCATTTTTCCAAAAAGCAGCAATCGCAATTTCGAACCGGCGCGGAGCTGAGCTGTTTTGGCGACGTTCGCGGAGGGCCGGTCGGCCTTGAAATGGTGCACCCGGAATACAGGATACTGAAGCCGGATCAAAACCCGGTCCTGAGCGACGCCCTTACGCCCATTTATCCTGCTACCGAAGGCGTTCAGCAGGGTCGGCTCAGAAACCTTGCGGGCCAGGTCCTGAGCGTGGCGAAGTCCTCTCCGCCTGCGGAATTGCTACCCGGCGAAATTCGCCGGAAATATGATATGCCCGCTCTGCTCGATGCATTGCTCTATCTGCATCAACCACCACCGGACGCCGATCTTGCGAGCATTGACGTGGGCAAGCACCCCTGCCAGCAAAGACTTGCCTTCGAGGAACTCCTCGCACATTTCCTGAGCTTGCGAAATTTACGGGACGTCGCGAAGAAGGCCGGCGCACGCGAATTGAGTGGTGGCGCCGAGCTTGCCGACCGTTTCGTAAATGGTTTGCCGTATGAGCTGACTGCTGCGCAGAATCGTGTCATAGCAGAAATCACCGGCGATATTGCCACGCCTTATCCAATGCTTCGCCTCATTCAGGGCGATGTCGGCTCGGGAAAAACCGTGGTTGCCGCGGTCGCATGCCTGAAAGCAATCGCGAGCGGAGCCCAGGTCGCGATCATGGCGCCGACAGAGCTTCTTGCCGAGCAGCACTGGCAAAATTTTTCCGCGTGGTTTCGCCCACTCGACATAGAGCCGGCCTGGCTAAGCGGCAGTCAGCGCCAGTCCGAGAGGCGACGGTCACTCGAAGCCATCACCACAGGAAGCGCATCCCTTGTTATCGGAACCCACGCGTTGTTTCAGGAAGGCGTGAAGTTCAATGACCTGGCCCTGGTCATCATCGATGAACAGCATCGCTTCGGCGTCGATCAACGTATGGCTTTGCGGGAAAAGGGAGAACAGGACACGGGACACCCACACCAGCTCGTCATGACGGCGACACCGATACCCCGAACGCTTGCGATGGCTGCGTATGCGGATCTCGATACGTCGATCATCGACGAACTGCCGCCAGGCCGACAGCCGGTACAAACCGTAGCGATGCCGGAAGCGCGCCGCGACGAGGTTATCGAACGCGTGCGCTCCTCGTGCAAAAAGGGCCAGCAGGCGTACTGGGTATGTCCGCTCATCGAGGAGTCGAACGTTCTCGACTATCAGGCTGCCGAAGCCAGTTACAAGATGTTGGTCGAAGCCCTCCCGGACCTGCAGGTCGGTCTCGTGCACGGCCGCATGAAGCCGGCTCACAAGGACAAACTGATGTCTGCCTTCAAGGCCGGCGATATTCAACTGTTGGTCGCTACTACCGTTATCGAGGTCGGCGTCGATGTCTCGTCCGCCACGTTGATGATCATCGAAAATTCAGAGCGCATGGGCCTTTCTCAGTTGCATCAGCTGCGCGGCCGCGTCGGGCGCGGCGGCACACAAAGTCATTGCGTAATGTTGTACAAACCCCCGTTGGGCGATCTTGCGCGCAGCCGCCTGGCCGTCCTCCGCGATACCAACGATGGATTCATCGTTGCCCAGCGAGACCTCGAGCTTCGCGGACCCGGTGAACTTCTGGGCACAAGGCAGACCGGCCTGCCGCAGTACCGGGTCGCGGACCTTGCGCGCGATGCTGACCTCATGCCCAGGGTGCAGCTCGCGGCGGAATCGATTCGCAGATCGCAGGCGGCCGAGGGAGATCAGATCGTGCGGCGCTGGCTTGGCGATGCGGGACGATACGGCAAGGTCTGATAACCTTCGTGAAATGAAAAAGGCGCAGGCAAAAGGCCGCACTCTCCCGAGCTTCACTACACAGCTCTCGAATTATGCTCAGTTGATGCGGCTGGATAAGCCGATCGGAACCTGGCTTCTGTTGTGGCCCACACTCTGGGCGCTGTGGCTTGCCGGAGAAGGGCATCCGGACGGCGGCATATTCATCGTATTCATGCTCGGCGTTTTCATCATGCGCAGCGCCGGCTGCGTCCTCAACGACTTCGCTGATCGGAAAATTGATCCGTATGTCGAGCGTACGCGATCTCGTCCTATTGCCTGCGGTGCCGTTGCGCCAATGGAGGCGTTAACCCTGTTCGTCGCACTTGCGCTGATCGCCATCGGGCTTGCGGCAATGCTCAATCGGCAAGCGCAGCTTCTTGCCGTGATTGCGGCCGGGCTAACCGTCATATATCCGTTCATCAAACGTTTTGTCTCGATTCCGCAATTCGTGCTTGGCATGGCCTTCGGCTGGGCCGTGCCAATGGCCTTTGCGGCACAAACCGGCCAGACGCAGCAACTGGCCTGGCTGGTGTTCGGAACCGCATTGGTATGGGCGGTTATCTACGATACGTTTTACGCGATGGCGGATCGTGAGGACGACCTGAAGATAGGCGTCAAGTCGACGGCAATCCTGTTTGGCGACGCAGATCTCTTTGTCATCGGCGGCCTGCAAATTCTGATGCTGCTCGCATTGATACTCATCGGCGACATGGCCGAGCTGAGCGCCTGGTATTTCACCGCAATATTTATAGTCGGCGTACTGATGGCTTATCACCAATGGCTCGCCCGGGACCGGCAGTCAGACAGTTGTTTTAATGCGTTTCTACACAACCACTACATTGGCATGACCGTGTTCATCGGCATTGTTCTGCATTACACGTTCAATCCTGTGCCACCCACCTGACCTGAAACCGTTATCAGATGGGCAAATTTCGTTTCACGACCGTTACTGCCGTCGTAATCGCCAACATGGTCGGCACCGGTGTTTTCACGAGCCTGGGATTTCAGCTTCTTGAAATTCGTTCCGGCTTCGTCTTGCTGATGCTCTGGGCGGTTGGAGGAATTGTTGCGGTTTGCGGTGCCATGTCGTACGCAGAGCTGGGTGCTGCCTTGCCCCGGTCTGGCGGCGAGTACAACTTCCTGGCAAGGATCTATCATCCCGCCGCCGGCTTCGTATCCGGCTGGGTATCCGCGACGATAGGTTTCGCTGCACCTACCGCCCTCGCGGCGATTACGTTTGCGGCTTATGCGACTTCGATTTCGCCCGGCCGGTCTTCTGACGTGATTGAGAAAGCTCTTGCTGCCGGCCTGGTGGTTGCGCTCACTCTCGTTCACTCGAGCACGCGGCGAAAGAGCGGTGGCCTGCAGGTGATCTTTACGATCCTGAAGATCGCCGTAATTCTCGGTTTCTGTCTCGCCGCGCTAACGATTGCCGATTCGCCTCAGCCGGTACGCTTCCTGCCATCACCCGGCGACGAAGTGTTGCTGACCAGCGGCGCCTTCGCTGTCTCTCTCATATATGTAAGTTACGCATACACCGGCTGGAACGCCGCGACCTATCTCTCCAGCGAACTCGAGAATCCGCAGCGAACGCTTCCCGGGATACTGATGGCCGGCACGCTGATCGTCATGCTCCTGTATCTGGCTTTGAACTTCGTTTTCCTGTCCGTTGCCCCGATGGACGCCATGGCGGGTCAGGTTGAAGTCGGCTATATCGCGGCCCAGTCTGCATTCGGTGATCTGGGCGGCAAGTTTGCCGGTCTTGCGCTCGCGTTGTTATTGATATCGACCGTCAGCGCGATGACCCTTGCCGGGCCACGTGTCTTGCATGTAATCGGCGAGGATTTTCGAGCACTACGTTTTCTATCGCGAACAAATAGTGACGGCATACCGACGACGGCAATATATTTTCAGTCGTCACTTGCCGTGATTTTCATAATGACCTCGAGTTTCGAGTCGATACTCGTTTTCGCAGGTTTTACGCTGGCGCTGAACAGTTTGGCAACTGTACTCGGAGTTTTCGTTCTGCGCCGGCGTCAACCCGCTTTGTATCGCCCCTATCGCACATTTGCCTATCCGATGACGCCTCTCGTATACGTCGCACTGACCGGTTGGACGTTGATATTCGTCCTGATCAACAAGCCGCTTGAAGGCCTGTTCGGTTTGGGTATCATCGGCACTGGATTGATATTCTATCGCCTGTCCACGCCCGGGAATCGTGCAGCTGTATTGCGGTAAGTTGTCACAATCCAACATGTGATCCACTACCTCGACAGGCGCGACGATTTTCGTCAGATTGTGACGAAAAGTGACACATCGACTGCAGGTTGTCGGCCCACTTGGAGCCCGATCAGAAAGTGAAGAGATTAATAAATCCCGGTAAATCAGTTATTTATACCGCTCCGTGCATTTTTGGCACGGGATTCGCTTTAAGTATGACAGGGCAGAACTGTGCGCCAGACAAGTGCCGATACGCTTGGGTTTGACGGAGCAGAACATGATGAGAGTTCAGCGCGGTTTTACTTTGATCGAATTGATGATCGTCGTTGCCATTATTGGCATCCTGGCGGCGGTCGCTGTCCCCATGTACCTCGACTATGCTGTGCGCGCCCAGATTTCTGACGGCCTCAGTGTTGCCGTCGGCGCGAAGTCCGGCGTAACCGAGTACTTCCAGGATCGCGGCGTATTCCCGACCAACAATGCTCAGGCCGGAGTCGAAGCCGCCGGCAATATTCAGGGCAAGTACGTCAGCTCCGTGACCGTTGCCTCCAACGTCATAACTATTCAGTACGGCAGAGATGCCAACGCGGTGATTAATGGCGAGACAGTCACGTTGACCGCTGACACCTCGGCGGTCGGTAGCGTTCAATGGGATTGTGCAAGCGGTGGCACTATACAAGGCAAACACCTGCCTTCCGCCTGCCGACCCTGACCAGAACCTGTCTCAATAGTCCCCATGAGCCGCGTTTCTGACGCACTGGCTCAGAGACGCGGCGCGCGCCGCGTCGAATGGCCGTAGCGCATTCGCAAGGCGCGCAACAAAGTATTCCGGGCCAGTGCGTTGAAACCCAGCCGGGAAGCGCCTTTGCTGGCGCGCTGTGGCGTCGCTCGTCGCTTGAGTGGAACGACCACACCACGCTCCTCGCTTCTTGCATCGCACCAGCAAAGGCCGCTTCGCGGCCATGCGGATTATTGAGACAGGTTCTAACCCTTATCGTTTTTCCAGAAGTCCGCGTTCTTGATTCCCAGCGCATCGGGATCGAAGGTGTATTGCGCGACACCTGCTTTCATTTGTGATTCGTAATCCTTCAGGGCCTTCAGCGCAGGCTTGCCCATGAAGAACAGAATCAATATGGCGATGATATTCAACCAGGCCATCAAGCCGACACCGATATCACCCAGTCCCCAGGCGAGGTCCGCAGTCTTCACCGCACCATAAAAAACCGACGCCATCAGTGCGATTTTCAGGAAGAACATATCGCCGCGGATCTTGAACGTTCGCCGCAGGTACGCAACATTCGTTTCGGCGATGTAGTAGTACGCAAGCAGAGTTGTAAACGCGAAAAAGAACAGAGCAACGGCAATAAACGGCTTGCCCACGCCCGGAAAGACGCTGTCCACTGCATACTGAGTAAATGCGGGGCTGTTCGCTGCCAGATCCCCGGGGAGGTTTTGAAAGATGAAACCGCCGTCTCCTCCATGAACGTTGTAGGCACCCGTTATCAGGATCATGAATGCCGTCGCCGAACACACGAACAGCGTGTCGATGTAGACCGAGAACGCCTGTACCAGTCCTTGCTGCGCCGGGTGTTGCACCTCCGATGCAGCGGCCGCGTGCGGCCCGGTACCCTGGCCTGCCTCGTTGGAATATACGCCCCTTTTGACGCCCCATCCGATCGCCGCACCGAATGCCGCCATCGGCGTAAATATGTCCTTGAAGATCAGGCTGATAACCCCCGGCACCTGCGTAAAATTCAGGCCAATGATGACGACTGCCGTAACGACGTATGCCAGCGCCATGAACGGAACGACTATCTGCGTGAAATGGGCGATGCGCTTCACGCCGCCGAAGATGATAAAGCCCAGCATCGCTACGACCGCACCCGCCGTTGCCAACTTGGTGCTACCGATGCTGCCGAAATCTGTTTCGACTATCTGACCTGCGCCCAGCGCCACTTCTACTGCATTGCCGATGCTGTTCGCCTGTACGCCGGGCAGAAGCAGGCCGGTTGCGACGATCGTCGCTATCGCGAATATCCAGGCATACCATTTTTGCCCCATCGCTTTCTCTATGTAGAACGCCGGACCGCCGCGAAGCTGGCCTTCGTCCTCTTCCTTGTATATCTGACCCAGTGCGGACTCGACGTAGGCGGTAGCCGCACCAAGGAATGCCACCACCCACATCCAGAAAACGGCACTTGGCCCACCGAATCCGATGGCGGCGGCAACGCCCGCGATATTGCCGGTACCGACCCGGCCTGACAGCGATACGGATAATGCCTGGAAGGAAGAAATGCCCCTGTCCGAACTTTTCGAGGAAAAGAGCAGGCGGACCATCTCCTCGAAAAGCCGAACCTGCACGAATCGGGTCAGCACGGAAAAGAAGAGGCCCGTCCCCAAAGCAAGATAAACCAGCGCGTCGCTCCAGACGATCGCATTTATCTGATTGACGACACTCTCCATTTTTCGCCCTGCTCCACAGATTTGAGGTCACGGGATAGTACCTGATTTTTGGGCTATGCTCGCCGCAATGGATCAGTTCAACACACCGTGGCGCGTAACCGCTGCCGCCATCTACACCGCGCCGTCCGACTCGCGCGTCTACGGCAGTCTCGACATCGACGTAACTGAAGCGAAGCGCTTCATGGACGCCAGACGCAAGGCCGGCAACAAAATTACAATGGTCCATCTCACAACGGCCGTGCTCGCGCGCGCAGTCGCGTTCGATGTGCCGGAGTTGAACTGCTTTATACGACGTGGCAGCGTCGTTGGCCGCAAGCGGCTGGATGTAATGGTGCCGGTCATGCTTGATAGTCACTCGGGCGTCAGTTCCGTTGTAGTGCATGATGCACACGCCCGACCGGTCACCGAGTTGGCAAAAGATATAAGACAGCTTGCACAGGCGAGTCGCGGCGGCAGTGAATCCCGAGCTTCGCAAAACAAATACATGCTCAACAAAATTCCCTGGCCTCTTCGTCGCGCCGTGTTCAAGTTTTTGAAATGGCTGACGGTAGACTTAGGGCTCGAACTGCGGGCGCTCGGCTTGTCGTCCGACAGTTTCGGATCGTTCGTCGTGTCCGACATCGGCAGTTTCGGCCTCACTACCGGTATGGCAGCACTTTTTCCCGCCGCGAAAATTCCCGCCGTCATCATTATGGGCAAGATGGAGGACAAGCCGGTCGTGCGAGACGGCGAAGTTGTCATTCGGACCATCCTGCCGTTGACCGGCACTTTCGACCACCGGATTGTGGACGGTATGCAAATCGGCAAACTGGGCAGGGCGATCCATCGAAACTTCGCGAGACCGGAGTGGCTCGACGAGAAGCCCGATGAGCAGTTGGCCGACTGCCCGTTCGAGTCAGATTGAAGCCGCACGCGCAACAGCCAGCACGCTGACTTTTTCGGCGCCGGCGAGCAGCAGCGTTGCTGCGAGCTGGCGGCAGGTTTCGCCCGTCGTAATAACGTCGTCAATCACCAGTGGGTGACGAAACACCAATACGCCGCGAGCTTCGAAGGCCGCCTTCATGTTGCGGCGACGTTCAATCGCATCGAGCCCGGTTTGGGGCTTCGTAAACTTTACGCGGCGCACGCCGACGACAAGGGGCAAGCCGCTTGCCCTCTGCAAAGGCCGGCAGAGTTCGGCGGCCTGATTAAATCCCCTGACCGAATGCCGTCGCCGATGAAGCGGCACGGGCAAAAGCGCATCCACGTCCGTAAAAATATCCTGAAGCAGCGGCAGGAGAAGCTCGCCGAAAGCTGGCGCGTAGAAGAGTTGCCGCCTGAACTTCAATGCTTTTATAGCGCTATCGACCGGGAACGAATATGCCAGTGGGGCGAATGCGTGATCGAATGGCGGCGGTTTACTCTGGCAGGCCGCGCAATGCTTGCCGGCCGGAAGCGGCAACCCGCAGCGCTCACAGGCAACTCCGACCCACGGCAGGTCGGCACTGCAGTCTTCGCAGAAGCGAGCCGCATGTATGTGCCCACCACAGAGTGCACAACTGTAGGGCAGGAGTTTTGCAACTAACATCGCAGCATGCTGACATCGCAACCGTGGGTGTGCAGCTTTTGTAACTTCCACCTATGGACATAAACGGTGACAGAGAACGGGTATGCTTGGGTTCGTATGGATTCTCAGCCACGCACACTGAATTTTCACGACGTGCAGCGCCGCTTCGACCACGCAGCGGGCAGTTTCGATCGCGTGGATTTTGTGCACCGTGAGACTTGCGACGGCCTGATGAATCGACTGACTCCGATGGTGATCGACGCGAAAAGGGTCCTGGACCTGGGCGGCGCGACTGGGTCTGCTTCTCGCCCGCTGCGCAAACGTTTCAGGCGGAGCCGTGTCATTGTGCTTGATGCCTCCCATGAGATGCTGCGAAGCGCTGAAAGAAAACAATCGTGGCTCTCGCGGGTTTCGACCTTGCAATGCAATGCGATCGAAATCCCGCTGCAGGATGGCTGTATCGACCTGGCTTTTTCGAACCTGTTGCTGCCATGGATCAACGATCTGCAGGCAGTGTTTGCCGAGGTCGCGCGGGTGCTCCGCAAGGGCGGGCTGTTCGTGTTTTCAACGCTCGGGCCCGACAGCCTGTCGGAACTCAGGGAAGCATGGGCATCAGTCGATGAGCAAGAACATGTCAATACCTTCGCAGACATGCACGATGTCGGCGACGGCCTGGTTCGTGCCGGCCTGCGTGACCCGGTGCTCGATACCGATTTCCTGAAAGTGAGCTATCGGGACACGGCGTCGCTTTTCAGGGACCTGACCCTGCTTGGTGCCAGAAACTGCCTGGCCGGCCGGGCCAGGACCCTGACGGGCAAGCAGCGATTTCAGGATATGGAAAACAGGCTCAGGAGCCGTTTCAAGGATGGCCTGCTGCACCTCAGGCTGGAGCTGGTCTATGGCCACGCCTGGGGCGGCGGGCCGCTGCAGCCATCCGGTGAATATCGATTAGACGCCGCCGAGATCGGCAGAAGGCAAACCTGATCGAAACCCGGGCAGGAACTTCTACTGACTTCCCAGACGGGCCGTCCCCGGTTACGATATGCGTCCCCTCAGGAAGCCAACAAAAAACTATGAGCACTAGCACAGTACAGACTGTCGCCGACTGGCGAGACTATTATGAGCTGACCAAGCCAAAGGTC
>Ga0255049_10000334_pt1 | contig 29237 bp, 46 predicted proteins | sample JV7_2_3_MG_FD_183615 | JGI IMG/M metagenome (GOLD analysis project Ga0255049, IMG submission 183615) | Seawater microbial communities from Jervis Inlet, British Columbia, Canada - JV7_2_3 | ecosystem: Environmental > Aquatic > Marine > Inlet | place: Canada: British Columbia | collected 2016-10-06 | reverse complement strand
CTGCCGGGTGCTTCGATTGTGTAGTGCTTAACTCTCATGACTTGAGATTAGCGTATCCACAACAAAGCACAAGGTGTATCTACGAGATAAACAAAGAAACCTTGCCACCAGCCCCGCAGTCTAGCGCCCAGCCCGCCGATCCATCTCAGCCGTGAACTCCTCCATAGCCACCTTGACGCCGACCTGACCGGTGCGGTTCAGCAGCCAATCGGCCTGAGCTTGGGACACCCCAGCAGCCTCGGGCTCGGTGTAGCCGGGCCGGCGCAGTAGCTCTAGGGCGGTGGGGTACTGGCTCCAGGCAGGCAGAGATCCCCACCACTGGCCGGCGGCGCAGGTGCACAGGGCGACGACTTCGTAGCCCTTCTCATCCAGCACGATCACTTTGCCATCGCCGCACTTGCGCGGGCAGTCGGGCACGCTGGGCGGTGCGTCCTGCTCGCGCCGGTCGGTGCTGAGCGTGCGCCGAAAGGCCCGGAGAATGTCGTCGAAGTGGAGCGGGCGGTAACGTCCTGAGCCTGCCGCCTCCTCGCGGGCGGCGTCGAATGCTGACTGCAGGCGCTCAGGATCGATGCTGCCGATCTTGCGGTTGAACTCATCGACCCACAGCGCGGCCTCAGACGCTGGCGGGGTACGCGAGCGGATGAGTTGGAGGTTGGCTGATACAACGTCAGATAGTGATCGCATCGAGATCTATTCCCTTCGCTCGGAGGATGGCGTCGGCCTCAGCCGCCACCTCCTCAACTGTTCGTTCCCATGGCGCGCGGTTGGTGGCGGCTGGCTTGGGCTGTGACTGCCTGCCGCCATCCTCCCAAGCCCTTGCTTCGTTGATCCTGGCCTCGGCCTTCTCGGGGTCGTTGAGCCACTTGCCGGGGCCAGCCTTCAGCAGGTCGCTGCTGGTGTTGTTCTCGCCGCGCCACCAGGGCGAATCGGCGATGTATTCGGTGAGCAGCTCAAGCTCCGCGACCGTGTGATCCTTCAGATACCGCGACCACCGGGCCAGCCGCTTCTTACTGGCTGCAGACTTGGGCTTGGGACGGACACCGCTGAGGCGCCGCCAGTGCTGGTCAAGGTGTTGTGCCTGGGTTGTTCTCTGAGACTCGCGAGGCTCTGAAGGTGGAATGGCTGGTGGTGGCGCAGCCTCCACGGCTGGCGGCGCAGCCGACATCTTGTTCTCTAGAGGATCAGAGGATAGAGGATCAGAGGATAGAGGATCAGAGGATAAGAGGCGGGCGACGGCCGACCATTGTCCGACGTCAGGCCGACCATTGTCCGACTCTTGGTCAGCCATTATCGGGGCAGCGCCCGGATGCCGGCTGTCTGGCTCGTTCCTGTGGGGCCTCTGCCACGCCAGGAAGCCGGGCAGGTCGGCGTATAGCTTGCCGTTGTGCCGATAGCGGCGCAGGCAACCCACAGCCTCAAGCTCGGCCGCCATCGCGCCGACGTCAAGGCCCGGCTCCCATGGGAAGGTCGATCCGTAGACCTGCATGGGCAGCCACAGCAGGCGGCCCTCCCGGTCTGCCTGACACCACAGAGACGCGAACAGCAGCCGCGCGTGCGGAGAGCATCCCGCCAGCCCCTCGTGCAGGAAGAACTCAGGAGATAGGGTGCGCTTTCTAGCCATCGATCCGACCCACCAGCCGCGTCATCTGCTCGACCTTGGCCGAAGCCACCGGGTCCAGCCAATCGGAGACGCGAACCGCGCCCCGGGTTCTGGCCTGTATCAGCACAGCCAGCCCCATGGATGGCGCGTTGCGGCCTGTGACCATGTTGCTGATTGAAGCCGAAGTGATACCCAGGTCGGCGGCCAAGGCGCGCTGAGAGTTGCCGGCCTTCACCTTGATCCATTGTTTGAGCAGCACGCTGCCCCGTGTCAGTGTCTTGTCGTTGTCAGGCATTGAAGCCCCCTTTCACGGCAACCGTAGACTAATCTAAGAAATACAGCAACGCACGTTGACAGAATAAAAAGCGTTGCTGTAAGGTTCACCCTGTCAGGCATCCCGCCTGCGGAGGACAACAACCCATGACCCCAGACGAACAGAAGCGGATCCTTGCTCTCGCTGAGCAGGTCGCAGGCATCGACCCAACCCTCGGCTATTGGCTGGCTCACCATGCCGAAGCCACCCGCAACGAGGCCAGCGCCACGCTCAGCCCGATCTGCTTTCACCTGTTCGAGCGGGTCGGACGGACCCCACCAGAGGAGTGCGTCTGCGGTGGCGGCACCATCATGGGCAGCCCGTGGGCAGACGCTGAGCCACCGGCCCGCCCGAAGGCTGAGCCCAAGGCTGAGGCGCTCCCTGATCCCGCAGCGGAGGAGGCCCCGCAGATCGTGACTGTCGCAGCCAACAGTAGCCGCGGGCGACCGCGTGACACCTACTCGGTCCTCGGCCCGGACGGCAAGTTCTGGCGCAGCGCCACCGGCAAGCGGCGCGCGTGGCAGTCTCTCGCGAAGGCCGAGGCAGCCGTGCGGACGGGGCGCAGCCGATGAAGTACGAAGACGCGCCCCGGGTCGTTGAGATCCCAGCCGAGGCCAACAACTGGAAGCGCGAGCCCACCTATTCGGTCTTAGAGGCTGGGCGGTTCTGGACGACATCCGACGGTCGCCGCCGTCGAGGCTGGGCGAACCGCGCCTTGGCCCAGGAAGCGATCCTAAAGGGTCTCCTCGCCCGGGTGGACAAGACGGCGGGCAGGGCCACCAACCTGCTGCTCCTGCTCGCCCGCTCCTACCGGGCCAGCAAGTGAGCCACAGCCGCATCCAGGCCGCCCTGGGCGACTACGATCCCGGCCTCGCCCTGCAGGCCACCGGGCTAGAGCCTCTGCCGCTCTGTGACTTCTGCGGGGCCGACGCCCTGCACGTCACCGCAGAGCATGGCCGATCCACCTACACCGCGCGCTGCGCTGACTGCACCGCGCATCACCTGATAGCCACAGCCACAACGGAGGACACCCATGGCAACACCTAAGAAGCACGAGAGCTTTGCAGCCGCGATAGCGGCGGCGCAGGCGAACATGGACAACGCGATCAAGAACGCAAAGAACCCTCACTTCAAGAGTGACTATGCCGACCTCTCGGCGGTGCGCGACGTGGCGCTGCCTGCCTTCAACGCTGAGGGCATCGCGGTGCTGCAGGCTGTGGACGGTGGCGACGGCTGGATCACGGTCTCCACGGCGCTCCTGTGGGGCTCTGAGCGGCTGGAGGTGGGGCGCTGCTCCCTGCCGCTGGGCGAACCCCGCAACCTCAAGCACGAGACAGGATCGATCAGCACCTACCTGCGCCGCTATCAGTTGGCTGCAGTGGCTCAGATCGCCCAGGTGGATGACGACGGCAACGGGCAGGGCTACGTCGCCCCGCCGAAGGCGCGGCAGCCCACGGCACCGCGCGCCACCAAGGCGCAGATGATGGCAGATAAGCAACTCGGCAAGATCAAGCAGATCCTAAAGGATGAGGTTGGCTGTGAGACGAAGGAGGCAGCGGACGATGTGCTGCAGTGGGTGACCGGCGGCTGCTGGTCATGGCAGAGCATGCACACCGACCCCGGCGGACCCGGCGACGTGCTGGCAGCCCTGCAGGAGCGCAACGACGGCGGCACGCCCTACACATTCATGCGAGACGCAGCCGGCGAGGCCGGAAGGCAGGAGGCGACACGATGAAGATCAACACAGTCATATTCACCGGGCACCTGGGCCGCGACCCCGAAGAGGTGCAGGGCAACAGCCGCACGTTCGTCAAGGCGCGGCTCGCCGTAGGCCAGGGCCGCGAGAAGCCGACGATCTGGCTCGATGTGGTCTGCTGGTCGCAGTACGCCAGCGCCGACCTCCTCAAGGCGGCCAAGGGCGACTGCGTGACCGTGAGTGGACGGCTCACCCTGCGCGAGTGGACCGACCGAGACGGCAACACGCGGCAGGATCTGGGCATCTCCTGTGAGACTGTCGAGATCCACGCCGGCCCCAGCACCCATGACATCGGAGCCGATGAGCGCCAGCACCGCAAGCCACCCACCACCACCGCCGTCGGTGACGACGACATCCCTTGGTAGGAGCCTGACATGTCCAGACGCGATCACGAGTGCGACGATGGAACGCAACCCTGGAGCCTGAGCTATAGCCGCTTTGGCAGTTCCCGGCGCTCGACTGGAAGCGAGCCGATGGAGGCCGCCGAGTTGTTGCCAGACCACTACGGGGACGCCGAGGTATTCCATGATCGCGAGAAGTGCGCCTGCTGCGACATCTCGGCGGGGCGACTCTCTGGCCTGCTGTGGCACATCCACCGGCTGAGATCAGACCGCAACAGGCTGCGCGCTGAGGTCGAGGCGCTGGAGTTGGAGATCAGCAAGTGAACGATCAGGTCTGGACATGCACGATCCCCGGCCAGCCGGTCGGCAAGGGGCGGCCCCGGTTCGCCCGGCGCGGCAAGGGTGTGATCGCCTTCACTCCGAAGCCTACAGCGTCCTGGGAGATGGACGCCGCGGCGGTGATGGCTCGCGAGTGGGGTGACCGGTCGATGCTGATCAAGGGCTGTGAACTCACGGTTGTGGCGATCTTCACGCGCCCGCAGCGGCTGATCTGTAGTCACAAGCGAGCCTGCCAGTGCGACCCTGGGCGAGTGGTTCACACGTCAAGGCCAGACCTCGACAACGTGATCAAGTGCGCGGCCGACGCCATCCAGCGAGCGGGGATCCTGCGCGACGACTCCACGATCTGCGCCGTCCATGCCGTGAAAACATTCGGCGCAGAGGGCGAGGGCCCAAGCGTCCAGGTTCGCCTCATGTGGGGCGATGCTGTCGAGGCGCTGCGGTGAGGTCGTTTGAGTCGATGCAGGCGGCAGCCGATCACGCAGTCGAGGCGGGCGACGGCGTCTGCGATTGGTGCAGCTACCGGATCGGGGTCAACGTCGCCGTGCCGTGCGAGCTTCGCGCGCAGATGGATCCGCCCGTGCTGATCGTCTCGGTGATCTGCCAGGACTGCGCGGAGGCAATGAAGGAGACGATCGCGATCTGCCGTGGCGAGGGCGAGCCTTGGACTTGCCCGCACTGCGCCGCCACCAACCACCATCCGGGCGGGTGCTGGGAGTGCGGAGAGAAGCCGTGATCAGGGTCTTACTATCAGGCGGCATGGACTCCGCAGCCTGCCTAGCCTGGGCCTCTATTGAATACGGGCGCGCAGTTGATGCGGTGTTCTTCACCTATGGGCAGCGCCACGAGGGGCGGGAGCGGGTCGCCATGTCTCGCCTGTGCAACGTCTACGGGGTCAACAAGTGGTTTGTGCCGCTGGGTCGGATTGCGGGATCCGCGCTCACCGACCTTGAAGGCAAGCTCTCCGGGGCCGGCGTTGTGGTGCCGGATCGCAATGCGATCATGTTGCGCCAAGCTGCCGCCTTGTTTCCGGGGCCAGATGCGGTGGTGATGGGGTCTTGTCGCGATGACTGGGCGGTGTTTGAGGACTGCCGCCCGGAGTTCTTCGACAAGATGCGGACAGAGTTGGCACCCTGCAAGATCATTACCCCGCTGATCGACCTGGACAAGCGTGGGGTATATCGGTTCGCGCAGAGGTACGGAGGGTCCGCGCTGCTCGATCTCTCATGGTCTTGCTACGCGGGCGGCGAGGAACCCTGCGGAACCTGCGGCGCGTGCGAGGCTAGGGCGAGGGGCATCCCAGCCCCCTGCGGTGTCTGTGACGAGTGCCGCGCGGGGATCCGCTGCCGGGAGTTAGCACCGTGAGGTGGCGTCCGATCTTCCCGAGCGAATCATCGGCCAGCCCCACGATGGAGCGGCTGGCCCTGCTCGACTCTCGCCCGCTCGGGGTGTACCTGCACCGCTTCGCGCGCGGAGCCAAGATCCAGGGTCACGATCACCCATGGGACTTCGTAACGGTGGTGCTGCGTGGGGGCTATTCAGAGGCCCGCCCCGGTGCTGCCTGTTGGCGGGCCCTCGGCCGCGCGTCCTTCCGCAGAGCGTCCGAAGTGCACAGCCTGCGCGTGGGGCCAAGAGGGTGCCTCACTCTCTGCATCCGCGGGCCGCAGCGGCGCGGCTGGTCTTGGCGGGAGCTTGGCGCGTGATGCAAGCCTACGCCAGCAGAACAGGAACGCGCACAACACTCGCCGCCATGCGTGAGGCAGGCTGGCGGGTGCTTGTGGTTGCGGGCGCTGTGCTGCGCTCTGAGGGGTTCCCCTACGCTCTAGACAACGGGGCGTGGAGTTGCTACCAGCGGGGCGAACCGTTCGACGTGGGAGCCTTTGAGTGCGCGTTGGCGAAGATGGGGCGCGGGGCAGACTGGATCACCCTGCCCGATATTGTGGCGGGTGGGCTGTCGTCGCTTCGTTTCTCGCTGTCCTGGCTTGATCGGGTGTCTGCCGTTGCCCCGCCGCTGCTTGCGGTGCAGGACGGGATCGATCCCGGCGACGTTCGACACCTGATCGGGCCTGAGATCGGGATCTTCCTGGGCGGCACAACAGAGTGGAAGCTGGAGACGATGCGCCATTGGGGCAAGCTCGCGCAGGAGCGGGGCGCGTACTTCCACGTTGCGCGGGTCAACAGTGTGAAGCGGATCAACCTGTGCAACGATGCCGGGGCGCACAGCTTCGACGGCACCAGCGTTACGCGCTTTGGTAAGACACTGCGGAGGCTGGACCTTGGCAGACGGCAGGAGCATCTCTTTGGCGCGCTGCCGTGAGCCCCATGCGCGTCCACTGGAAGGGCCACACCTACCCCTCTATAGGGTGGGCCCTGGGCGACGTCCTGTTGGCCTTCCCGATGGCGAGCGATCAGCAGGTGGCCGAGTGGCTGAACGTGAACCCGCAATCTGTCTGCTACTGGAGGCACAAGGTCGGGATCCCCGAATACAGGCTCAGGCACCCCACCAACCCCTACCTGCTGCGCTCGCGGCTGGCCAAGTGCATCCACTGCGCGAGGGTCTGGCGGCTGAAGGCGGCCCAGTGGCTGAGGCGGTGCGGATCGTGCGGGCGAGAGATCGAGCTATCGGCCATCGAGATCAGGGAGGCCCGGCGGTGAGGACCTGGGACATCCAGCAAGGCGACTGCCTCGACAGGCTCCGCGCTCTCCCTGACTCCTGCATAGATGCCATCGTCACAGATCCACCCTACGGCTTGAGCCCTGACGGACGGTGCCGCACCTGGGACGACATCGACACCGGGCGCAAGGGTGGCGGGTTCATGGGCAAGGCGTGGGACGCTGCCGTTCCCGGCGTGACCTGGGCGCGCGAGTGTCTGAGGGTCTGCAAGCCCGGCGCGCACATCGTAGCCTTCGGCGGGCAGCGCACGATCCACCGATTGATCTGCGGGCTTGAGGATGCTGGGTGGATGATCAGAGACTTGGGCGCACACCAGCAGTGGCAAGGCTTCCCGAAGTCGCTCTCGGTCGGCAAGGCCATCGACGCGCATCACGGCGCAGAGCGTGAGGTGGTGGGGCTGAACCGGCACGCCCCGAAGCGCACGGGCCACGGCAAGGCGGGCGTGCTTGACTCCAGGGGCCCGGGCCTTGGGGGTCTTGCTTCTGCCACCATCACAGCACCAGCCACCGACGACGCCCGCACCTGGGAAGGCTACGGCACCGCGCTCAAGCCTTGCCTCGAACATTGGGCCCTGGCCCGCAAGCCGCTGGATGGCACAGTCGCCGAAAACGTCCTGAAGTGGGGCACGGGCGCTCTGAATATCGACGGGTGCCGCTACGGGTACGGCGAGCGATCTGGCTGGCCTGGGCCGCAGGAAGATCCAGGCGGGCGATCCGTGGGAGGTTACACCCACTCCCCGATCTACGGCAGCGCCAAGGCCCCGCTTCAGGACATAGAATCATCGTCCCTCGGTCGATGGCCCGCCAACGTATTCGCGTGCCCCAAGGCATCCAGGGCAGAGCGTGAGGCGGGCTTAACTCGCGCTAACATGTTATGCTCATGTAAGCCGAAGGGGGCGACATGGGAAAGCGCGGGCCGAAACCAAAGCACCACCTCCGAGAGGGCAGCATCAGCCGGGCCGGATACCACAGGATCTACCGTGGCGGGCGGCTCGTTATGGCCCACAGGTGGGCATGGGAGCAGGCCAGCGGGCCAGTCCCTGACGGGTGGGACGTCCACCACATCAACGGAGACAGACTCGACAACAGGATCTGCAACCTGCTACCCGTTGACAGGGTTACCCACAAGCGAATCCACAGCGGGTGCGAGCTTCGGGCCGGTGTCTGGTGGAAGCCCTGCTCTGTCTGTGGATGCCTCAAGCCCGTTGGCCCCGCCGACTGGTACATCAGCAAGGAAGGCTGGCCGCTCTATGGTCGATGCCGCCCCTGCCACATCGGGATCGTCGTCAAGTCAAAGCGTCTGCGCCGTCTGCGGGAAAAGGAAGAAGCAAGCAACCGGGGCTGACGCTGTAGGAAGAAAGGAGGGCTCCAAGGGGATGCAGAATCCCCGAGCGGGTGCAGGTCGCACGGCTGATGTCGTGTTCAATCTGCACCCTACTTGACTGTAAAACCGATCAACTTGATGTCTTGGCTGTGTCGGCTCGTGGGCGGGCAACCCGGCAGCCTGATCCTAGACCCCTTCGCGGGCAGCGGCACCACCGGGATCGCAGCCTTGCGCGAGGGCTTCCGGTTCCTGGGCTTTGAGCTTGATCCTGAATACATCCAGATCGCAGAGGCCCGCATCACTGGAGACGCGCCGCTCTTCAATCTCAGGCAGCCCATGATAGGCTGACCTTCCCCCTCGGCCCGCCCTCAACCTCCGGGCCGGACCAGCAGCGCCCCGTTGGTGTCCTCCGCGGGGCGTTGCTATGTGTGGCACTGCTCTGCTGTCGGTGACTGGGCAAAATAAAGTTGTAGATACGCTTGACCATTGATGTAGCCACGGCTAGGATTTCTGTAGTTGCTGCATCAAGCGGCACGGAGGACAAAGAACATGACCAGCCCCAACGCCACGAGCTTCACTCAAATCGAGATGGTTTGTAACTGTTGCAGCGCCACCCTATTCACCGGAAACATCGCGGCCATGCACCAGCCGGGGCAGCACCCCCGGGCCGAGTGGCGAGACGATGGACCGGTCACGGCACCCAAGGGAGAGGTGGCCCTCCACCAAGCCGGTTGGATGGATTGCGAAGATTGTGGCAGCCCAGGCATCACCGTGGTGCTTCGCTAGAGCCCGAAACCACCCACGCCACGCCCCGAAAGGGGCACGGAGGACACCATGAGCGAGAACAGTCACAGCAGAGAGTATCCACTGGTCACAGAGTCTGAGACTACGCGCACCATCCACGTGATCGTGAGCAAGGACCCGGCGACCATCGCCAAGGCGCGCAGCGAGGAGCGGGCCAAGGCCCTGCGCCGGGGTGACGCCATTGTCGAGGAGGACGGGACGCGGATCTACCGCACCCGGAGCATCGTGTATGGGCCAGACCATCGCGAGGTGTTCCACGCTGACGGCGACCGGGTGAAGTGCCAGTGGACCGAAACCACAGTTAGGCCAGACGGGCAGCACAGCGCCCGCGAACTGAGGGCTGTGTGGGTCTCATGGGACGCAGCGCACCGCGCCGAGTTTGGATACTAACCACCCACCCCACAACCGCCGGCCAGCCCGGCACAGGAGACTGACATGCTGAAGGCAGAGCCCAAGGAACAACCCACAGGACAACCCAAGCGAGGCCGCAAGGCGTGCGCGCCTGACATGGTAGAGCGGCACCGCAGCATCAGGATCAACGATCAGAAGTGGATCAAGATCCAAGCAGCAGCCAAGAAGGCAGGCAAGGGCACCACCACCTGGGCGCGTGATGTGTTGGTGGCTGCTAGCGATCCAGCCTAGCGGGTGGCGAGAGCGATCAGCAGCACGCCGATCAGCGTGCCGCCTGCACCGACCCCAGCACCGAAGGCAAACAGCCGGGGCTGCACCTCGCGGGCTATGCGTAGCTGCTCCTCGCGAGCCTGCACCACGCTCACCGCATGATCCCGATCCGACTGCCTGCCGTGATAGCTCAGGTCCAGAGCCTTGCGACACTCGCCCAGCAGATCGCCCTCATCCAGCAGCAACTCCAGGCGACCCGGCGGCACCAGCATGCCGACGCAGCCAGGATCAGATCCCGGGCCGATGGGCGCGGTGGCCTCGCACCACCCAGGTTCCTGCGCTCGCTCTTGGACATCGGGCAGCGAGGCCCTCGGGAAGTCGTCCAGCAGCCCGGCCACCGGCGGCGGGGAATGGGCACACCCCACGGCGACGAAGGCCACAGCAGCCAGCACAGAGCCTCTCACCGCTTGTTGATCCGGTCGGCAAGAGCGTCCAGATCCAGCTTCGCCTCGGGCTCGGGCGGCGCGGTGATGGCGTCGATCTTGTCCTGCACCTCAGCCATGCGCTTCTGCTCTGCGATAAGCGCCCGCTTGTGGCCCTTGACGGCTGTCTTGATCTGGCGCTTCGCTGCCACGCTGCGCTTGGCCCTGCCCAGGTCGCCGCGGGCACCGCCCAGCGCTACCAGCAGAGCCGCCACGCCGCCCACAGAGGCAGCCGCAGCGAGCAGGGCGACCCGTAGCCGCGGGAACTTCCAGGCAGCCACAGCGAGCGCCACAGCCAGCCCAGCGCAGACGATGGCGGCGACGTTCACGGGTGCTTGCATCCCTTGCCGCCGATGGCGCGAGCGACCGCAGCCGGTAGCGCCTTGTTGGTGGCGGCGTAGATCCCGGGGCTGAGCCCGCCACCCAGGCAGCCGAGCAGCGGACCCCACGAGGCCAGCAGCCACTCAGGCCAGAGCGGCAGCAGCCCCAGCGCAGCGCCCAGCGTCACCGCCAGGGCGCGGGTGAGCCACCGGAAGAACGCCTCTTGGCCGCGGCTGAGCTTGCCGTCTGTAGATCGCCAGCGAGCGATCAGACGCAGGCCCGGCTTGATGACCTGACCCACGAGGATGTAGCTGCAGACACCAATGGCGCAGCAGCGCACCGCCAGATCGAAGTAGTCGCCGGCAGTCACTGGGCCCCGCTGTCGTCGTCGGCGTGCGCGCTGTCGTCGTCGCCGGCTGAGTCGTCGTCGCCCGAGGGCCCCTGCCACTGCACGATCACCATGCAGGCCAGGATCCCGAGAATGGCAGCGGACGCCAGCGCGCCCTTGATCCTCTTGCTCATGTCACGATCTCCACATGCGGCGCGTCAAAGAAGGACTCAGAGAACCGCATGTCCCCGTTCCAATCCGCGCCCAGTCTGATCTTGATCCCGAGTTGGTCTGCCGTTGCCTTGACGTAGTAGGCCGCAGCGATCCAGCGCTCGCGGTCGCGCCAGTCAACCGGCCACGGGCTGAAGTCCGCGGCAAGGCTCGGGCTGTGGTTGTGCTTGCTCATCTTGCCGGGCGATCCGTCCAGCTTCGTCATGCCCTTGCTATGTAGCTCGGCCTGTTCCTCGGTGCTGCGATGGCCGCACAGGATCGTGATGTCGATATGCTCGATCACGGCCTCCATGAGCCGCACAAGGTCCGGGTGGCAGGTGTTGAGCCGGGTCTGGCTTCGCATGCTGAAGCGTGGCATCAGCGGCAGATCGCCCCGGTCGCCTGACAAATTGCTGCGATGGAGATCGCCTGCTCTGCGACGTCCTCGCGGAGCGCCCGCTGCTCGGTGAGAATGGTGTTGATCCGCTCCTCGGTCACCGGGTGGGCGCGCAGATCCTCGTGCTGCTCAAGGCCTGCAGCGACCTCGGCAACCTGGGCGCTACTCCCGGCGAGACTCTGATACGTGGCACCGAAGCCAAAGAGAACCGGCACCGCCCACAGCGCCACCTTGATCGCTGCGCCTGCGTCTATTCGGTTGGTCATGGATCACCCTCCCGGCGGCTGGGGATCGTCGCGATACCAGCCCGCGGCAGCCATCTCTGCGCGGTCATACAAAGCAGCCCGCTCCGCATCTGTCAACAGGGATCCCATGTCGATCGGTGAGCCGGCGACCCAGGACCAGACAGCCGGGCCGATGGGTACCGCGCCTTCTCCGTTGGTTGGGTGCCCCTGGGGCAGCGTGGAGCGCTCTGTGCCCGTGGATGGGTGCGGGTACCCCATGGCCGTGGAAAGCTCCGCAGCGCGGGCCTCCGCGGCTGCTAGGGTGGGAAGCGCGAGCCAGTGCACGGTCACACCTGGATCCCGTAGCGGTCGCCAAGATACGATTCAAGCGCCTCGATCTCTCCCTCATCTAGTGCGCCATCGAAGATCATGAACTCGGACATGCCAGCATCCCACCAAGTCCAGTTAGCGCTCACGTTGTCCGACCCCTTGCCAAGCGTGAGGTCGGTTGCTGAAGATTGGATCGATCCGGCCGATGCCACTGTGGAGCCAGCCTCACCGTTGATCCGCAGCGTGAGGTCGCCACCGTCACACACCGCCGCAGAGATCAGGGCGACGCCCGCAGCCACGCTACTGGGACCAGTCGCCTGCTTGTATTCTGCCCCGTTATAGAAGCCGGCCCGCGGAGAGGTCCCGCTGGGAATGCCGAATCCGGCATAGCCCCAGCCAGTGGGCTGAGTCGTCCAGACGGCGGGTTGCCCATGGTAGTACCACGAGCCCGCGCCGCCCGGCGTCCACCCCTCGCCGGTCACGATCACTACCGTCCAATCGTCGTTGCTGGAGACGGTGCCATATAGGTCCGGGCCGCCGATCTGGTCGTCCGACCCGTCAAAGAACAACTGCGGGCGACCTCCCAGGCCTCCGCGATCCAGCGACGGCTGAGCGCTTGCGGTCGCCTGGGCGAAGTCGTTGCCGCTGCCGCTGCTGTCGTCCCAATCGGAGACGGTCGAACCATTCAACGAGACGCGCAAGTCTGAGCGCACCCAGCAAAGAAGCTCGGTGCTTAGGAAGCGAGGATCAAAGCCGAGCCGCGGAGCCTCCCGCAGGATGTGGTTGTCCTGAGCAGTCGAGCGCCGCGGACTATTGCGGAACGCGCCCACCTAGTACCGCAGGGCTTGAACGTAGAAGGTCAGATCGATGGTCTTTCCGGTGCTGGTGCTGTCCCCTTCGACGGTGAAGAACGCCGCCTCAAAGAAGGGGACCGCCGCGCTCATCAGGTCGCTTGCCTGCGTGAGCCCGCCTGAGAAGTCCAGCGTCACGGAGTAGAGTTCCCGCGTGCTGCTCTCGTCGTTCCAGGCGCGCACGATTGCCTGCCCGCCGGTCGAGGACAATTCACCATGAACACCCCACAGCAGGCCCGCGGTGATCTCGCCCGCGTTGACCTCGATGGCAGCCTCGGCCGTCTCGGTCCCGTCTGCCAGGGTCGCCGAGGTGATCGTGTCTACGTTGATATAGATGGGGATCGTCTGTGCCATATCGAGACTCCAGGCAGGGCGTTGCTGCTCGCTGGGCAACGCCGGGTGTTGTTAGGACGTGAGGTCTACCACATAGATCCCATAGAAGCCGACCAGAGCGGTGGGCGATGCGCTCGCGGTGGCGTTGATAAACTCGCCCGTGGACCAGAGCCCAAGGCCACCATTGGATCCCGGGTCGGTCACGTTGGAGTAAACGCCGGCCGCAGTGAGGGCCAGCCCGTCTATCAGGTTGTCGTAGTCCGTGTCCGCGTTGGCTCCCGCGCCCACATTCAAGGAGGTTCCGCCGACGCTGGTCACCGTGTCGATCTCGATCACCACATCCAATATGCACAAGTTGCTGCCGTAGGTGTTCTCCACTTGGAATACGCCAGCGTTGGCGGCAGAGACTGCCAGCGCCCCGCGCAGCCAGTAGCCCGCGTGCTTGCTCATCTGCGAGCGTTGAACCCCGGAGGACAGAGACGATCCAGCGTCAACGATCCCGAGCTTCCCGGTGCTGCTGCTTACTTCGATGCTGGTGGCGTCGGCTGCGGTGGACAGCAGCGCCTTATCTCCAACGCTCGCGCTGGTAATTTCCCCGCCACTCTCGACAATGGTGAGGTCCCCGATATAACTCACGCCGCCCGGCATATCGCTCTCCTAATCCTGCGCGGGGCGCGCTACCCCGAGCGTCATTCTGTCCAGATCCGGCTTATCGCCTGCCGCCTCTTGCTCGCCCTTGTCCATCAGGTCGGCCGCGCCCTGCGCGCTGGTCGCGCCCCGGTCCCTGCCGATCTGGTGGTAGGATCGCACTGTAACGGCCTGCTTGTCCAGATCAAGCAGCAACGATCTGATCTGGCCGGGCCCCTTGTAGACCCCTCGGATGTCATACTCGATCACGTCGCCCAACTCAAAGCGGAAACTTGGGTAGCCGTGCATAGCCTTCAGCACCGGCTGAGGGCGTGAGCGCTCGGTGGCGAGCAGAGAGGCAACGCCAAGGAACCCACTCACCTCGGGCCAGTTCCAATCGAGGAAGGCCGCGTCATCAGTGATCACCTGCCCGGTCTTGGCAGAGCCCTGCTCGGAGAGGTCGCGCAGTTCCTGAAGCCGGCGATCAGGGACCTCCAAGACGTCCTCGGTGGTGTCTGGCTCGTCGAAGAAGTCCGAGGTGGTGATCGTGATCTCGTTGCTGTAGATCCCGTCGGGATCCGCCTCCTGCTCAACGCCCCGCGGCGGCGTGCTTTGATACAGGTCGGCCTCGGTGAAGGTGGCGACGGCGGGATCCCCTGGCTGCTGCCTGGGCACCGCGCAGAACTTGCGCTCATAGTCCGAGGTTCGATCTGTCCGCATCACCAGATCGGCCGGGATGGTCTGCATGAACGAGGCCATCACGTGCCGGAACTGTAGGGGCTCCTCCTGCAGTTGTGCCGGCACAGCGCATGAGCGCCGCCAAGCGTAGCCCGGAGCGCTCGCGGTGTATGGGTAGACTGCCAGCAGGAAGTCCCACAGGATCGTGTTGTAGCCGGGCAGCAACTCACCGCCGAGCAGGCTGGTGATCATCTCCGCAAAGACCGTCTCCGCCCATACATCGCCGCCGGTTCCGTACTGGTACGGCACGGCCTCGCCGGATCCGCCATTGGTTCCCAGGTCCGTCAGCCCGCTGGGAAACTGCGCGCCATAGGCCGCCCGCCGCGCGATGACTCCGGGGCCGCCTGCGACCCTCCCAAAGATGCGGCCCGCCCTGAAGTCCACCGATCCAGGCGACACCATGAACTTGGCGCAGGTTCCCAGCGGGCCCCAGTTGGGGTTCTCGTTGTTGAAGACAAAGATATAGCCAACCGCGGACGCCAGGATCACCTCGCCCGAGGTATTTTCAAAGGCGACGTCGTAGCAGAACTGATCGAAGCGCGGCGACACCAGCACAAAGTGATACTCAAAGCCAATCGCGCCGCCCGAAGATCCGTAGTGCACCAACTCGCGCCAGAGCGGATCGGGAGAGGGCGAGATAGCAAGCGGAGCGCCTCCGTAGATCTGCCCCATCCAGAGGCCAGGGTGCGCGTCGTTGAAGTAGTAGAACAGGGGCGCGCGGGCGTTGTCGTTTGACGTGAGCGGGGACGGCCCCGAAACCCAAGAGGGCTGCGGGACCGTCGTCCACGCGGACGCAGCCGAGGCCTTGGGCACCTGATACATGGGCCAGTTGAGAGTCGGCGGCAGCGCCTCCTGGGCGTCGATGGTCATCTTGAATGAAGCGCTCTTGATGTTGGTTGGGTCGCGGTCCCAGGTGCCGCGGGCGAAGACCTCCATGTGATCGACGTTGTCGAGGTCCACGATGGAGAACAGCACGGGCTGGCCGCGCCACCTGCCGAGCGTTGCCATATCGATCAGGGCTTCGCCGTCATAACCCACCCAGTGGGGCGAGGTCGAGACGCGGCCCAAGTCGTCGTCACCAATGTCAACCTTAAACGTGATGTCAGACTGCGCTTGGATGTGTTGCTTGAGTGTGCCAAGCGTCTTATCAACCATGCACCGAGATAGCCGCGCCTCAAAGGGCACGCGCGCCGTCGTCAAGGTCGGCCGGGCGATTCCCGACGATGTGCCAGAGAGCGGATCGAAGATCGGATCCCCGTCCACCACAGCCCGCGCGCTGATACCGCTGCCGGTGCGCGACTTCGGACCGCACCACCGCACCAGATGCCGACCGCCCGCCGGGTCACGGTACACACCCTCGACCAAGTAGCCGAGGCGCAGGTTGGGCTTGCTCCAGTCAATCGGCAGCGTGACCGGGGCAGCCATTAGCGCACCTGTTCAAGCGTGATCTCTCCCGAGATGAAGTCGGACGCCGCGCCGCCGTAGTCGTCTTGGCTATAGCGCTGCAGCGACGCCCACAGCAGGAAGCCCTTGTCGGCCTCCTCGTCTGCGTCATAGGTGCCATCTGCGATCCCGGTCCAGCGGAGCGACCAGATCAGGCCGCTGGCCTTACCCTCGCGCACCACCTCGGTCACCACGTCGCGATAGTCGGACGCCTCCCAGTTGTCGAAGGTCAGCGGTGCGCGCCAGACCTGCAGCGCTTGGCTCGGGTAGTAGCTCGCGACGCTGAGCGCCCGCGTTGAATCAACCAGCCCATGCCCCTCAAGCTGGGACACCTGCCGCGTGCTGCTGCTGTACTCGTCCAATGCCTTGAGGATGCCCACCGCATGATAGGGATCCTCGTCAAAGTAGCGCCACGAGAACGCCCAGTATCGGTAACCCATCGCCGCGCCGCCTGTATCGAAGGCGATCTGCAGCTTGTTCTGGGCCTCGGCCGGGCGGTCGGAGAACGTCAACACCTTGGCCGCGTTGTCCTGCCACTTGAACCTGTCCGTCTGGCTCAGGATCGAGGTGTGCGCGTAGATGCGGACGACGCTGGCAGAGGCGTCGTTCCAGCCCACGCCGTCGCCACCGTCTAGGATGCAGGCCGCGACAGTGATCGACAGCGCGGACCCGAGATCAAAGAGCGCCCAGTGGTCGGTGCCGTAGCGCCTCTCCTGCGCGGTGTAGGACGATGCTCCAGACAGATCGACCTTGGAGAACCCGAGCCACTGGCGGACGCTGGTGGCGTTGTTCGTGCCCGTATTCCAGGGCAGCGCAAAGTTGCTGCCGGCGGCGATGCTGAAGCGTGCGGTCTGCGCGCTGTAGGTGACGACGTAGGAGGTGAGCGACAGCAGCGAGCTTGAGTTGAGCTTGGCCTGGATCTGCTGAGCGATGGCGGCCCCGGTGCCGACGATGTGGCCGACGTGTACGCCCACCTCACCGCCGCCCTCGTTGATGTCTATGTAGTCGCTGTCCCCGTCTATCGAGTAATAGCCGCCCGGGCCTGACTGCCAGACTACCCGCGGGCGGTCGTCCAGGGCATTGGCTACGGGCGCGCTGGGGCCGTCACCGTTGGGGCCGACCGTGACCTTGGACTCCTCCGCGCTGAAGCGGTCATCTAAGAAGAAAGCTGTGCGCGCCATCAGGCCCCTCCGTATCTCTCGCGGTTGGAGTATGCCAGCCCGCGCTCAGAGGATCGGATCAGGTGCTGATCGACTGTCTGCCCCAGCACCTGCCCGTCGATCTCTAGCACAGTGTTGACGGTGATCGGATCGCCGCCTGATCGCTGCTGCAGCATCTCGCTGATCGCCCGCGTGCCGACCGGGTCCAGCACCATCTCATCATTCCGCAGCGCAATGGTGGTGTGCTTGTTGAGTCCGGCAGCGCGCAGCGCACCGGGCGGGATCCCCGCGTCGCCGACGCCCTTGATGGTGGTGGCCGCGATGCCGGCGATCTGAGCGCCGCCCGTGATCGCTGCGGTGGCTGCCATGATGGGACCAAGGGGCAGATAGGGGAGGGTAGCGTTGGCGTTTGCGATGGCGGCGAAGGTTGACACGATAGCCGATGCGAGGCTCGCTGCCTGGGCCACAATAAAGCCGGCCTTGGCGGCCTTCTTCTGCTGCGCTGTGCCCTCGCCATAGGTCTTAGTCACCACAGCATTAGCCAGCTCAGCAAAGCCGGTCACCGCGCCCATGCTCGCCTGAGCCAGGGCCACGCTCTGGTCCAGCAGCGCCCGATCCTCCTCCAATGCTAGCAGCGTGTCGGCCTTCCTCTTGGCTGCATTCTCCTCGCGGAGCCTCTGCAGATCCTCATCGTGACGCGCCTGCATCTCCTGCACCGTGTCCAAATACTGCTGATAGGACTGACCTTCCAGCGCGTAGGCTTCGATCTGATCCTCGACTGTGCGCCCGATGAGCGCCACCCGCTCCAGGTGCGCGGCTAACTCCAGTTGCTGGCGCGTCTCTAGACTGTCGCGGAACGCCTGCAGGGCTGCCGCGTCGGCAGACACCTGAGCCGAGGCCGCAGACGCTGCGGGACCACCTCCGCCACCGCCGCCGCCGCCCGTGCCTGTGCCTGTGCCGCCGCCGGTCAGGTCGGATCGGAAGTCCCCGCCCGTGGCTGCGCCGGCAGCCGTAGGGATCGACACGGCAAGCCCCGCCTTGCGCCGAGCCTCTGCGATCTCATTCTCGGCGACGGTGATGCGCTTCGCCCATCGCTCTTCGGCTGCTGCCAACTCCTCGCCCGTATCCTTGAGATCCATCAGCGACGACGCCGCCAGCTTCACGCCGAGCTTCACCTGTCCCATGCTCAGGGCAGCGGTTGCCCCGGCAGCCTTGATCGCAGGCTCAAACATGATCACGAAGGCCTCAGCCGCAGCGCCCAGCCGCAGCAACTCCACGGCAGCCGCGGCGGTGAAGGTAGCCAGATCGGTGCCGAACTCCTCGACGGTGTCGGCGTCCATCTCCGCCATGAGCTTTGCGAGCGCGTTGGTGATCCCGGTGAGCGTGCCGAGCAGCGGGGCCAACGCCTCCATCTTCAGGCCAAGGAACGCCTTTTCAAGCCGCAGCACCGCGTCGCGTAGATCCTCGGAGTTGCGCACGTCCTCGTTGGTCGCGATGCCAAAGCGCTCGATGTCATCGATCCCAGCCTGCAGCCCGGCGCGGCCATCCTCAAAGGCTACGATCAGATCCTTAAATGCGCGGCCAAAGACGAGCGATCCGTGCGCGCTCTGCTCGGCGCGCGTGCCCATCTCAGACATACCCTGGGAGATCAACAGCATCCGCTCTGTTAACGGGGTGCGCGCCAGCGTCTCGGCACTCAGGCCCATAGCGTCGAAGGCGTCCGTATAGGACTTCGTCCCCTTCATCGCCTCGCCCATGGACTGGTTGAGCTTCTGCAGGGCCTTCATGGCCTGCCCGGCCTCGACTCCCGCCAACTCGAACGAGCCGATCAGTGCCTGGAATTGCTCAGGATCTGCGCCTATTGATCGGGCCTTCTTCCCGATGGTGTCGAGTTGCTCGGACAGTTCAAAGGTCTTCTTGATGGCTCCGACGTAGGCGCGGCTCAGAGTCTCGGCGGCCTTGGCTGCGACCAAGAATCCGCCCGTCACCGCGGCAGCGCCCAGCACGAGCAGACCCTGGGGACCGATCATCGCACCGAGCCCAGCGGCTGAGGACGTCGCGCCCTGCATGCCGCGGCCCATGGTGCCCGCGGCCTTGCCGGTCTGCTTCAGTTCGCGCTGGACCTTGTTGGCTCCCTTGATCCCCAGCTTTAGGTTCATGCCCTCAGCCATTGCGCGACCTCCGCTCTGCGGCCTCAGCCTGCTGCGCCTGGATCAGGTCCTGCTCGAAGTCCAGCACACCCAGGGCCTCGGTCAGCCGCGCGCCTTGCTCCTGTACGCTGCCGGGCCCAGGCATCCCGCCCAGGCGTCGCCACGCAGACCAGATCGAGAGCATGCCCCACTCAGCCGGGCGAACCTCAGTCAGCGGGCAGCGGTCCACCTTGCGATCCTCAGCGCGCACGCCTGAAGGACGCCGGCCGGTGGACGGGATCTTGGCTGGTGATCGCCATGGCTTGCCCTCGCCTCGGCACCTTGTGCCGCCGCACGAGCCCCACAGCTTGCAACCCTTCCAGCCCTCGCCCCAGAGATCGATCTGCTCGGCGGTGGGAGACGGGTGGGCGGTGTACTGAATCGCCGCCCTTAGTCTTTTCCCTCGGCATCGGTGAGTGTCCCCTCCGCCAGCAGCGCCGCGAATACCTCTTCGCGCAGCCCCTCGTTGTCCATCACGAAGGCGAGCGCCTCGGACAGGTCCACAGAGCGGCCCTCTAGCGTGAGGTTCTCGACGCCCACCACCAGCGCGGTGATCATCTCCTCGCGAAAGGTCTGCACCAGATCGCCCCACGCGCTCACCTTGCCGGCGAAGCCGTCTTCCCCCGTGCGCTCTGCGAACTTCTGAGGGTCGAGGGTTGGGGCAGCCATCGCCACCTCCCGCCAGCGGGCCATCCAGCCAACGCTTGGAGGGTGGTATAGGATGGCGCATGGCTCGGGTTCCGTGTCGTTGCCGCCCCATGTAGGTATGAGTCGGCGTCGTTTCCAGGCTTGAAGATCCACAGGGTCGCTCCGTGGTTTGGGGTGGGTGGTTAGCCAAACATCAAAATAATCTCATCTGCTCCGCTGCTGGTGCCTTCGCATCGGCCGGCGAGGTCAAGGGCCACTTCCTCGGCCCCTCGGTCCAGGCTCAGATCCGTCATGCGAAGCCGGGGCGCAACCCAGCCAAACATCTGGCCCTCTGTCTGGCCACAGACCACGGCCACGCTGATCTGCTGGGAGCTTGCCCCGGCGATGTCGGTGGTCTGGAAGGCCTGCATGGCGGCGATCATGTTGTTCTCGAACAGGGTCCAGCCGCTGAGCGTGGCGGTTACCTCGCGCGGGCTCATCACATAGCCGCCCACCTTGTAGGTGTCGCCCATGATGTCTTCGCGGTAGGCAAGGCCGAAGCCGCACTCAAGGGAGGACTCACTGCACTGCAGTTCGATGGCGGTGGCGCTGCCGTAGGTCGCGCAGATCATCTGTCCGCTGGTCGCCGGCACCGGGTCGCCCGCATAGGTTCCGGTTGGTCGGTACGGGGTGACCGTAGTTCCAACCACCCAGGCCGTGCCGGGGTCCGGGTTTCCAAGCTGGCCCCGCGTGACCGTCCAAGACGAGCCGCTGATCGCCGTCACCTTGACCGTCTCTGCGGTGGTACTGCCTCCTGCTGCCGCGTCGTCAAGCGTCCAGTAGGTGTTGAGCAGATCGCCAGACGAGGCGAGCGCATTGCTCACCACCAGCGTCGTCACGGTAGTGGCTAGCTCGGTCGCCACCTCAGTCTGAAAGAGCCGATCATGCCGGCGAGCCGTGCCGCTGATCGAGAAGCGCGCCGCGTCCTCGCCGCCCATGGTGATCGACGTGCTGCCAGGAGTCCAGCCGCCGAGCCTGTCTGCGCTGTTGTTGTTGAGCATCCACAGGCACAGGCTGTCTTCGTCCGTGTCGCGGGTGTCGTTGGGCTTGTAGGCAATGGCTCCCTTGACGTTCGCGGACGCGGCTGGCGAGAAGCTCAGGGGCGGCTCGACCGTGATGTTGGTGCCGCCCGTGTCGATCGCGGTGACCCGGCGCATCTCATACAGCGCGGTCCCGTTTCCCGTCTCCACGATCACAGCGTCTCCGACCACAAAGCCGGATGAGGACGCAAGGTCTACCTGCGCCGCTGTGCTGCTGCCGCCGCTGACTGTGGTCGTCGTCCCACTGCGGTCCACCTTCGTCCAGCCGCTGGTGGCCAACATCTCGTCAATGTCTGGCGCAGTCGTCCGCGTCCCGCTCGGCATAACGTAGCCTTCCAGGCTGCCCTCTGCGGTGCGCTTCTGAGCGATGCCGGGCACAGCCGTGGCGGTGCCGAACTTGTCTTCGCGCGGGTTGTACGCGATGGTCCCGCCCGCGCTGCCGGTGATCGCCCGGATGGCGTCGGCCGCCTCCGGGTAGCTCTCCCCAGCCACGTCGGCCACGTTGTAATCTGCCTGCGCCGCCGTGAAGGCTACGAGATCCCTACCAATATCCACCTTCGGTCCGGTCATCTTCTCGATCTCCTAGTAGGATTCGACGATCCTGATGCTGATGTCACTCAGCAGGGCCACGTTTGGGACTGCCAACCCCGGATCAGCGCCGGGCGTTTGGGAGTCTATTGTACTGCGAATGATGTTGCTAGCCATTCCCAAGGTCCAACCCTGGGAGCCCGCCCCGGTGCGCCGCTTGAACAGCGTCTGTAGCGCGTCGCCGTAGCGCCAGAGCGCGGTCACAACGTCCACCTCGTTGCCGTCGATGTTGGCATCAAGCACCACGAGCGCCAACTGTAGCCGGACATCGTAGAAGCGGGAGTTGGCCTCAGCCTCTCCGCTGGTGCTGTCCACGGTGATCGACATGTAGGGGAAGGCGTTTGCCTGGGCTGCTCGGTGGTACCACTTTTCAACGGTCGCCACGTCCGGCAGGTCTGCGGTGGTGATGCCCAGGGCGGTGCGCAGGGCCGGCAGCGTCTCAGCGTTGAGCCCGGTTGATCCGTCGTTGATGTAGTCATAGAGCGCATCGACTGCCCTCTCGGTGAAGGTTGCCACATGATCACCGGGTCTTGAGCCGCAGCACGCCGCGCCGCATCTTCTGGAAGTTGAAGTTGTCAGAGAACAGCACGTCAGCGTGCGCCTGCTTGCGGGCCTTGACTATGTGCGCCTGGAACATCTGCGCGACGGCTGTCCCAAGCGGCACCGTGCCGCCCTTGCCTACCGACTTGATCCCCTTGTCCCATACAGACGGATCCCAGCGCACAGGCGGGCGCGGCTTACGCTGCCGGCGATAGGCCGGGCCTCGCGCGAACTGGTGCGCCTCGGCATAGGATCCGACGTCGCTGTCTGGATCGATGCCGACCTCGATCCAGTCGTCGCCGCGCTCGCCCTTCTTGCCACCGATAGATCCCGAGCCACCCTTTACCAGCGCCCGCCGGAGCGCCCCGGTGGCCACCAGGATCGGGCGACCCGGGAAGTGCTTACGCTTCCACCTTGCGTATTTCTTGGAGAGCTTCGGCCAGCGCGGGCCGGTGATCTTGCCCTGGGTGCGAAACTGCCGGCCCTCGTGGCTCCGAAACAACTTGACGACGTCATCAAAGACCGGCTCGAAGTCATCGATCAGCGCCGCCCATTGCTCAAAGCGGGCCTGGATCTCAGTCGGCGCGGGCTCCATCTTGATCGTGAACATACGCCCCGGCTCTGAGCCGCCGCGCCGCGCCTGACTCATGGCAGCCGAGAGGGTGCCCAGCCCCGATCCGTAGGCGGTCGAGCCAGCCATCAGAGGTCCGAGTTATCCGGCCAGATGGGGACGGCAGCATAGGGCACGTCATCGCCGCCGGGAGTGGGATCCCAATCGGGATCCTTGGCGCGCGTCCAGTGGCTGCCCATGCGGGAGTCCGTGCTGCCGTTGTCGGCGGTGGCCCCGTTGTCGAGCAGCATGATTCGGATCGTCGGCAGGCTCTCGATCATCGTGTCGCCCATCTTGATCAGCGCCGGCCCGGTACTCTCCGCATTGACACCGATGGATCCCTTGGCCAGCAGCACCTCTCCCGATGTGAGCATCATCTCACAGCGCTGCGCCCATGCCTCGGCCACTGTGGATGCTGTGATGCTGCTGCTGATACCGTTCGCCAGCAGAGCCGCGCGCACCTTGTCATAGGCACCAGTCCAAACCACTGTTGCCTGTGTGCTGGTTGGGGTGCTGCTTGCGCTCAGGGTGCCAAGCTGCGGAGCCATTGAAGTGGCCGTGGCTAGATCTGCGTTGTATGCCACGGCGCTCTCCTACTCTTCGGAGGCCTTGGCCTTCTTCTTGGCGGCCTTCTTCTCAGGCGCTACACGCGCCGCACAGCCACGCCCGAGCAGCTTGGCCGCGGAGTGGTCGCTTTGCTCCTCGAAAACGTCACCAGGGGCAAGCTGGGCCCCTCCATGGCTAAGTTTGCACAGGGCGCGGAGCTTCATTCTGCGATCTCCAACTCACCAATGCGCTCCTCGATGGCGTCGCGGCCACCCTTGCGGGACTCGGCCGAGTGCATGGCGCGCAACGTGTCCAGGTCAGACACCCCAGCCAGGGCTGCAGGCAGCGCCTTGATCGTGACGTGCTTGATGGTCGCCGGGTCCTCGGGGTTGAAGCCTCCGCGGGCGCTGACTCGCACAGCCTCTGGCTCGGGTCTGGCTGGCGGTTTGGCTTCGACCACCTCGACCAGCACGCCCAGGGCGCTGAGGGTGGCGACGTCGCAGCCGGCAGGGGCGAGGGCCCCGGCGGGATAGCGGCGACCGCTGTGGATCAACTCTTGACCGGGTGCTACTTCGTGGCTCATAGGGGCGCTCCTATGCGGGGTGGCTAACCGAAGTCAACGTCACCGACCGCACTCACCCAGGAGTCGCCGTCACAGACGAAGATCCCGAAGGAGACTGCCGAGATGGAGTCAATGGTATTCGGGACAGTAGCGTCATCCTTGACCGTGATCGCATGGGTTGCGGCCGTCACGTTCTTAATGACGAAGAACAAGCCCTGGCTTGCCTCCTCCGCCGGAAGGTTGACCTGCCGCGCGCCTCCGTCACAGTCGAGCAGTTGGAACTGCGCGTCCTGTGGCAGCAGAGTCTTGGTGCCCGCGAGCGTCTCGACGTTGTGCCCGAGGCGCACGCGCAGACCGTTGGCGGGGTTGACCGCAACGCCTTGATAGAGAAGTGTCTCAGCCATGACGGCCTCCTAGCTGACGGCGGTGGAGTACAGGTAGCCCAGGGCGGGAGTGGGGACTGCGAACTGGTCGTTCCAGAGCATGTCAATCTGCTCGACATACGGCGTGGGCTCCCAGCGCCTCACGGCACCGTCCGTGCTGCCGGCCATGCGGAACCGCTGCAGGCAACTCTGCGGAGTCATCGCTGCCGGGCTGCTCTTGATGTGGGCGAAGAGTACGAACTTGCCAAAGATGAAGGCGTTGGTTTCCGTCTGACCCTCATAGGCGGAATTGGCGACGGCCTTACCCACCCAAATGGTGTCAACGTCCAGGGCCCGCGCGAGGTCGTCGTTGGTCAGGACGCCCGCCGTGTTGGCGGTGCGGCTGGTGTACTCCAGGATCAGCGGGTGCTGCCTGAGCGATTTGTAGACCTCATAGCCCATGATCGCGACGTTGGGAACTTCGCCGCTGTTGGTGATGATCGAGTCGCGCGCGTCCTGCGCCTTGCTGATCGGGTCGCTCGCTGCGTTGTCCCACTGGTCAGAGCCAGAGAGCGCGGCGGTGTAGCCCGAGAAGGTGGTTGCGTTGAAGATCAGCGCGGCGGCGGTGCGCTCGCGGTGGATCATGCACTGCCGTGCCAGCACCGCGGCGTTGGCCTTGCGAAGGTCGAGCCCGTTGCCCTGGGCATACTCGGCGCTGCTCTTATTCATCTTCACGCCCAGCCCGTTGACGTTGACGTCCCAGCCGGTGACCTTGCTCACCGAGGTGCTGATCTGAAGGGGCGAGTCCTGACCGTCTGCGATGATCAGATCGTGACCCGGCGAGGCCGAAGCAAACCCGCCCGCGACGGAGTAGAACTGGCCCGTCTTGGTGGACACGTCCACGCTTGGGCAGATCCCGTCCGCGATGAAGCTACCGAGCGAGGGGCCCAACAACCGCGTGTAGTTGGTGAGCATCCGGTCATTAACGAGGCCTTGAATATTAACCATGGTCTGATTCTCCTAGTGCGAGCCGGTGAGGCTAGCCTTCCTCGTAGTAGCTGGGTGCGAACAAAAACGCGCCGACATCGCCAGCCGCGTGAGTCTCAAGGGCGATCCCGAAGGCATACTTGCCGGTGGCCACGTCGATGGCGGTGCCGTCCGCGGCAGCCATCGCCAGATCGCCAGCGGTGATCCCGCCAGTGCCAACCAGCACCTTGATCATGCCGCCGCACTGAACCGGCACGCTGACCGGATTGGCGGCGGTGCCCGCGGCCACGTCGTTGGTGAGTGCGCCGATGCACAGATCGCCTGTGGCCGTTGATGTGGTCCCGGCTACCTCGATGTCGTCGTCGCCAACGCAACTCACGAGCAGCCAGTCAGAGGACGAGATGTCGGCGTTACACTTGCGCGTGATCACCAGGGTGGGATTGAAGGGTGTTGACATCGTGCGCTCCTACTGGTCGAGGCTCTCGGCTTCGTAGGCCGCGAGCTTGGTGGGGTCAGCGAGGACCGTGGACATCGCCTGAGAATAGGCGGCGGCCTCGGAGAGGTTGGTATCACCGTGGATCTTCTCGGCAAGCGCCTCGACCTCGGCCTCGATGGCTCCGAGCGGGGTCACTGCCGAGGGCGCGTCGGCTTCGGAAGTCTCGCGACCGACCGGCAAGCGGCCCTCTGCAAAGATGCGGTTGGCCTTCTCCTCGCCCAGCGTCTGACACACCTGCCAATAGTCCTCACGCTCTGCGGGAGCGATCCGGCCGATGGTGCAGGCACTGTCCAGGGTGCGGACCTTCTCGCGCTCTTCGAGGATCGAGTTGCGGTCGCGGAGGCCTTCGACCTCTTTGGTTGCCGTCTCCAGCGTCTCCGTGAGGACCGTCACCTTCTCGGCTTCGGTCTGGAGTCGCCGCACCTCGGCCAGCAACTCGGGTGCCTCTGTGGGCAGTCCGGTGGCCTCGGCCAGCTTGAGGAGGATGTCGGTCATCGGGGTGTTCTCCTGGGGAGCGGGCACAGCCTCAGAGAGGTGGATCCGGCTCGGGGTTGAGTCTGTAGGCGCGAGCCTAACAGGTTGATCAATTGCTTGCATAGCGCAATCAGAAAAAACGGTAGGACGCGCCATGGATGGCACAAAGGGCTGGTTTGTGAGGGTAGCTCCCACGATCAAGTAGCCGGGCAGCGGTTGCCCTGTTTGCTTGCTGGTTGCAACCTTTGGCGGGATAAGCTCAGCGGAGATCCCAGCGAACTCCTTCGCGCTGACTCGCTGCGCGCCTTCGTCGGTCCACGAGAACAGACCCCACAGGCTAACCCCGCCCTTGTCGTTGGGGCGCACCTCGACAGCCTTGATCCTGGCTGCGGCCTTGGTGCTGGCTGGGTCCATGTTGCCAGCGGCGAGCGCGTGATTGTAGCCGACCGGCGCACCGCCAGAGAACCACTGCTCAGCCAGCACCGTCTCATAGTTGCGCGCCATCGCGTATACGTCGGCATCGGTCAACTCGACCTTGCGAGGCTTCGGCCCGGTGCTGCCGTAGAAGGTGCCAGAGCGCACCACCTCGACCCAGGACTCGGGGCCCTCGCTCAGCAGCAGCGGTGAGGACCAGTAGCCTTCGGAGTAGTAGCGCCGCGTCGCAGGGTTGCCCATGCCGCGCCCGGTCTTGCTGGGGTCTGCCTTGACTCCCGCCCGGCTCTTGCGCAGCGCCTCCTCCTGGGCCTCGCGCTCTTTGCGCTTGGTTTCCTCGTCAGGCTCGGCCATGTCCTCGGACTCGGCGCGCAGCATCTCGCGGGCCTTGTCCTGCAGGGCGCGCATCTTCTCAGCGGTCAAGCCGGGAGCGGTGGACTGCGGGATCCGGCCGATGGCGTTACGCAGGTGCGGCAGGTCAACGTCGCCTTTGCTGTCGCGGTAGGGGAAGTGGCGCAGCGAGCGCGGCTTGGTCTTGCCGTCGTCGTCCTCCTCGCCGCCGGGCGAGATGTATAGGAAGGCGCTATCGGGCAGGTCGTTGACGTAGGCCGTCGTCCAAACTGCGAGGTTGATCTGGTCGTTCATGGTCTATCCCTTCGGCACAAATATCACGATGCAGTTGCACTGATCGCCGCCGAAGCAATCAGGATCCGGGGTGGCGTACTCGTCAAGCTCGGTGATCTCAAAGGAAGCGCCATCCTTGCTGAGGCACACGTCACAGGTGCTGCTCTCCAGCATGGCGGATCGGATGCCGCTCTCGGCTCCTTCGGCTCGCGCCTCCTGCATGCGGCCCAGCCCAAAGATCGTGTTGGTGTCGCGCTGCGCCTGCACCAGATCAGCGCCTGGGCTCAGTTCGCGCACAGCGCCCGCCACCGTCTCCGCTATAGCGCTCGTCTCCATCACGCCGCCGATGCTGCCAGACTGCACCGCCGTGATGCTGGCGGCCTTGACGCGGTCAGCAGCAGCCAGGGCAGAGGTCCGCGCCACATTCTCCACAGCGTCCTCGGGGATGATCTCATCTGCGACCGACTCGCCCGCGGCCTTGGGCTTCTTGGCCTCAACCTTGCGGCCCGCGGGAGCCAGCAGCAGGGGCACACCATCGCCCAGGCTGGTCAGGTAGCGCAGGCCAGTGAGGCCCCCTCGCTGCTGGCCGGTCCATGAGAATGCGGTCTGCTCGCTGAGCGTCTCAGTCTCGCCCGGCAGGTCTACTTCGATGTCGTCGCGGGTCACCTCGAAGTCACCAGCCTCAAGCGCAGGCAGCAGATCGGGCGAGGCAGAGATCCGATCCATCTCCTCGCGCACCGACGCCTTGCCCGCTCGGTACGCCTTGCGCAACTCCACCCGGAACGCCTCGCCCAGCTTGCCAACGTCTGGCACGTCCGCGCCGCGCATCTTGATCAGGTCGCCAGCCCTGGCCATCCGGTCGGCGTATCTGTCTGCGATCTCCTCGCGCCAGTCCTCGGCAGCCTGGGCCATCGCATCCTTGACGCTGACCATGGGCGCGAGCGTCTCGTCAAGGCGCACGTAACGCTCCTCCTCGCGTAGCTCGCGACCGCTCACAGCAACGGGACGGCGCAGGCTCTCGGCCAATGCCTCCATCTCCTTGGCCTCGCGCTCGGTGTCGTCGGCCTGATCGTCTGTGATCTCTGTGATCGCGGGCCCCTTGCTCTTGACCTCGGTTCGCTCGATCTGCTCCACCTCAGTTCTGACCTCTGCGGGCCGCGCGTTGATTAGGCGGTGTTCCTGCTCCTCGCGGCTCTCGTGTTCCGGCAACTCAGGCAGCCCCAGCGCAGCGCGCACGGACTCCTCGATGCCGCGATCAGGCAGGAGCGCCCCGCCCTCTGCTGCCATCTTGATCGCCTCGACCAGTTGCTTGGGGTCGCCAATGCTGATCGAGCCGGGCACCAGCTTGGGGAAGCCCTCGGTGCGGTTGTAGTTCCACCGACACAGCCGCTGGATCAGGGAGTCGCTGCCATGGCTGAGCGCCGCGCCGATCATGTCCGCAGCGGTCTGGAGCGCCATGGTGAAGAAGTCCTGTTGGCCCTGGATCAGAGAGTACGCGCCGGCCTTCTCACCTGTGAACAGGAACGGGGCCAGCGCAGCGCGGGCCATGTCCTGGCCTGCAGCGATCCGAGCCTCGCGCAGATCGGCACCCTTGAAGGGGAAGTCGGCAAACTTCAACGTATATCCCGGAGGGAACGCTGCCCACGCCCTGGCACCCGTGCGAAGCTCGCGCAGGATCTCGTTGACTGAAGCGCTGTCACCCGTGCGCGCTGTCGGATCGACCTCGACATAAGGGATCCCAAAGGCCCCGCGCTCAAAGCCGGTTGCCTCCAACTTGAGCATCAGCCGGCGAGACTTCCAGCCCGCATAGCAGGGCCGCAGGATGCTCATGCCCTCGGGGTCGTCGCCGCTCTGATCCCAGACGACGTGTAGCAGCTTCTCAGGC
>Ga0255049_10000333_pt1 | contig 29245 bp, 28 predicted proteins | sample JV7_2_3_MG_FD_183615 | JGI IMG/M metagenome (GOLD analysis project Ga0255049, IMG submission 183615) | Seawater microbial communities from Jervis Inlet, British Columbia, Canada - JV7_2_3 | ecosystem: Environmental > Aquatic > Marine > Inlet | place: Canada: British Columbia | collected 2016-10-06 | reverse complement strand
AGGGAAATCAAGGTTATTGGTCTGCGGCGGATCATCGCCGAGCGTATGTCCACAGCAAGCAGGGAAATCCCGCACTTTACCTACGTCGAAGAAATCGACATCACGGAACTTGACGCATTGCGCCAGCACCTCAACGGGAAGAAAGGCGACCCGTCCGAACGGCTCACGCCGTTGCCGTTTCTTGGCCTGGCGCTGATTCGGGCGCTCCGGGAATTTCCGCAGTGCAATGCGACGTACGACAAGGAACGCAACGTCATTTTGCAACACGGCGCCGTGCACTTAGGGATAGCGACTCAAACGCCGGACGGCCTCAAAGTGCCCGTCGTGCATCATGCGGAATCCATGTCGGTTGATGAACTGGCGCGGGAAATTCGCCGGGTTTCTAATGCAGCCCGCGATAACAGCATTAAGAAAGATGAACTTGGCGGGTCGACGATCACGATCACGAGCCTTGGCAAACTCGGCGGCATTGTTTCAACGCCGGTCATTAACATGCCCGAAGTCAGCATCATTGGCGTTAATCGCGCGATCGAAAAGCCTGTCGTTATGAATGGCCAGGTCGCCATTCGCACGATGATGAACCTGTCGTCGTCATTCGATCATCGCTTCGTCGACGGGTACGACGCCGCGGCAATGATTCAGCGGGTCAAGGAGATGCTGGAACACCCGGCGACGATTTTCCTGTAAGAAAATCCTGCACAGGGCACAACGAATCGAGCCTTAGCTCACGAGTGTCGTGTAATTCGAGGTGCGCATACCGTTCAATAAGTGGCGCCTCATTTTCTATTGTATAGAGTTCCGGATTGTCCCAGTACTGCGGGCACAAAGACAGAAAGCGCTCATGCATGTGCTTGTACAACAGCGAATCAAAGTGATTGACGTTAAGTGCCTCATCCCAATACTCATTGATGTGATCGGCCCAATCGAAATTTCTCTGAATGACCCAGCGATCACTCTCCCAACGCAAAATCGCCTGCTTGCCGGGAACGATGTCATCTTCGAAAAGACTGCGATAAAAACGGTAGCCCTCGTAGTTGGCAACGAGATCCGCATTGGAGTAACTGCCCGTGGTCACGCGCCCGAAAATGGCCCGCTCGGTGTATGCCGAATGTTCCGCCGCTTGCACCTCAGAACCGGAGCGAGTGTATCGCCGGTAGTATTTTCTACCTTGCGACAGGAAGTGCCCGATTTTGTCCGACCCAATAAGTTGATCGTTGACGCGAATCGTTTTTCCGACGCCGAAAAACTTGGTAACGCGTACTGCATATAATGGTAAATCGGAAAAGACGCTGTCGTAGCGCGGCGTATCGAGTTTCTCGACCTCCTCGGAATTCATGGCCCAGCGTTCGAGCTTGTCGACCCAGTGATGGCCGCCAATGTCGTGATAGACCGCACTAACGACGGCCATCTCGTCGTGACCTTTTTTCCAGCCGTCGACAATATCTTCGATGGTTTCATTGACCTTGCGATTAAGAATTTCAGTCGAGTCCGCAATGCTCACATTGCGATTCGTAAACTGATCTGTCTCATACGCCGTGGCCGCGGCAGGCAACCCTGCCATGGCCACAACGGCTAATAGCGTCGCTAGATCATTCAAACCTGTACGTGAGATTCGCAAGCACCGTACGCCGATCGCCACCACCGACCTCAATGGTCGCCTCCCACGCATCGGTCAATTTCATGTGCGTGCCGACACTGAAGTTAAAATCTTCCGCCTGTGACAGCTCGACTTCGAAATCCAGATCCACGGGTCTCGGTATCAGGCCGCCGGGTGGTGCAATAATCGGGCCCAGGTCCAGGCTGAACGTGCCACTATGCTTTTCCTCGGCATCAATGAAGTAACCGCCGATCCAGATTTCGGTGTGGTCACCGAAGCGCAGGCCAATCCGCGGCTGAATGGTTGATGCCGAAACCGACGAATTGAATTCACCGCTGATACTGGTATCGGTAAACGTGGCCGTTATCGAGCCGAACCATTTGTCTCCGCCGAACGCCAGCACCGCGCCACCGCCATAAACATCACCGTCATAACTAATGCGCAGAGTCTGCACGTCTGCCGGCAGTGGCAGACCGAGGCTGCTCAAATCAACGGTTGTGTCCCCGTCAATTTGCCCGTATATGCCGAAAAGATTCAAAAACGGCAACACCCAGACGTCTACCTTCAGGTCCACATGGTCAATGTCGTTGTTGACGTCGAGCAGGCTGGGATCGGAGATTGGCAAAACGGGCGGCGAGAATGAGAGGCTGTCGATCTGGTACGGCTGATCCATGCTGAAATAATCGATACCGATGCCCCAGGTCCTGGGCAGCTCGCGGCCACCCGCCATGCTGTTACCGAACAGTGCATCCGCTTGCGCCGCAAATGGCAACGCTAATACTGTCAGTGCCAAGATGAATCGAAAGTTCATTGCGCCCCCCATTTAGCCCGACTCTAATAACCGGCCGATTGCCGCTGCTTTGGCCAACACAATACTACACCGCGCCTGATATATTAATTGTTAATCTCGCCTGTCCAAGCCCTGCCAGTGAGTTTGTTGTTGAATAGAATAAAACTGCAACCGCCGTACCTTTTATTCCTCGGAGACGTACCGGATGATGGCCACGCCAAGACCGCCTATGGCCTTGCCCATTGGCGAAGTGAATTCTGCGTGGGCCAGATGCGCCTACCCGGTTGCCCTGTTGACATCGGCTTGCCCGAGCTCAATATCAAGGAAGCAATCTCGGCGGGCGCCCGTACCGTCATTATTGGAGTCGCATCCACCGGCGGTCAGCTCGAATCGGCGTGGATGCCACAATTGATCGAACTTGCCCGGGCAGGCTTTGACATCGCCTCCGGGATGCACAATAAGCTAACGGACTCCGCGGAGCTTGTCGCGGCCGCCAGGAAAGGCAATGCGACCTTGATCGACATTCGCGTACCGCCCGAGGGATTGCCGGTTGGCCGCGGTCGAAAACGAACTGGAAAACGCGTATTGACAGTCGGCACGGATTGCGCGGTGGGCAAAAAATACAGCGCACTTGCGCTGCACCGAGAATTTGAGGTGCGTGGCATCAAGGCGGATTTCCGTGCGACCGGTCAGACGGGAATCATGATCGCCGGCGAAGGTATCCCGATCGATGCCGTAGTCGCCGACTTTGTCTCGGGTGCTGCCGAGGAGTTATCGCCGGATAACGATGTCGATCATTGGGATGTCATCGAAGGCCAGGGCGCTTTACTGCACCCTAGCTACGGGGGCGTCAGCCTGGGTCTGTTACACGGCTCGCAGCCGGACGCCATCATTTTGTGTCACGACGCCGAACGAGACGATTTGCTGGGTCTCGAAGGAGATTTCGCCGTCCCGCCGCTGGTCCAGGTCGCCGACATGGCTCTTGCATGCGCGAGAATCACGAATCCGGGTTGCATCTGGGGGGGCATCAGTGTCAACACGTCAATGCTCGACGATGAGCAGCGCAAGTCATATTTAAGAAACACCGAAGTTAAGCATGGGGTTCCCTGTGTCGACCCGGTTGCGACGGGCATGGCGAAGATTGCCGATTACCTGTTGGACAACATCAAATGAAACGCCGCGTATCCGCTCATCTCGAGAATTGGATGGCGTTGATTCCATTTCGAATTTCCCGGCATACCTGGGATGACTTTCCATGTGTTGTTTGCGAGATCGAGCAAGACGGGTTCATTGGCCGCGGCGAATCGCTCGGTGTTTACTATCTTGGCGAAACCGAGCAGTCGATGTTGGCGCAGCTTGACTCGACATCCAGTGCGCTCGCCGATGGCGCTGGTCGGCAGGAATTGCTTGAGTTATTGCCGCCCGGCGGCGCGCGTTGTGCCGCCGATGCGGCACTTTGGGACCTCGAGGCGCAGCTTTCGGGAGTCTCTGCGTGGGACACGGCCGGTGTTTCTCCCGATCCGGTCGAAACGGTATTTACGATTGGCCTTGAGGCTGAGCCTGAAGAGATGGGCGCTCGCGCGGCAGCGGCTTCGGACCTGACGCTGTTCAAGGTCAAACTGAACAATGACCGGCCCGTTGACCGGGTCGCCGCAATTCGCAAAGCGCGTCCGGACGCGAGGCTCGTTATCGACGTAAACGAGGGCTGGGAGTTCGGGCAGCTTCGAGAGGTGACGCCGGAGTTGGCCAGGCACGGCGTCAGCATGATCGAACAACCGCTACGGCGTGGCCATGACGAGGAACTCGAAAACTACGATTCCCCGTTGCCACTGTGTGCCGACGAGTCCTTTCAGCATATTGGCGAGCTGGGTCAGGTCGAGAATCGATACCAGATGATCAATATCAAGCTCGACAAGTGCGGCGGCTTGACGCACGGCCTTGAGATTGCGGCTACAGCAAAAAAGAAAGGCCTTGGGCTTATGGTCGGCTGCATGGGTGGCACATCGCTTTGCATGGCACCCATGCACGTGCTGGCGCAACAGGCTGATTTCGTCGACATCGACGGTCCGCTTTTATTGAAAAGCGATCGTCTCGGCGGCTTTGTTTACGACAAGGGTATCGTGACGCTGCCCGAAAAACCTTTTTGGGGCGTGTAGGAGCTATTCTTCGAAGGTTGCGACGATCAGCTGTTGATCCGATCCCACTGCCGCACGCTTCATGCCCTCAGAATTATAAGCCATCGTGATTTCGCCACTTTTTGTCACGGCGATGATTCCCGCGTCCCCGCCGAGTCGTTTAACTTCAGCAAGCATTTCGTCAATAGCAGCGTCCAGCGTGACGCCTGCCCTCATCTGATACGCGATCGATATCGCACCACCTGCGCGGATGATGTGTTCGCCTGTCCCTGTGCATGAAATCGCAACGTTGTCGTCGGCCCAGGTTCCGGCGCCAATCATGGGGGTGTCGCCCACACGACCTTCAAGCTTCATGAACGTTCCGCCAGTCGAGGTCGCGGCAGCCAGTTGGCCGTCCTGGTCGCGCGCGACCGCGCCAACCGTGCCATGCTTTTGTTCCGTTACGTCTTGTGCCGTCACACCTACGGGCAAGGTGTAATAGTCTGCCGAGTCGCCGGTTTCCTCAAAGCCATTCTTTCGGGCGAATGCCAGCGCGCCGTTTCCAACCAACATCACGTGTGGCGAATTCTCCATGACGCCTCGCGCTACTCGTACCGGATTGACGACATCGCGGACTGCGGCAACGGCGCCAGCCTCGCGCGTCGAACCATCCATGATGGATGCATCGAGTTCGACATAGCCCACCGAATTTGCTGCTGATCCGCGCCCGGCGACGTAAAGACCACAGGACTCAAGTTCGGCAACCGCGTATTCAACGATATCGAGCGCACGTTCGCCCGCGATGAGTCGAGCCTCGCAATTCGAGCTAAGGCTACGAAGATGTTCCTCGACTGTCGAGTAATCGCGCCCGGGGACAGGGCCCGCTCCTCCTTGAAGCGCGATCGCATATTTTTTTGGGTTGCCGCTCAAAAATTTGTGCTTAGTAGGCTACCGAGAACCGCTGCCGTACATGATTGGCGTTTTCAGCCTCGTCGATCAGTGCGACAGCAAAATCCCGCCTGGAAATCTTGCTCTTGCCGCGCGAGTCTTCGAGCATAGCGTCTCCACCAATCCGAAAAGTTCCTGTGCGCTCTCCATTTGTGAAGTTCCTGGCCGGTGTCGCGTAACTCCAATTTACGTCGCTCACTGTGCGGAAAAATTCAAGCACCAGAACCTGCCCCTGAATTTCTGCTTCCAGACTTTTTGGCAGAAATAATTTTGGAATCTTATCCGCGTAAAGGACACCGGGTTCAACCTCGAGAGTACCAGCACCTCCAACATGTATCAGTCGCGGCGCGTCGTTTCCAACATCCTGCAGGACGCTGATTACCTTTTGCGCTCCGACGAATTGAATCGCATTCTCGGGAACCTTTGGCTCACCGACAATGCCCCGAACTGAAACGATGATAACATCTTGATCTATAACGAGATTCGTAATGCTGATCGAGTCGAGCAAGTCGCCGGCCACGGCCGAGAGATTGTCGTGTTGTCGCTCTATACGAGACGGATCCCGCGATACCGCTGTGACGACATGCCCACGTTCGAGCGCCTCATTAACGACGTGGGTTCCTACTTTGCCCGTCGCTCCGTAGACAAGAATTTTGAGCGCTTCGGCGCCTTCCGTTTCGCCGCCATAGCCAGGTGAGATGAAAATCAGTGCAGCGACGCAAACACCGCACCAAAAAAATCTTAAACTCATTGCGATGCTGTCTCGAGTTGCTTCGTGTACAAGTACATTTCCGAACTGCCATAAGATTCGATTTGTTCAATGAATTCAAACTCAAGTTTTTCGAGAACTCGAATTGAACCATCATTCGGAATATCGACGGTTGCGATTACTTTTGGCGTAAGTTCACGCTCTCGTGCGTCGTCCAGAACTTTTGCCGAAGCCTCGGTTGCGTATCCCTGACCGAATGCCCGGCTGGCAATCATGAATTGCAATTCCGGGCCGCCGTATTGATCGCTAATTGATGAATGCAGCAGTCCCGCCCAACCGACGAAAGATCCTTCGGATGATTCCGTCGGTTTTTCATTTATTGACCAGATCTCGAATTCAGTTCTGGCCCTGCTGGCTTCGAAGTGATCCCAAAAGTCTTTCTCGGCAAGTGACCGAATCTGGTGCAGGTCGAACAGGTCACGGTAGGAATGGTAATGCTCCACCACTCTCGGATCTGTCAACATGTCCCTGACAAAGATGTCGAATTGCGCATGAGACATGGGTTCCAGTAGCAGGCGTGGCGTCTCTAGTTGCGGCAAATCCTCATCTCCTTTTAATCCTCCATCTCGACCTCACTGGCAAGTATGCCACCATTACTGGGAGATCCCCCCGCTCTATGACGTAGAGCTAACGTTTTGGCTTCGGCTCCGCCAAATCGCGAAAATCGCGGGATAGGCTATAAGCACCATCAAAAGCGCCGTGCCTATTCCGCCGAGCATGGGTGCCGCGATACGTTTCATGACATCCGAGCCACTGCCATCGCTGAACATGATCGGCAGCAGGCCCAGGAGCAGCGCCAGGCCTGTCATCAACATCGGTCGAATTCGTTGTTTTGCGCCCTCTGCAATGGCTTCCCAAAGTTGTGCCGCATCATTGAGCCGATTCTCGTCGGCTGCCCGGCGCCACGCGATGTCGAGATACAGCATCATCAACAGCCCAAGTTCCACCGCAAGCCCGGCAACGGCGATCATGCCAACCGCTACCGCCACACTCATATTGTAGTCGAGCAATGCAAGCAACCAGATACTGCCAACAATCGACATCGGCAACGCGGTCATGATGATCAGGGTTTCAACGAGGGATTTCCGGTGCATGTAAAGCATCACAAAAATTAAGAAAAGTGTCATTGGAACGAGGATTCGCAATCGGGCCTTGGCTCGCTCGAAATACTTGAATTGCCCCGCCCATTCCAGCCGATAACCGGCTGAAAGCGCGACTTTGTCTTTCACAACCTGCTTCGCCAGGTCGACATAGTCGGCGATTCCTATCGTCTTGTTGACGTCGACGAACACAAACCCAACTAGCTGACCGTCTTCGTTGCGCAACATCGGGGGACCAGTACGAAACCGGATATCAGCAAGCTGTGTGATCGGAATCTGCGCGCCGGTAGATGAGGTCACCAACACACGCTGCAACGCTTCGATGTTGTCTCGATACTCACGTGCATATCGCACCAGGATTCCGTAACGCTCGCGACCCTCTACGGTTTCACTGACGACGACCCCGCCGATCGCAGCTTCGATCACCGTTTGTATGTCGCCGACGTTTAGACCGAACCTGGCTGCAGCTGCACGATTAATGTCGAAGTCCAGGAAATAGCCGCCTGTCGTACGCTCGGCGAATGCGCTTCGCGTGTAGGTTTTTGTTCGACTGTCTTCCAATAATGCACGCTCTATATCAACCGCAGTCTGCTCTATCTGCTCGAGATCCGGCCCGAACACCTTGATTCCAAGCGCAGATCGTATCCCGGTGGCCAGCATTTCTGTACGCGTCTGAATCGGCATCCACCAAATATTCGGCATGCCGGGAAACTGCATCGCAGCATCCATCTCACTGATTAACCCGTCCCAGGTCATGCCGTCCCGCCATTCACTTTGCGGTTTCAACATGATGTTGATTTCAATCATCGACAGTGGCGCCGAATCCGTCGGGCTGCTGCTGCGGCCAATTTTTCCAAATACGCGTTCGACTTCCGGGAACTTCATCAACTCACGATCCATGGTCTGCATCACACGGGTCGCTTCGCCAATTGAAATCCCGGGCAGCGCCGTTGGCATATACAGAATGCTACCCTCGTTCAGGGGCGGCATGAATTCGTTGCCGAGTTGCCGATAGATCGGCACCGTCACAATTACGGAAGCCAGCGCGATGCCGACCACCGCCCAACGCCATTTGACGGCATACCGCACGATCGGCGCATAGAGTGCCTGCATGCCTCGATTGAGCCAGCTACTATCACCACGAATCTTGCCGCGAATTAACAACACGGCCAGGGCAGGCACCAGGGTCACAGACAGAAGCGCTGCGAATCCCATAGAGTATGTTTTCGTAAATGCCAGCGGCTTGAAGAGCCGGCCCTCCGTACCTTCCAGCGCAAATACCGGAATAAACGACACGGTAATAATCAACAGGGAAAAGAAGATGCTCGGACCAACCTCTTGCATCGCATGAATGATAATCGTAGTTCGCGATTCGCCCTCCGCACGCTGGCCTTGCAATCGCTTGTGTATGTTGTCGACGATTACGATGGCTGCGTCGACCATCGCACCAATTGCGACGGCGATTCCACCGAGGGACATGATGTTTGCGGTGAGCCCCTGGTAATACATCGGTATGAACGCCAACAGTATGGCCACTGGCAAAGTTACGATCGCCACCAGCGCTGAGCGCACGTGCAATAAGAACAGACCAATGACTAATGCGACGATCAGCATCTCTTCCCAAAGCGTGGCGCGAAGGGTATCGATCGCACGTATGATTAAATCGGACCGGTCATAGACCGGCAAAACCTGGACGCCTTGCGGCAGGCCGGGCTGAATTTCCCGTAATCGCTCTTTTACTCGCTCAATGACCGCAAGCGCGTTTTCTCCATAGCGCATTACAACGATACCGCCTACCGTGACACCTTCCCCATTTAGGTCTGCCTGGCCGCGCTGCAAAGCAGGGCCCAGAGCAACGACAGCGACATCGGCGACGCGAACCGGTATGCCGTTACTGTCAGCGCCCAAAACGACCTCTTCGAGGTCGGCAACGGATTGCACGTAACCACGACCACGCACGAACTGCTCATGTCCGGATATCTCCAATACCCGGCCACCAACATCTTTGTTGGACGCGCGTACGGCTGCAGTCAGCTTTTGCAGTGATATTCCATACGACGCCAACTTATTGGGATCGACACTAATCTGGTATTCTTTTTCGAAACCTCCGACTGACGCCACTTCGGCGACGCCTTCCACGGCTTCCAGTGCGTATCGCAAGTTGAAATCCTGCAGGCTTCTTAGATCGGCCAGGTTCTGACTGCCGCTTTTATCGACCAGTGCATACTGGTACACCCAGCCAACACCGGTAGCATCCGGACCCAGTCTCGGTTGCACGCCATCCGGCAGATCGCCGCTGGCCGAGTTCAAATACTCAAGAACGCGTGAACGCGCCCAGTACATGTCGGTTCCGTCTTCAAAAATAGCGTATACAAACGACAAACCCATGAAACTCTGGCCACGCACAAATTTCACCTTCGGCGCCGCAAGCAACGTCGTTGTAAGTGGATACGTGATTTGGTCTTCGACCAGATCCGGACTACTTCCCGGCCACTCGGTAAAGACGATGACCTGCACATCGGACAGGTCTGGGATAGCATCCAACGGGGAGTTCAGCAAAGAACGATAGCCCCAAAGTGCGGCTGCCGCGGTGAGGAGAATCGTCAACAGCCAATTGCGAGCGGAAAACTCAATCAACAACTCAAGCGGGCTCCGCCGATTCGGCGATTCCCCTACCATTGATCAATCCCCGCCTTGAGTTTGGTTTCGGCCGCGATCAGGAAGTTTCCAGAAGTCACTATGACATCGCCGAGGGTCAGGCCGGCCGTCACTTCGATCAAGCCTGCGGCGTGCTGGCCGGTTTTAATTCTTACGGGTTTTAATTGGCCCGCACCCAGATCGACAAACACCACTCGGCTTTCGCCTGCGAAGATCACTGCACTCTCGGGAACGGCGAGGCGATGCCCGATATTTGCATTCAATCTGACCTCCGCGTACATATCCGGCTTGAGCGCGCCGTCGGCATTATCGAGCGTCAATCGAAGTCGGACCGTGCGACTCGCTTTGTCGAGGTACGGATAGACGAAGTCCACAACCGCAGCAAAAGTTCGGTCCGGCAGGTAGGGCAGGTGAATCGTCGCGCTCATACCCTCGCGTATCAGATCGATATCGGCTTCGTAAACTTCAGCTTCAATCCAGACCTCGCGTAAATCCGCAATCTGCAAAAGGGTCTGACCCCGTTTCGCTGCGCTACCACTGTCGATATGTTTGGCAACGACAACGCCGTCAGCGGGCGCACTAATTGGCACGTACTCGCGTGGCGTGCCACGCTCCTCGAGCGCCGAAATCTCGCTATCCGATAAATCCCACAGCTTTAACCGCTGGCGCGCAGCGTTTAACAACGAGTCGTCTGAGTGCCGCCGCGATAAGCGCTTGCGGGCTTCGAGATACTCCTGCTGGGCTGCAAGTAGCTCCGGGCTGTAAATGCTGAACAATCTTTGCCCACGCATTACGGGCGCCCCGGCGTAATTCACGTCGAGCTCACCGATCCAGGCATCGTATTTGAGCGCTATCCTCGTCAGGAGACGCTCGTCATACGTCACGCTACCGATCGCTCGTATTGTCTTCACGAGGTCGTGATGGGTCACCGCGCTGGTTTCGAGACCTATCAGCTGGCGCCTGCGACTATCAACAGTAATCGTCTCTGCGTGGCGCCCGGCTTCGATACCACTTCCATCGATGGGCGTGCCACCGATCGCGATTCGCAACCCGGTGCGATCGGTTGCAAGATCAAACGTCATTTCTGCGACGCCGTGTTCCCTGTTTGTGATCCTCACCGACAACGGCCAGGCACCACGCATACGGAGATCGACTGCCCCTTCGAATTGGCCAGCCGTCGTCTCAAGCAAACCCGCTGGTGATCGCATAGCCGGCATTGCACCCATTGCCGGCATTTCGGCATAGGCGCTAACTGCAACGTTGCCGACCGAATTGCCGCCAGCCAGTCGGACTTTAATGATCAAATCATTCTCGCCAACATGCGGCGTGTCTGGAACTGTCGCCACGCCGACCTCGTATGCACCGGATTGAAACCAGGCGAGCGAATCGTTTCTCGCTGCAACGTCGCTGTCGTCAGAATTGAAAACAGTGAACCAGGAAACTGTAGCAAGCAGTGCTGTGATTGTGCCGGCCAGCGCCAGCTTTCTATTGGTATTCATGATTTACCTCCGAACCGGGATGCCCGGTTTTATCAAGCGTCTTGCCCGTCCATAGATCGAGGTCGGCGGAATGGCGCAAGTAATCAGCACGGTTGCGTTCAAGGTCTTCGGCGGCGGTCAACTTGTGCCGCTCAGCCGCAATGACGGCAACAAAGTCGCCCGCTCCGCTGCGGTAGTCCGCCAGTGCTGCGTCCATAAATTCATCTGCAAGCGGCAACAAAGAATTTTCGTAAAGCAGTACTGATTCAATTGATTCAACGACTTCGGCACGTGCGCGAGCGAGCTCACCCAGAAGTTGCGCACGCTGGTTTTCCAGACGCGATTGCGTCTGCCGCACCTCCCATTTCGCCTTGTCAATTTCCGCCTTGCGTTTGCTTCTATTCAAAGGGACGTTTATTGAAATGCCGACGATCGGTCGCTTATCGACCTCATCCCAGAGGCTGTTGTATCCCGCTGTGAAGCGCAGATCGGGGAGGAGGGCTTTCTCTGCGACCGTAACTTTCGCCTCGCGGCTCGCGATCTGTGCGTCAAGTCCGCGAAGCTCCGGGTGTGCCTGAAGTGCATAGTCTTGCAGTGTCGCGAGTGGCGCCACGTTTTTTGGAATTGAAACCTTACCCGGTAAAGGCACCGGTGCATCCGGGACCCGGTTCAACAGTGCGTTAATTTGTGCCTTGGCAGCGTCCCTCTGCTGCGTGAGCATCAAGCCGTGCCGATCCAGGTGTAGTTGTTCAAGTTCAGCTTGCAGTACGTCTTGTTGCAGAGCCCTTCCGGCTGCGTAACGAGTTTCGGCAACAGCTCGCAATTCTGCCAGCAGGTGGTGCGTTGACTGATGGATTTCGAGTGCCCGGTGCGTGAAATACCACTCAGCAAACGCACTGCGCGCCACGGCAGCAACTTGCAACCGCAGCGTATGGACACCCTCGTCGGCAACAACGGCCGACGCAAGAGCGGACTGCTCACGCGCAGCAAGCGTACCGGGCCAGGGAATCTTCTGACTCAATTCAATTTTTTGATTCAAACCCTGGCCTTCGCGACCAAAGGTTCGCGGTGCGAAGGCGTAGCTAAATACAGGGTCGTCGAGAGAGCTGGCCGGCTTCACATTTAGCGCGGCCGCTTCTGCGGCGGCACTTAGCTCGGCAATGCCGGGGTTCGCACGTAATACCAGGGCAACCAGGGAACCCGGCGTCAGCGTACGTTCTTCAAATACAATGGGATCTGTCTCCATCGCGCTGACGGCTGACGCAAGCAGCAATATGAAGTACGGGAAATATCTTGGATGAGGGTCGGCAATCACAGGCCACCTCCGTTCTATCGTTGAGACAAAATACGGATAACCATCAACCGACCCGCGGCCGGTTATGGTTCAGAGGTGTGTGTGCCTAAATACGCAGGCGCTGCGTAATCAGATAAGTTGTGCTACCGGCGCCACTTGCTTCGCCGGTGAAATCGGCAACGATTACCGACGCAGCGGTCGAAAACTGCAGTGAAAATCCAGCGGGAAAAGCGATTACGTCGGGAGGATCAACGTCAGATTCGAACTTGATCAGCTTTGCGCTGGTCTGCACCTGATCTGTTGGCGCGTCAATAAACAGCTCGACTGACTTTTCGCAGCACGGCTCGCTTTCGGTCAGCATTCCGTCGTCAATATCGGCATCCGCGCAACAGCAGTCATCGTAAATGACTGACTCCATCATGCCGCAAAAATACGATACCTGAGCCTGGACTGATCCCACGATCAGCATGAGGCTTATCATTATGGCGCGCAAAAATTGTTGGCTGGGTCGCTGCATAGGGTCAAAGTATAGGGCTGTCGCGACTGGTTTGCCAAGACGCCTTGTCTATTTGCGACTACTGCGTCTCAGAATGTCAGGGTAATTCCACAATCCTTTGCATTAAGGTCTGGCCTATGATTCCGTCAACGTAGAGCCAGGCTCCGACGCCAAGACCCGCCGCCAGCACGACGGCGTGAATTCGTGACCAATGTTTTCTCTCGTGACCGTCGTTGGCCTGTTTCATGGCGGAAAGCGCCGGAACAATGGCGAGTACGGGCATCGTTTCATGGATCGCGCCGCTGATTACGAGCCCGAAAGATACCGCGAGTGTCCCCGCAAAAAGATGCTGATCGCTGTGTTTGCTGCCGCGTGTCCAGTTGAACTTGCGTCGATTCAATTCGTAGGAGCCGGCCACGGCCAGGTAGCTCCACACGCTACCTAAAAAACCAGCAACCAGTTTCCCTCCAGTAATGACACCAATAACGCCATAAATGCCAATAAAGAAACACGGAATGCCCAGCAACACGGCAATAACGGCGCCGGAATTGATGAGAGCGTTACCGGTTGGTATGGGCTCGTCTGGCTCGGGAAGTTCGTTGATTTGCGAGCCCTCCATACCGCAATGACTCGATTGCCTGCCGTGCTATGACGAGTCGCGACTCATTTCCCAGTTTGAGTACGCGGGCAGTCGCCTTGCCAAAATCATAAGGGTTGCAAGAAACCCCGCCAGGAGTCCTAGCGCCAACGCGATATCGATCCAGTGATCGAAAGGTCGATTATCGGGAGACAAGGCTGGCATAACCATTAAGTATTTGTTGAGCCAAATCCCCAGGTTGATCGCGAACGCGACGACGCACGACGCGAAAACCGATCGCTTCATAATGGCGAACACCGACGCGATCAACGGCAGGAAAAAACAAGCTGTCATCATGGTCCAGAAATACGGCGCGTAGTGACCCTCCATCTGCCGCCACAACGGTGCCATTTCGTGTGGCAGATTGCCGAACCAGATCACAAAAAACTGTGCCCAGAACATATACAGCCAGATCAGGGTGAACCCGGCGACCAGCATGCCCAGGCTCTTGATCTGATACGTCCCAAAATGTTCGCCACCGTCTACGCGCCGCATGACCGCGGTGATCGCAATCATGGCAGCGGATGCCGCAAATAAATTGCCGAACCAAAAGTAAATCGGAAAGACACTGCTGTGCCAGTGCGGGATCAACATCATCCCAAAATCCCAGGCAATAAACGTATTGCACAATACGAACGCCAGTATCACAATCGGCGAAAGCTTATACATCTGTTTCTCGGCGGCGTCATGATCCACGGTCGACGATGACTTATCTGCCCGCAGACTTTTCCTGGCGTAAATCGCCGCAAGACCATAGAACAGCAAGAGTCCGGCCAGGTCTCTGACTACCAGTGCATTGATGTTTAGCCAGGGGCTTATGTGTTCTTCGGGCGATACGCGCAACCAGTAAAACAGGTCATCACGTGCGTAGTAAATAATCAGAATAAAGCCCGCGATTGCGAACGGGAAAAACGCGAGCGTCGAAAGCTCGGCCAGCCGGTACCACGGTTTGCCCCAGTCGGACTTGGCGAGGCGAAGTATCGCCGTGAACACGACGCCGGCCTGGCTGACGCCAAGAAGAAACAGAAACGAGACGGTGAACAACGCGAAGTCCGGCTGAACATCCGCGTTCGATGTGGCAAAAATCAGGCTTGCAACGCCGACCAGAAATATCGAGATCAGTGCATTAAGAGTGATGCCACCACGTTGTGACTTCGAAATGATCACGTTTTGCGTACCATGCTCATGTTTCGCCAAAAACGTCCTTAATGTAGTTGACCAGATGCCATCGCTCTTCCGCCAACATGGCCTGTCGGTAAAATGGCATCGCAATACTGCCGTGACTGATCGTATAAAAGAGCTGCCCGTCAGGTTGTAGCTGCACGTAATCGAGGTTCAGCTCCATGGGCTGCGGGACGAACTTGCGGCCCACCGGCCCGTCTCCCCGGCCTTGTTCGCCATGACAGACCTGGCAATGCACCTTGTACATTTGCTCGCCGCGCGCCAGCGACTCAGGTGAAATTGCGATCGGATTGACCAAGGTTCGCCCTGCTTCAAGCCGAGCCTGCACGAGCTCGATGAGTCCTTCCGGCGGCGAAAAAATGTCCTTTCCACCGACAGGTATCGATGAGAGATTCGTTGAAAATTGCGAATCCTGGGGCTTGAAGGATGGCTGGTCCTGCATGTCCTTATCCCAGGGCAGAGTCATACCCGCACCCGGTATCGCCAGGAGGCACAAACTGCACAGCAGCTTACGAAAATGTGTGCCCTTCATTGACCGTCCTCCACATGTTTGATCTCCTCCGCCCCGGCGTCCCGGATAATCGCATCCGCCCTGGCGACTTGTTCGGCCGCAACGCCTTCGACGACGACGACGAATTTATCGACGCCTGCCGAAGACAAGTAAGGCTTATCACGCCATGCGGGCAGGCCGGAGACGAAATGAAATCCCAGCAGCGTAAACAAGACGCCGAACAGTATCGTCATCTCGTAGGTGATAATGAGATACGGCGGAATCGTGATAATGGCCCTGCCCCCGGTTGGCAGAATAAATACCAGGGCGGTGCCCGCCGCCATCGCAAATCCGGATATGGCACCGATGATGGCGCCGGCGAGGGAAAAATGCCTTACGGGTGACTTGTCGAGTCCGAGTACTTCCTGCGCCTCTTCCAGGGGCACCGGTGACAGCAGCGAAATATTATCGAATCCCGATGCTGTCAGATTCTTTGCCGCGGCGAGAAAGTCCTCCTCGTATGCGAACGTGCCCAGGATGGCCATCAGGTATCTCTCCTGAGGGGATTGAGTGTTTCCTTGACTTCATAAAGCGATATTGAAGGCACCCACTTAATAAAGATCAGGAACAAGGTCGCGAAGATTCCAAACGAGCCCACTGTAATGGAGATCTCAATCCAACTCGGCAAGTAAAAACCGAATGCATCCGGTAGGAATTTGCGCGGTTGTGATGTTGCTACAATAATAAATCTTTCGGTCAGCATGCCGATGTTGATCAGGATGGAGATCACCAGCATCTTGTTCCAGGACAGCCTGATCTTATTAAAGAGCATTAACAGGGGAACGAAGGCACAGAATAAAATCATCTCCCAGTAGAGCGGTGCATAGAACCCGAATAGCCTGAACTTCGTTGCCTCGAGCTCAAGCGACGTCCCGCCATACCAGGCACTGAAGAGCTCGAGTATGTTGATGTAACTCCATATTAGTGACAACAAAATCAACAGCTTGCCGAGGCTGTCGAGATGGACCTGACCGATGTAGCGCTCGAAATGGAGAAACTTTCGAAGGCAATACATCACGGTCACGATGCCCGCCGTGCCCGAGTAAATGGCACCGGTGACGAAATAGGGAGCGAATATCGTGTGGTGTAGTCCGGGCACGGCAGATAACGCAAAATCCCAGGACACGATGCTGTGTACCGATACTGCCAGCGGAATAACGAAGACGGCGAAGAAAGTGTAAGCCCATCCGAGCGTGTGCCATTCCCTGGCGGTGCCGCGCCAACCAAACGAGAAGATCGTATATAGGCGTCGCCTGATACCCGTGCTCGCGTCGCGAACCGCTGCAAAATCAGGCACGGACCCCATGTAGATAAAAATCGAACTGGCCGTGAGGTAGGTCGTGATCGCCATGACGTCGAACATCAACGGTGATCTGAAGTTCGGCCACAAACCCATTTGGTTGGGAATCGGGAAACTCCAATGCACGAACCACACGCGGCCCACGTGCACCATGACAAACAGCGCAGCTGTCATCAGTGAGAACAGCGTCATCGCCTCGGCACTGCGATAAATCGACTTGCGCCACGGACTGTTGGTGATGTGCAAAACGGCGGACAACAATGTGCCGGAGTGGCTTAAACCGATCCAGAAAATGAAGTTCGACAGATACGTGCCCCAGACGGCATTGCGATTCATGCCGGCAGCGCCAACGCCGACGTACAACTGATAAATCCAGGGCATGAAGAAGAATATTCCCGCCAGGCTCATCGTTCCGCCCAGCAACAGCCAATACCTCGGCCCGGTCTCCAACACTGTGGAGAGGATGTCCTTGTTGACGTCCGCGTAACTGGGTTGCCCGTGATCAAACATCGTCTAAGCCGCTTCTCTGATCATGAATGTGCCTTCGTCAAATAGACAATAGACGGCGTCGTATTCAGTTCTTCCAAAACCGTATAACCCCTGGGATTTTTCATCATCTTCGACACCTTGGCTTCCGCGTCATTGCTGTCCCCGAAAACCAGGGCCTCGGTCGGACAACTTTGTACACAGGCCGGAACCACTTCGCCGTCACGAACCCGGCGCCGGTCATCGTCCTTCGCAGTGTCTTTTGCAATGCGGATGCGCTGGATGCAGAACGTGCATTTTTCCATGACGCCTTTTTCGCGCACACTGACATCCGGGTTCAGTTGCTGCTCCAGTGGCTCATCCCAGGTGTAGGTAAACCAGTTGAAATAACGAACTTCGTAAGGGCAGTAAACGGCGCACGTCCGAGTGCCAATGCAGCGATTATAAATCTGCGTGTTCAGTCCGTCCTGGTTGTGATACGTGGCATATACGGGACACGCAGTCTCACAAGGCGCGTCGTCGCATTGCTGGCATAGCATCGGGATAAAGCCCATTTTAATGTCAGGGTATTCACCCTCCCAGTAGCGCTCGATACGCATCCACTTGATCTCGCGGTTCATTGCGTAGCGATCTTCGCCAACGATTGGGAGATTGTTTTCTGCCTGGCAAGCAACCACACAAGCCTCGCAACCGGTGCAGCGATCCAGGTCAATGGTCATCGTCCAGTGATAATCAAATTTGTCGTAATAACCGGGTTTACGGTATTGCCTTAGTTTTTCAACGAATGTTGTCACCACCGCTCCTCATGATTACGCATGATCGTTCCCCGGTCCCAAAATTTGCCGGCCGAGGGTTCGGGTGACGCCATCTGTCTTGATGATCCGCAGCCGCTCGCCGGTGTTCTTAAGCTTCACACGCGTCGAGGCCCATGCCAAATCGCCGGTTTGATCGTCCATCAGCGTTTCGACAATGTGAATCGGATTGACGCCTCGGCCTTCAGCATAACGACCGTAAACGGCGTGGCCCTGACCCACTGGAATTGCGACCACGCCCGGCCTGATGGCGGGATAAATTAATGCCGGGACACGAATTGAACCGGCCGGTGACTCTACGTCCAGTACGTCTCCTTCTTTGATGCCCAGCTCATCGGCTGTTACCGGGTTCAGTTCCGCCCAGGACCCGTAAACGACGCTGGTCATCGGATCCGGCAGTTCCTGCAGCCACGGGAGATTTGCGCCCCGCCCATCCAGGAATGTTGCCGTCAAATACGGATGCAGCACCAACGGATAGTCATCCTCGTCGCCTGCAAATTTCGAGACCGGATCGGAAATTGCGGCAATTGTCATCGCGGCACTCGTCGCCGAGCCCAAGAGTGTGGGTGGATCGCCGGCAACACCCAGTTGCCCCCACACGCCCGCTTCGAGTGCAGCCCGCCAGAATGCCGCGAAATCCTGTTTTTCGTCCGCTGACCCACGCTGTTCAAATTCTTCGCGCCAGCGATCCTTGATGAATTCTTCCATCGACCCCCAGGTCATGCGTATCGGCAATTCACCGCCAACTTGCCTCGCCAATGACAGCATGATGTCCCCTGCAGGGAGCGTGTCGTACAGCGTGTCCACCACCGGCTGTGATATCGATGCGACCGGGAAGCCAACGCCGGGTTCCGGCGCATCGTCGCCCCAGGATTCCAGGTAGGTGCTGGTGGGAAGAATGATATCCGCCATGTCCGTCGTCTCGTCTACGAAACTGGACAACGCAACGATAAGTGGCACCTTTTGCAGCGCTTCTCGAAATCTGACATTTCCGGGCAAGCCAAATACGGGATTGGCATCGTGCACAAGTAATACATCCACGTTGCCAGCCTCCATCGCCTCGACGAGGTCGAGCATGTCCTGAAAACTGGCCGCTCGTGAAGCCATTGCTGTTGAAAACGCGGGTTTCGTGTTGAAAATTACGCCGCCCTGCTTGCCCAGGTTCCCGGCAAGATGATTTAACGCATTGACTGCCACGACAGTGGCAACAGCGCCGGTACCGGCCGCAGCTGCTCCACCCGCGATAGCGAGACTCGCCTGACTCGTGCTGAATTCCCGCGCAAGCCGCAGGATTTTTTCTTCGCTGACATCGGTCCCGGCAGATACGCGCGATAGCGAATACGCAGCCAGTGCTGTTGACCATTCGTCCCGGTCGCTGCCGTGATAATGCCCTTCGCTAACCAGGGCATGAGCGATTCCCAGAGCGAGCAGTCCCTCGGAACCCGGTCGCGCCGCAATCCACTCATCGGCGTTGGCGCCGGTCAAAGACATACGTGGTTCTATTTGTACCGTCTTGCCGCGGCGGCCGTCTCGCCCCTGCCGAAGATGTCCGTACGCGAGGCTGTGGTGAACCGGAGAAAGCCAGGTGCCCAAATAATCCGCACCGAACGACAAAACGAAGTCGGCATGCTTGATATCGTAGTAAGGAAGCTGGTCCACGCCGAACGAAATTTTATTGGCTGCTCTTAGCGCGGCCGGATAGGTGAAATCGTATTGCTGGTAATGCTCCGACCCCAACAGATCCATAAATTGCGCGAACAGCTCGTCGAGATGCCCCCGGACCTGACCACTAAGCAGCCTGACGTTACCGGCTTTGCCCTCGATCTTGAGCCGGCCGATGCGACTTCCGACCGTTGTAAGCGCTTCGTCCCAGCTTATCTCTACAAATTTTCCGGCTTCGCGCTGTCCGACGTTCTGCAACGGGGTTCTGATTCGGTCCGGGTTGTACAACGCATTCAGGCCGGCCTGTCCTCTTGCACACGTGCGACCCTGGCTGACCGGATGCACGGGGTTGCCTTCGATTTTCTTTGCTTTGCCTTCGCGAATGCGAACGGAAATTCCGCAACCGGCGGAACATTGATTGCAAACTGTGTTGTACCAGCTTGCAACTCCCGGCGAATAATCTTCCGGCGGAACCACTTGCGGGATCAGCAACTCGACGTTTCGTTGCACGCCCTCACCGTACAAAACACCGCCGACGACTCCGACACTTCCGGCTCCGATGTATTGCAGCAAATCTCTACGGCTAATCTTTGACATGGCTATTTATGGCAGGTCCAGCAATCGCGACCGTTCTCTACATTTTTCTCCGTATGACAATCGACGCACCACGGCATCCTCATCGTCGCAACACGGGTAACGCGGTCCATTGTTTCCACCGGGCCATGACATTCCTGACACGCGAGGCCCGCTTTGATGTGTCGCTTGTGTGTGAAGTGAACAAAGTCGGGTACGTCGTGAACCTTAATCCACGGAATCGGTTCTCGCTTTTCCCAGTAGGCGGCCAGCTTCAGGATCTCCGGACTTTCGCGGACGCTGGGCACAGAATCGTGACATCCCACGCATTTGCTAACGCTGGGTACGCCGGCAACCGGCGTCTTGTCGGCATAGATATGACAATGCTGACACGGAATCTCATTATCCGTGGCATGTATCGTGTGACTGAATTCGATGGGTTGAACAGGGCTTCGATCTGAAAAATATTTGCCGTGTACCCATGCGCCTAGAAACAGTCCAAACACCAGCACCAGCCCGAGCAGAGCTGGTTTTTTTGCAGGTTGAAGCGCATCCAGTACAGAGATCGACAAATTGTGTCCCCTCTTTTGGGGCAAGAGTTTGCCCGTAAGCTGCGCAAACTACAAACATCAAATTTCCAAGCTTGCGCGACCGCGGTGACTTCGGTACGTTTGGTCACGCTTTCAATGTCTTGAGGCGCACTTCAGCGAACCATGAAAATTCTCATCCGTTCGGTTTTATTGATGCTTATCACTGTCGCCGTCGGGCCCGTTGTTCTGGCAGCTGGCGACGTCGAAAAAGGCAAAGCGCTGTATAACATTTGTTCCGCCTGTCACGGAGCGAACGCTGAGGGCACAGCTGCGTTGAATGCCCCCGCCAACGCGGGCCAGGATCCCTGGTATATGATCCGCCAATTGAAAAATTTCAAGGTCGGTATTCGTGGCGCCCATCCCGACGATGCCTTTGGCGCACAGATGCGGCCGATGGCAATGGTGCTAACTAGTGATCAGGATATCGAGGACGTCGTGGCATACATCACGAGCCTGGATATGCCTGAGCCTCCGCAAACCATTGACGGCGACCTCGAGCTTGGAAAGCAGGCCTATGTGACGTGCATCCCGTGTCACGGAGAATTTGGCGAGGGAGCCAAAGCTCTGGACGCGCCGCGCCTGTCCAATCAACATGACTGGTATGTCGTCCGGCAACTCGAGAATTTCATCGCCGGGATTCGCGGCGGCCATCAGAACGATATCTACGGTGCCCAGATGCGCATCATGTCGCAAATGCTCGAAACGGATGAACGAGTACGTGCCGTCTCCGCCTACATTGCCAGCCTGGAGTATCGGCCCGGCCTGTGAATGAGTGAGACCTTCTAAGATCGCAGCAAGTGCATGGACGGTCCGGACATTTCGGCGCCGTTGATGTTGATCCGGACACGATAATGACCGGGAACCGGAAACATCACGTTTTTCATAGGAAGGATTAACTGGGTTTTGGCCGGCGCTCTTGTTTCCGGCCGAGCCTCGATATCCGTATGTCCCTCGATCGAGAATATCGACATGCCCTCGGGATCGGTGAGATCGACGGTAAATGGGATTCGGCCGGCCAGGTCGCGTTGCCACTCGACGATTCCAACCAGGACCATCTCATCCTGGCGAGCCGGGAAATCGGGCGCACGTAGCTCACTGAATATTCCGTGAATACTGAGTTTGCCATCAGGTCCGGCACCTGCATCCGCGCAAAAAAGGAAAACCGCCTCCATCATTCAACTCCTCCACCGTCTCCAGAACTCGGAAACTACCAGTCTAACCTGTGGAAATTACGTATTGAATCCTCTATTCTCCGCCTTGGAATCGGGCTCAACCCGGCTTCCGATGCGATAACGAACATCCACCACAGTCACGATAAAAAGGATGCATAACATATGCCATTAGCAATTGTGTTGATTGTTTTGGTTGTGGGTTCGCTTCTCTTTCACTTCCTCAGTCCCTGGACGTTTACACCAATTGCTTCTAACTGGGGCATGATCGACACCACGGTCGATATCACTTTTGTCGTTACGGGAATTGTATTTGTCGCCGTTAACCTGTTCATGGCCTACGCGATTATTCGCTTTCGCCACAAAGAAGGCGCGAGAGCAAAGTACGAACCCGAAAACACAAAACTGGAAGTCTGGCTCACCGTTCTAACGACGTTAGGTGTCGCCGCGATGCTGACGCCCGGCTTATTTGTCTGGGCGACCTTCGTAAACGTTCCCGACAATGCGATTGAGATCGAAGCTGTTGGCCAACAATGGAAATGGAGTTTTCGCCTGCCCGGCGAAGACGGCGAATTCGGCACTCTCGACGCCAAGCTGATCGGCGTTGAGAATCCATTCGGCATCGATCCGGATGACCCGAACGGCCAGGATGATGTCCTTGTCGATGAGGCCATCGTGCATATTCCGCTTGGTGAGCCGGTTCAATTCTGGCTGCGCTCGAAAGACGTGTTGCACAACTTCACGGTCGCGCAATTTCGCGTCAAGATGGACGCTGTGCCTGGCATGGTTTCATACATGTGGCTGGAGCCCACCAAAGTTGGCGAATATGAAATTCTCTGTGAGGAACTGTGTGGCATCGCCCATCACGCGATGCGCGGCAGGGTGCACGTAGACGAACCCGAGGACTACCAGGCGTGGGTGGACAGCCAACCTACGTTCGCAGAAATTCAGGCGAGGGCGCCGGGTGATCCTGTGCTCGGTGCGGGATCGTATGCCGTATGCGCCGCGTGTCACGGTGCGCAGGGCGAGGGCCAACAAGCACTAAACGCGCCGAAGCTCGCTGGTCAGGACTCGGAGTACCTGAAAGAGCAATTACGTAAGTACAAAGCAGGAATACGCGGCACGCATGAAAATGATGTCTACGGACGGCAGATGGCGCCGATGGCGGCGACGCTGGCGACCGATGCCATGGTTGATAACGTCCTAGCGTATATCGGTACGCTACCTGATACGCCGGCATCCGCAACGATCGATGGAGACGTTGCTCATGGTGCCAAGCTGTATACGGTTTGCGCCAACTGCCATGGCGATGACGGCCAGGGCATCAAAATGAATGCGCCACGCCAAGCTGGTATAAGCGACTGGTATCTGTTGAGTCAGCTCAAGAATTTCAAACAAGGGATTCGCGGACATCATCCCGAAGACCTCCACGGCAAACAGATGCGATTCATGGCCGAGACGCTCCAAGACGATCAGGCGATGCGGGATGTCGTCGCTTACATCAACACTTTGTAGACTAAGGGGATTTTGATGGCATACGTTGCTATTGCCGATCGGGACCACGAAATAGAACACCACGATCCGACGACATTTATCACCAAGTACATCTGGAGTCAGGATCACAAGGTCATTGCAATTCAATACGGCATTACTGCGATGTTTGTCGGTTTGGTCGCGTTGGTACTATCCGGAATGATGCGTCTTCAGCTTGGCTTTCCGAACAGCTTTTCGTTTATTACGCCGACCGATTACTACCAGTTCATCACGATGCACGGGATGATCATGGTCATCTTCCTGCTGACGGCATTGTTTCTGGGCGGCTTCGGGAATTACCTCATACCACTAATGATCGGCTCGCGGGACATGGTGTTCCCGTTCATGAACATGTTGAGCTACTGGATTTACCTCGTGTCGGTCATCGTCCTCCTCGCGAGCTTTTTCGTAACGGGAGGACCGACTGGCGCGGGCTGGACCCTCTATCCACCCCAGGCGATCCTGCCCGGCACGCCGGGCACGGATTGGGGCATCGTATTGATGCTCGGCTCACTCGCTATTTTCATCGTGGCGTTCACGATGGGTGGCCTGAATTACGTAACAACGATACTGCAGGCGCGCGCTCGCGGCATGACGATGATGAGGCTACCGTTGTCTTTGTGGGGAATCTTTGTCGCCACCATTCTTGGCTTGCTGGCGTTTCCGGCCCTGTTTGTCAGCGCGGTAATGATGACGCTCGATAAAGCGGCTGGTACCAGTTTTTTCATGCCGGCCGTCATGTCCATGGGAGAAAATCTGAGTCATGAGGGCGGCAGCCCAATATTGTTCCAGCACCTGTTCTGGTTCTTCGGTCATCCTGAAGTGTATATCGTCGCACTGCCGGCATTTGGATTAGTCTCGGATCTTCTGAGCACGCATGCTCGAAAAAACATCTTCGGCTACCGCATGATGGTCTGGGCGATACTCGCGATCGGCGGACTCAGTTTTATTGTCTGGGCCCACCATATGTACGTCAGCGGTATGAATCCTTACTTCGGATTTTTCTTCGCGACAACCACGCTAATCATTGCGGTGCCAACGGCGATCAAAGTCTATAACTGGGTGCTAACGCTGTGGCAGGGAAATATCCACTTGACGGTACCGATGTTGTTCGCCATTGGATTTATATTCACCTTCACACACGGCGGGCTGACCGGCATTTTCCTGGGCAACGTGGTCGTCGATCTGCCCTTGTCTGACACTTATTTTGTCGTCGCGCATTTTCATATGGTGATGGGCGTGTCGCCAGTACTGGTCGTGTTCGGCTCGATCTATCACTGGTATCCGAAGATGACTGGCAAGATGTATAACGAGACGCTTGGCAAGTGGCATTTCTGGCTCACATTCCTCGGTACTTACGCGATCTATCTGCCGATGCATTACCTCGGCTTCCTCGGTGTGCCGCGACGATACTTTGCGATGGGCGACACGGAGTTCATGCCTGAGTCTGCGTTCACATTGAACCAGAGCATCACGATATCCGCATTGTTCGTTGGCGTCGTCCAACTACTCTTCCTGTACAACATGATTGTGAGCCTGAAGAAAGGAAAACCGGCCGGGCCCAATCCCTGGAAGGCGACGACCCTGGAATGGCAGACCCCGGACACGCCGCCGAAACACGGTAACTGGGGGCATGACTTACCGGAGGTACATCGCTGGGCTTACGATTACAGCGTGCCCGGATACCACGACGATTTTATTCCGCAAAATGTTCCGGACACGTCGGCGCCTGCGGCGAGTGAGCAAGGAACTGATGATCCCGAGGGCGGGGCTGTTGGCCCCGAGGGCGGGGCTGTTTCGTGACAATAACGCTCGTCTTCCTCGCCATTATCATGGCCGCCGTGATCGGCTGGCTGTTTCGCCAGACATTGAACGCGCAACCGTGGAACGCAAATGACCCGGTAGAAAATCAGCCGGGCCGGGGTGTCATAAAGGCGGACCCCGCAAAGATCGGATTGCTGTCTTTTATCGCCGTTGTTACGTCGTTGTTCGCATTGTTCCTAAGCGCCTACATGATGCGCATGAATCTCGGGGACTGGCGTCCGTTGGCCGAGCCAAACGTGCTTTGGCTGAATACGGTGATCCTCATGTTTGCCAGTGCCGCTTTTCAATTGACCCGGAATGCGGCGGCTCAAGGTCGGCTAAAGACCGTCAAGGTTGGACTGCTCGTCGGCGGTGTGTGTACCGCGTTGTTTTTATCCGGACAACTCTTCGCCTGGCAGCAACTCAATGCGGCTGGATTTTTCATGACCAGCAACCCGGCCAACTCATTTTTCTATCTGCTCACCGCATTGCATGGCCTGCACCTGCTCGGTGGCATGTGGGTCTGGGGCCGGACCACCCTGCGATTAATGACCGGCGCTGATGCCCAAAGCATTCAACTGAGCGTGGAATTGTGTGCCGTTTACTGGCACTACCTACTGCTCGTCTGGATCGGATTGTTTGCCTTGCTGTTGTCGACTTAAAAGGATGAAGACACATGTCTGACGCTGTGATGACTGATACCCCGGATGGGGCTGTAGCGGATTTCTCTGCAGACAAACAGACATTTCATGTGCCGTGGGGAAAGGCCATGATGTGGTTCTTCCTCTTGAGCGATACGTTTATCTTTGGCAGCTTCCTGACCGGTTACATGACTGTACGCATGTCGGCCCGCGATGCCTGGCCCGTTCCAAGTGAGGTGTTTGCATTGTCGTTCGGTGGCGATCCCATCCCGCTGATATTGATCGCGATCATGACGTTTATCCTGATCTCATCGAGCGGCACGATGGCAATGGCCGTGAATATGGGCTATCGCGGGGACCGCAAAAAAGCCTTCTGGCTCATGATCGCGACAGCGGGGTTCGGCGCGATGTTCGTCGGCATGCAGGCCTTCGAATGGACCAAACTGATTGTGGACGAAGGTGTGCGGCTCTCGAGCAACCCAATGGGTGCCTCCCAGTTCGGATCAACCTTTTTCATGATCACGGGCTTTCATGGGCTGCATGTAAGCGCCGGCGTTATCTATTTGGTTGTGGTTGCACTAAGACTGAGATCCGGTTTCTACGACAGAACACGTGGCAATTATGAGATGGTGGAAATAGCCGGACTTTATTGGCATTTCGTCGATCTCGTCTGGGTATTTATTTTCGCATTTTTCTATCTTTGGTAAGGATCGGTAAGAGGGTCTCGATATGGCGCAGGACAAGGGGCAGGAACATCCCATCAGTATCTATTTCTGGATCTGGGGATTGTTGTTTGTTTTAAGTTTTTTCTCTTACATGGTGGATTACATGAATTTCCAGGGCTATACGCGCTGGGCGCTGATTCTGATCTTCATGTTCCTGAAAGCAGGGTTCATCGTCGCCATATTCATGCACCTGGCCTGGGAGAGGTTGGCACTGAAGATCGTGATTCTCGGTCCGCCGGTTGCTTTGCTGGTTCTTATCTTGCTGATGACCTACGAAGCTGATTACACCTTTGCGACCCGGATTGATTTCTTTGGCGAGGGCGCACCTGCAACTTCACCCGTCCATCACTAGCTAGATCAGGAGATTGCCGTGAGTAAAATTGCCAGGCGCAAATTCATGCAACTGACAGCCGGTGCCGCCGCCGGTTGTCTGATTCACCCAGGGTCGGAAGCGCAAGCGGAGGATTTGCCCAAAATTACCGAGAATGATCCGGTCGGGATGGCGCTCAAATATACGCACGATGCCAGCAGCGTCGATCCGGCGATGCGAACCCAGGCTGCTGCCGATCAAAACTGTGCAAACTGTGCACAGTTGCAGGGTAATGACGGCGACGAGTGGCGACCGTGTGCAATTTTCGTTGGCAAGCTCGTCAACGCAAACGGTTGGTGTTCCGTCTGGGTTCCCAAGGCTTAAAAGACCTTACAACGTTATCCCGCGCGCCTGCGGCGTTGCGATGGCGGCTTCCTGGATCGTGATTTGCGATTGTTTTTCCCTTGCGAGCGCCCCGTGCAAATGGGTTCAGCCTTGATGCGCGAGTCTGGTTCGTACCCACGCAAGACCTGTTTCTCGATTTGACAACCCAGCAGTGTCTCAATATCCCGAAGTAGTTTCTCTTCGTCGATACATACCAGCGAAATAGCATGACCCTTCTGGCCTGCCCTGGCGGTGCGTCCGATCCGATGTACATAGTCTTCAGGAACATGCGGCAATTCGAAATTGACGACATGCGGAAGACGATCGATGTCGAGACCACGTGCCGCAATATCAGTTGCAACAAGAACCCGAACGGCCCCGGTTTTGAAGTCGTGCAGTGCACGGGTTCGTGCAGTCTGTGATTTGTTGCCGTGGATCGCAGCAGACTTGATGCCATCGTTCGTCAATTGTTCGGCAAGTCGATTGGCGCCGTGCTTGGTGCGTGTAAACACGAGCACTTGCTGCCAGTTACCTTTGCCAATTCGGTGTGACAGGAGCTCGCGCTTGCGGCGCTTATCAACCGGATGCACAACCTGGCTGACAAGGTCAACGGGCTTGTTTCGAGCCGCGACCTCGACCTGTACCGGGTCGTTCAAAAGATCACCGGCCAATCGCCGGATGTCGTTCGAGAACGTCGCCGAGAACAACAGATTCTGACGATCTTTCGGCAGGACTTTGAGGATTTTGCGAATGTCGCGAATGAAACCCATGTCGAGCATGCGATCCGCTTCGTCCAGAACAAGCAGCTCGACTTTCGACAAGTCTATCGTTCCCTGATGCATATGATCCATGAGCCGACCGGGCGTTGCGACGACTATGTCGACGCCTTTCCGAAGCCTGGCGATTTGCGTATTGATGCTAACACCGCCAAAGATGGTGGCCGTGCGGAACGGCAAGTGCTTACCGTAAACGCGTGCGCTTTCGGCAACTTGCGCGGCAAGCTCCCGAGTTGGTGTCAGTACGAGTGCACGAATGCTGCGCCGGTTCGTTGTTGAAAATTGAAGTCGTTGCAACAAAGGCAACGTGAAGCCCGCAGTCTTGCCGGTGCCCGTTTGGGCGGCCGCAAGAACATCGCGTCCTTCAAGAATGTGCGGGATGGCTTGCTGCTGGATCGGGGTTGCCTCAAGGTAACCCTTGTCCTCGACCGCACGCAGCAATTCGGCCGACAGGCCGAGTTGATTAAATAACATTGTATTGATACTCCAAGGTCGCCCGACCCGATGGCGCGTCTTTCTCGCGCAGGGTTCGGCCCAGGCTGGAAATTCTGAAATGGCTCCGACAGCCGCGGAATTGCGGGGTCAGAGTGAGTGGCGCAGACCGAAGTGCGCCAGAACGCGGCGGACTATAACAGAAGAACGGACAATTACCAGTCCTTGCGTCATGGCATCTTCACCGAGAACAAAATTGCCCAGACGGCGTTGCCGCCGATGTCCAGTTGCGCGTTAGCAACGAATTCGTCACCCGCATCGACGGTCAAAGCGCCATAACTCACGACGTCGTCACCCGTTGCGTCGGTCAGGACAGCGGCCCCGTTTACTGCGGTGAAAATTGCGGATTCCTCGGCCGGTGTGCAGGCCACCGCTG
>Ga0255049_10000332_pt1 | contig 29280 bp, 30 predicted proteins | sample JV7_2_3_MG_FD_183615 | JGI IMG/M metagenome (GOLD analysis project Ga0255049, IMG submission 183615) | Seawater microbial communities from Jervis Inlet, British Columbia, Canada - JV7_2_3 | ecosystem: Environmental > Aquatic > Marine > Inlet | place: Canada: British Columbia | collected 2016-10-06 | reverse complement strand
ATACCTGTTTCTTTTCCCAGGATTAACCATACAAATTGACTGGTTGATCCAAATGTTGCTCCTGTAAGAACCGTGTCAGGTGCAGCAAGGGTGGCCTTTTTAAACTCTCCAAAGGATTTCCACGGAACATTGGCTGATGCACCAATAATTTCCGGTGAGTTTGTGACCAGGGCAACAGGTTCAAACGCATCCCAGGTAAAATCCACACGACCGTTTAAATAGCTGGTGATTGCACTCTGGTGGATAGCGAACAGGGTACACCCGTCTGGCTTGGCTTTTCGAGCTTCCTTGGCGCCTTTGTTGCCGCCCTGACCGCCCATATTAATAACTTGCAACTGTGGCTTTGCACCGGATTCATTAATCGCATTAGCAAAGATCCGGAAAACAATATCAGTTCCACCCCCCGGATTCCACGGCACAATAAGTTTAGCTGTTTTACAATCCAGATCGGCTGCGATGGCCGGAGTAGACATGGCAAATCCAGCGATAACCGCCGCGCTTGCCAACAACCCCTTAAAAATTGCTTTGTTCATATTTTTCATCCTCAATTAATTTCTTTATTCTCTATTAATTTAGTAGTTTGTCCTCACTACTGTTTTCACATCAAAGACTATTAAAGACTTCATATGTTATAAAAATTATATCATATCCGGATACTGCCAGGTTAAGTGGTAGCAGGCCATAATTGACGTTCCTTAAAAGCCGGGTAATATCTTGCAACGAGTTGGTAGAGCAGTGCGTTCTCGGGCCTATGCCGCTGGTAACGGGGAGGGTACTGTCAAGTTAACGTAAATCATGCCCTTTATGAAGCGAAATATCCCTTCTCCCGCTGCTACTGGGTCCGATTATCTTGCAATAGCTTGTTAGCGAGACCATTGACTTGTGCGCGTTGACACTGCTGGGTAGTCAACGCCAAGTTGTCTACATCGGTGCGCGACTGCATCAGGTTTTCGCTGCCCTCGACGTGTTCACCACTATTGGAAATGACATGATATAACTCGTGTGCGAGCGCGAATCCCGTGTCCTCGATATCCAGCATGAGCCACACGCTATTGGATAGCCACGGCCGTTTACGTGTATTGCCGAGACCAAATGCTTCACCGGTAAATGGGTTCAGCATCCGCGTATCGCGCGCAAATACTACCCTGAGATTAGTCATAGAAGCAGCTTCGAGCAGCGTGCGCGAGCCGCCAGTAGACAGATCGCGCAAGTAGTCTTCGCCCTCAAACGAATGGATTGATATATCTCCAATGGTAATGCCACATTGCCCGAGTATGTCGTAAGCCTTTTGCACGGTCTGCTCTATCCGTTGGTAGTTCCAACGAGGGTCTAGTATGAGGATATCGAGTGGAAGCTTGAGCGCCGTCAGATTACCTTTTATACGGCCGATATTCAGGTCTGGGAGCAGTTTTAATTGCACTGGCCGACCTCCCGCCAGCGGGTCGCCAATGTAACCGGTACTGACCCAGTCGAGCACACTGTTATTGCTGTAGCGTTTGCGTAACTCAGCAAGAATATCTGCAGCAGTCCATTGCCGATGCGCCATTTTCAGTTTAGCTGCGAGCGCAGTCATACGCGAAACCGCATAACTTGATCCTGATGCTTTTATCTCTTCACCGGAATAATCGATCAACGCAATTTTTTCTGCCGGAATCAGGTAATCGACTGACTTTTTCCCCCAATTCGTCCGCTCGGCGGGAAAAAGGAAATCGTCTGCCGAAGTCACTACGAGCATATTATCAAGATCAAGTGCAGCCGGATAAACCGGTTGGTCATCGATGTCCCGCCCGTTGTTTCCAGCCGAGGCGATGAACAGAATATCTGGATGAGCACGCGCCGCCTGTTCGAATACTTTCCATTCTTCCGCTCGGTTGCTTCCGAGAGGCATGCCCAGGATAGCGACCCTATGGTTATCAGCGTGCTCCACCAGCGCCTGCATTCTAGACATGTCGGGTCGCGGATAACGATAGGGTACCAGTTCAATGCCTGGTGCCTCCCGTAACAACAGCGACGCAGTCCGAGTGCCGTGGCGTTGCACAAAGAAATCTGATCTCAGCGGATGGGCATCATACGGCAAGCCATCCATATCCCAAAAATCGTAACCAATCAACCTATAATTACTGTCCCTGGCCAGGTGAAGATTAATCAGAGGAATTTGATAGTTGACGCCGGAATCCACCATTCCGACTCGAATCGGTAGCAACTCTGCGTTTGACTGGATTAAGGATTCAGGGCTGTCACGTTCAGCAAATATGAGCGATGGATTTAACCATTCAGGCTCACCTGTCGCAACGAAATTTTCATCCAGTGAAACAATATTGAGCGCATGGCCACGCTCGGTATAGATTATTTTTCGCGCGGCTCGCAAACTGCAGTCGGAAGAGAGTGACACCAGGAGCAAAGGATCACCTCCAGCGCGGTACAATGTACTGACAAACTGAGGCTGTTGACCAACCCGGCCAATGACATCGAGCTCCAGATAAGACTGATGGTCTACTGGTACCCGGTGTTTTACTCCAATTTGTTTACCTCTGACTTCGATTCTAGATATCTCCGCGGGGCCGATTGTGGCACCTGTGGCAAGCTCAGCAGTCTCCTCCCAGAATAAACAGGCTTTAGCCGTAAAATCCATCAATTGCTGGGCTTTCCAAGCAGCCGAATTAGCACTTACTGGAATGAGTAGCAGGCCGAACATCAGCGGCAGTGGCACTGTCACATTAACCAGAATCGTGTATATCAGGTGATAAATTGATGTTCTGGTAGACCATAAATCTGAGTTGTTGCGGGATATCACATCCTTAATCTACTCTAGAACCTTGCACTCTGTAGAAATTTATCCCATTCTTATTCATTAACTTGACAGCACTTGGAATAAATTTAGGAATAGCCTGTTCCCTGATAAATCCCTGTTATTATTTTAGGAACGAGAATTGATCACATATAAGATATTGATCTAAAGCTAAATTCTAATCTAATTTGATATGTTAGCGTAAAAATCAGGCTTATATCCCTGTATTTTCCTGCTTAACAGGGAATTGGGTGAGACGAGTCCGCACCAGACTGCAACCACCACCATAAACAAAGCCCCGAAAAGGGGCTTTGTTTATGGTGGATAGAGAGGATTGATGAGAACCCTGTTCGACAAAATCGCCCGGAGCGATTTTGTTATCTGCATGAGTTTAAAGATTAAATTGTTATCCAGTCAGTACCAGAAAAACTTATAATAGGAAAATGACAGACACTGATATAGGAAAAACCTTGAAACCAGTTGCAGACCTCTGGTTCTCCATAAAGGCTTACAAAAACGACATCCTGTTGTTGAGAGAATCACATATCGATCCGGTGGCTGTAGGCGATATATGGATCGTTCGGGGCCGTGATCGTGGCCTTGTGATAGATACGGGCAGCGGCATGGTCGCCCCCGCGCCTTTGGTCGAAGCCATCGCCGGTAAACCGGTCACCGCAGTCGCGCTGAACGATTATTATGACCATGCTGGCGGATGGCATAGTTTTTCAGATCGCGCCTGTCACCCACACGACGCCCTTGCGCTTGAAGCGTTTGATGTCGAATATTCAGGCGTCAGTGACTATTTGAATGATTCGACGCTGTGGTCATTACCTTCTGATGGCTACAGGCTTGAAGAATATTCGTTGACCCCGGCTAAGCCAACCCGACTTGTTAGCGACGGCGATACATTTGAACTGGGGGACCGTAGTCTGCAAGTCATGCATGTCCCCGGACGATCACCAGGCGGCCTGGCCATCTGGGAAGAAATCACCGGGAGTCTGTTTACTAGCGACATGCTCTACGACGGTGATCATGGCCTGGCCTGGCCACCAACTGATCCGGAAGCCTATTGCGCCAGTATTCGACGCTTTCGGCAGTTACCCGTCAACTGTGTTTATGCAGGACACTACGGGACCATAGATCAAAATCGTATGCTTGAGCTGATTGATGAGCAAATAGCAGACCTTGAGTGAGTGTAGTATTAGGCCCGGCCACAAGAAAAAAATAATGAATTCGTCAAAATTGAAAGTAAAACTGCGCAGGAAACCGGCCAGAATGGCTGGTCCAATTCGTGCTAGTGTAATCTGATTAAAGCCACACCAGAACTCATGGGTTCCCCGATAGCGGGAAATAACTAGTGACTACAGCGAGGACATACAATGAGTAATGAACAAAGAGTCATTCGACTCGAAGCTTACGGCCCTGCTGACACCGGCATGGCGGAAATGCAGCTTGATCCCGCCGACTTCCAGTCCGAACTCCCTCAACAGCATATACACGTCTACTATGAGGACGAAGAAATTGGACTGAGCGTTGGTGTCTGGGATACAACTTCGATGCAGGAGGCATTTGGCCCTTACCCCGGTGACGAGTTTATGTGGCTTCTTGAGGGGCAGGTAAGTATGGTTGAGGGCGATGGGAAGGAAACCTTAATCAAACAAGGTGACACTTTCTGCATTCGAAACGCCATTCCGATCAGTTGGAAACAGGTAGGGTTTCTGCGCAAGTTCTACATGACCTATGCCAATTCGGAAGCGCCAATACCAGACATTGCATCGGCCGATGGCGGGGTCAAGGTGCTCGACCCGATCGCACTGGCAGCTGGTCTGACGAAAATGGATACTACTGATCCTTTGGTCATTGAGGGTGAGGCGCCGCTGCAACACGATAACATTGTATTTACCAACGATGCGCAAAATATGTTTGTCGGAATGTGGGACAGCACTCCATTTGAAAGCGAAATGCGACCATTCCCCTGGCATGAACTTGTGCAGTTGCTCGAAGGTGAGGTGACTATTACAGATGCGGATGGCCAGGTGCAGTTGTTCAAGTCGGGAGATGCATTCTTCGTACCCATGGGCACTGTTTGTAAATGGCAGGCCACTGGCTATGTCAAAAAGTTCTATTCTATTCTGGAGCCAGCTACAGGCACAGTGGCATAGGGAGCCATCGACTCCATCAGTTAATTTCAAACCCTTCGGATTAGGCAGGAGCGAATTGATGAGCAAGATCGGTACGCTGGAGAGTGTTTGGCGCTATCCTGTGAAAAGCATGCGCGGAGAGCAGGTTGACGATGTATTCGTCGCTTACACGGGGCTCATGGGTGATCGTCTCTATGCGATATCATCGTCTGATGCACCCCCGGAGTTTCCCTGGCACACCAATCGGGAGCAGGAGGAATTCGTGCTTTACCAGGCACGCTATAAAAACCAGCAAAGAACGCTGAAACCCGCAGCGATGGAGGCGGCTCTGAAGGAATCGCTTAATCCACCCTACCCGCGGGCCAATGCATTTGCCCTCGAAATCCAGACGCCGGATGGTAAAACCCTGGATATCGAAGACCCGGCATTCCTCGAAGACCTGCGCGATAAATCAGCGGGCGAGCTAACCTTGCATTTCACCCAGAAGAACGCGGTGGATTGCGACGAATGATCCCGGTAAAATCTATAGCGAGGAGGTGCACAATGAAATGGCCAGGATTGAACGCAACGATGCCATTGCCATGTTTTTTCCAGTCTGGTGGTGGTCGATGCCAGCAACGCTCAAAGGCTGGATCGACCGGGTCTGGAACCACGGTTGGGCTTACGGGTGGAATGGGATCGATACCCGAATACCTCTAGACAAGGCATTGATGGTAGCACGGGAGGTTCACCTCTGGAAGATTTCACTAACGGTGATTATGACAAGGTTCTGGATACCCACCTACGATCCGGTTTGATGAATTATTGCGGTATCGATGACGTCAAGATTGAAATCATTACCGACACGCTTAACGAGAATGCCCAGTTCGACTTGATGATAAAACGCGCTCACCTAATTGATAGACAGTTCGACTCGTGAGCAATTTTCAGAAGCTGCTTAAAGCTTCGCTGCCTGGATTACTCATCCTCGAAAAATACCCTGTCGTACTTAATGCGGTTGTCTGGATCCACCGCGGTGTCGAGTTCGCGTGCATAGCGATGGCCGGAAAACACCGCGCCGGCAATAATCGATGGCGCTTCGCAGTCTCCGATCCGGGACAGGGAATCAGGTATATAGCCGGTTCCGCTTACAATTCGCTGCTGCAGTTCACGAAACAACGCGTCGTTGGGAGATCGCATGGTTACCGTGACGATTGCTTCGGCATCAATGCTTCTCCGGTTTCCACTATAAATACATTCGATTTGAGCCTCTCGACCGTCGAAAGCGGATAGACCATAAGCGGTGATAATCTGCACGCCTACCTCCAGCATTCGCCGTTGAATGCGTACCTGTTCTGAGGTGTGATCACCCCAGGCAGATACCATGGTCGCTGGTGTTACCAGGGTGACTGGAATCTGTCTGCTGCGCAGAAGTTCAGCGATTACACTTGCCATGTAGTAGTGGTCGTCGTCATAAATAAGTGTTGGGCCTTCGGGCAGGCGACCGGTCATAATATCATCTGGTGTAAATACTTGAGTTGATGGGCCTAATTCGGCCAGCGGGGTTTGATTAAACAATCCTTTGCCATCGGCCCGCCAATGAGCACCAGTAGCAATGACAATATGGTTTGCCTCAACGGTGAGCACATCGCCTACTTCCATGCGGTTATCGAGGTAAGTCTCGACGTTAACCATCGACTGGATTTGTTGCACCCGATAGTCTCGAACCCGCGCCCACTCGCTAAGACCAGGCAAGCTGGACTCGCGGGTAACCCGACCACCGAGTTTGTGTTCAGCTTCGGCCAGCAATACCTGGTATCCACGACGACCGAGTGCCCTGACCGCCTCAAGGCCGGCAGGACCCGCACCGACCACCAGAACGTTGGAATCAGAACCTTTAGGGGCAATATTTTCGGGATGCCAGCCACGTCGCCATTCCTCGCTGATAGTTGGATTCTGGGTACAACGAATCGGTGTTGCCTTGCTGTCACCGGTGTAGCAAATGTTGCAGCCAATGCATTCACGGATTTCATCAACCCGACCTTCCTCAATCTTTTTTGGCAGGAATGGGTCTGCAATAGAGGGCCTTGCCGCACCGATAAAATCGACGATACCGCGATTAATCTGTGAAACCATGGTGTCGGGGGAAGTGAAGCGACCCACCGTTACCACGGGTTTGGTGGTAATCGACTTAACGTAGGACATATGGGCTTCGAGCGATGCTTCCTTGATGAAACGAGATACTCCCATTTCATGGGAATAGTCGTTAATATTGATATCCCAGAGATCGGGGAGTTCAGCCAGCATTTCGAGCATATCACGATGTTCGCCGATCACCGGATCACCATCGATTTCACCACCCTGGTCGGCCGAAAATCGTACTGCGACGGCGCAGGTATCTCCAACCGCGTCTTTGGTTTCTTCGATTAACTCTCGTACCAGGCGGACCCGGTTTTCAAGTGCACCACCGTATTCATCGGTACGCGTATTGGTCCGGGCGGAGAGAAAATGCGAGAGCAGATAATGGTGGGTGGCATAGACATAGACAATATCAAAACCTGCCGCTTTGGCTCGCAGTGCGGCATCTTTATGCCAGCGCCTGAGTTCGCGAATATCGGCCTTGTCCATCGCACGCGTTTGATAGGGTATCCCGACCGCGTTTGGCATACTTGCCACGTCCATTGCGACCTCATTGGTAAACAGGTTTGCCGAGCGGGAACCACCGACCCAGAGTTCGGCTCCGGCGAGGGAGCCGTGTTCATGCACCAGCTCTGTCATCATCGAGTGGGCTTTTATATCGCCCTTGTCCCATAGCGACGCGTAGGGGTGAGGCAGGTCATCGGATGCGGGATGTATCGAGCAGTATTCGGTACAGACGACGCCCCATCCTCCTTCGGCTTTTATACCTCGCATGGCAGCTACCATTCGAGGTCTCACCCAGCCAAGGCCAGTGCAGTGGGGTACTTGATAGAAACGATTTTTGGCGGTTACCGGCCCGACTTGGACAGGTTCAAACAGCACATCGTAGCGGGGATCTCGCTTATGCATTAGGTATTTCCTGGAAATTTAAACGCTCGAGCAGATACTGGTCATCATTATATAGACTGTGGTTACAACTCCCAGGCAATTATGTCTTAGCTAACAGTGAGTATATTGATTTAAATCAAGTCAAAGGCAGGCGGCCAAAATTCCTGGTTTTTTATAGAATTTGGTAGGTGGGTAGATGTCAGCTTAGCGACGCCGAAGAATACCCAATTGACTGCTGCGAGCGCGGCAGGAACAACACTGCAATGAAAATTAACAAGGCCAATCCAGACAGCAACGCAAACAGCACACCAAATCCCCAGCTGCCGTGGATCCAGGCAAGCAAGGGTACCGTTAACGCGCTGACTGTAAAACCGATGATGTAAGTGCTCGCATAGGCTCGACTACGCCACTCGTTGCGAGCCACGCGACCAACCAGAACATCATTAATCGGTATCTCACCGAAGACAACGAGCATGAAAGCAATCGCAACGATTAGCGCTGCTATTCCGGTGAGTTGAATCATGATGGCGAAAAATATGGCCTGGAGTATGGCGACCCAGGCGAATACAGTTCGCACCGAGTAGTTGTCGACGAGGTAGCCCACAACAAGCTGCGCAAATGCCGCGATCGAGAACACCAGGAAAGTGTATAGACCGATAAGCGTCGCCGTGCCCGTCGGATTCGTCAATCGTTCATCCAGCACCTTGGGCAAGGAGAAGGTCGTACTCTGAAAAATGATGCCCCCGACTGCGGCAGTGAAGAAAATTACCGCAAAAATGCGAATCAACATATTCTTCGACATGGTTGCGACCTGTGTATTTTCGCCAGCGATTGGGCCATGTACCGTTTCGATTTTGCGCCCGCTATATTCGAAAACCAGGTAGAGCATCCCGAGTATCATCGACGCGATCCCGGGTATTAGAAACGCGCTACGCCACCCGGCAGTGTCAATCAGCAGGCCCGTGAGCAGAGCGGCGCTGGCGATACCCATGTTGCCGAAGATACCGTTGATGGCCAGCGGCATTCCCATCTTGTCACGCCCCTGGACTACCATCGCGAGTCCGACCGGATGATAAATGGCGGCGAAAGTGCCGACCAGTGTAAGGCCGAGGCCAATTTCAAACGGGCTGTTGGCAAGACTTGAAAAGATAGAACTAGCGCCGATACCGACAAAGAAGATAACCATCATTCCCTCGCGACTCCATTTGTCTGCCAGCCAGCCAGCTGGGATCGCGAATAGTCCGAAAGCGACAAAGCCCGGGGTGGCGTAAGGAATAAGTTCGGCATAACTCATATCCCACTCGGTAGTGAGTTGTAAAGCGGCCGCGGTGGCAAATATCAGCACGAAGAAATGATCGACAAAATGCCCGGCGTTGAGAAACAAAAACCTGATGTGGCTGCGTTGCATATAGATACCTTGAGCTTGACCTGAATGATATTGTCATCAAAAATGGATAGGCGTACTCACTACAAATAGCCAAATTATGCCGCAAACACGCCAAATATCTGCACTTGATAACACCAACCAGGAACAGATTGACAATCTACCGCAGTCGATCGTGAGCTTCGGTAGAGATCTTGCAAAAGATGAAATACTGCCGTTTCATCGTCATCGTCGGGCTCAGTTAGTCTACGCCAGCCGGGGCCTTATGATGGTTAAAACCCGATCGTTCTCGTATGTTGTTCCACCTCAACGAGCCGTGTGGATGCCGGGCGGGGTCGAGCACAGTATTGGAGCTCGTAGTATCGTAAAGATGCGAACCTTATACATTGACCCATTGGTAAGTGTGGACCTGCCGAGCGAGGTGTGTGTTCTAGAAATCAAGCCCCTGTTACGGGAACTGATCGTCGAAGCGGTAGCCTCCGGGTTTGGCTATGAACCGAATAGCCCAATGTCAAGAATCATGTTGGTAATACTCGATCAGATACGTGCGCAACCCGTAGTGTCATCTCTAGCGCTTCCTATACCATCCGACCCGAGAGTACGCCGCGTTGTGCAAGCAATCATTGACAATCCTGCTGATTCACGTGAACTCGCAGACTGGGCGAAGAAGGTAGGTGCTAGTAAACGTACCCTGGTGCGTTTGTTTCCGGAGCAAACTGGCATGACCTTCCGCGAATGGCGACAACAGAGGCGGTTGCTGCATGCGCTTGAGCTATTAGCGACAGGGGAAAGCGTGACTAACATTGCACTGGAGCTTGGCTACGAGAACACCAGCGCATTCATCGCAATGTTTCGTCGATGTCTGGGCACAACACCGAGGCGTTACTTGCAGTAAAAGTGGACCGGTAAAATATCGAATTTCGTCATACGCTAAGCCAGTCTGCCCGCAACGATAAAGATTTTGTATCCATTTGAATGCTGACGATCTGACTGCAGCCTGGTAAGTTGACCCTTTTTCAAGTTGTCGTCGATGTTAGATAAGACTCACGATAGCCTTAGCTACCTGGGTATAATCAAAAGATATTTTAGCAACCGGGGTACAGGGGTAAATTTCATGTCTGCAAAGAACTCAATTTTCGACAAAGCCCTTGCGCTTATCGATACCGCCAATAGCCAGGACCCAAACCAGGTGTCCGCTGACGGCAAGGAATGGCCCAAGGAACGGCTTTATTCCAATCGCATGTCAGATATGCTGACGCGTTATGCGCCCGATGCCGATGATGCGATGAAGCTCGCGATTCGGTCGCAGCATATCCAACGCTGGAAATCTCCACGTAATGCCTATCCGATGGATCGAATCGGTTATTTGAAGTGGCGCAAGGACCTGTACAAGATACAGGCCAACACCGTGGCAGAACTGATGGAACAAGCAGGGTGCGGAGACGACATGATTGAACGCGTAAAAACTGCCGTGGCGAAAAGCAACATAAAGGGCAATCCAGACACCCAGTTACTCGAGGATGTTACCGACCTGGTGTTTATGGAGTACTACATACTGGAATTTGTCGGCAAGCATCCCGAGTATTCCGAGGAAAAATGGATCGATATTATTCAGAAGACCTGGCATAAAATGTCTGAACGCGCGCGTGAGTTCGCGTTGTCTGGAAAGGTCGAATTGCCAGAATCATTAGCACCTTTGATCAGGAAGGCGGTATCTACCGCGGGTGGCGATTCAGGGTGAATCGGCCAACCGTTACAGTCCGGCTAGGACTACTAGTTGTTTAGAGGTTCCTTAGTTGTATCCGAGCATCGCGATATGATCCAGATTTTCTTCTGATTTTTCGTTGCGCTCGAAATTAGACAGGCTTTCGCGTTTAGCGTGAAAATCTTCGTGTTCTACGGGATGTTCTTCGGTTGAAGGCCAGGGGGGTGAAATCAATGATTCAAATTTTGCCGGTTGCATCGTAATCTCCGGGGATGCTTGAAAATAAAATAGTGTTTGTAAATGGCTATGCTTCAGTTCCTATATATCCGGAGTATAGGATTAATTAACCACAATGTTACTGACATTAGTTCACAATTTTGTTGGATGCTTGCGATCCCCGGGGCCACCCGGCAAATTAGTGACGACATCAATCCCGGTCAAATAAATCCATCTGTCCGCCCGATTCGGTTAAATCATTGAGCCGCACTCCCACGCCCAGCAATCGCACGGGAATTTTTCCGCGTTGCCAGGCTTCTTCGCAGAGGATTGAAAGGTCTTGCTCGACAGGCTTGCTGTGCAAACGTTCGACCGTGGTCTGGCTAAAATCGCGAAATTTCATTTTGAGAAAGCTGTTGTGAATTTGATAATCGTCGTCGAGTCTTTCCATGCGTTTGGTCAATGAGTCGATCAACTCTGGAATTTTTTGCAGGCATGCGGCCAGGTCGGGGAGGTCCTGGGCGTAGGTATTTTCAACACTAACCGATTTTCTGCGCCATTCAGATACCACGAGTCGATTATCGATACCATGCGCCAGTTTGTGAATGTGCTCGCCGAAATTACCAAATAACTCGACAAATTGAAATACGTCGTAGCGCCGTACATCGTCGCAGGTTTCAATACCCAGCTTTTCCAGGCGTTTAGCGGTTACCTTGCCGACACCCCAGAGTTTTTTAACTGGCAGGCTGGTTAGAAATGCATCGACCCGGTCTGGTGTTATAACATACTGCCCGTTGGGTTTATTCCAGTCGCTGGCTACCTTGGCGAGAAACTTGTTCGGAGCGATCCCGGCGGAAACCGTAATGCCAATAGTATCGTTAATACGTTGCCGGATTTCTTGCGCTATCAGGGTTGCGCTGCCTTTGCATTGTTTGCTATGCGAAACGTCGAGAAAAGCCTCGTCAAGTGAGAGCGGCTCGATCAAATCGGTGTAATCGGCAAATATACTTTGCATCTGCCGCGATGCTTGCCGATAGGCTGACATGCGTCCGGGAATCAAAATTAATTGTGGACAGCGTTTAATAGCAGTCGCACTCGCCATTGCGGAGTGAATACCAAATTTTCGCGCTTCGTAACTGGCCGCGGCGACCACACCGCGGCGCTCGGCACTACCCCCGACTGCTACCGGTAAACCCTTCAACGCAGGGTTATCACGCGCCTCTACGGCTGCGTAAAAACAGTCGGCATCAATATGGATTATCTTGCGTATCGACGACTGAATGTTGTATTTAACGACCATACCCATTTAATCCACTTGCTTCACGACCCTGGCTGAGTAAAAATTGGGTTAACAAATGTGGCTCGGAATCCGATGACAGAAAAAGTATTTTATCAAGACAGTTACCAAAAAACACACCGCAGTACGGTAAGCGCTGTAGAAGATGGTGGTGTCGTGCTCGAATCGACTATTTTTTATCCGATGGGTGGTGGCCAACCTGGGGATACTGGAAGTTTGAGGATCGGCGGCACAGATTACCGGGTTACCGATACTCGATATGCAGCGGATCGAATCGGTATAGTTCACTATCTGGATATTGACGATTTGTCAGGAATTTCACCAGGAGCAGCAGTCGAACTCGAACTCGACTGGGAGCGGCGTTATAGGCTTATGCGTATGCATACCAGTATGCACCTGATGTGTTCGCTGATAAGCGCGCAGGCGACCGGCGGTTCGATTGGTGAAAGCGAGAGCCGACTTGATTTTGACTTGCAGGGACAGGTGGTTGACAAACACCAACTGACGACAGCAATTAATGAGTTGATTCACAGGGGCCTGCCGGTAAGCATTGGATCGATCAGTGATGATGAACTGGAACAGAATCCGGGTCTGGTCCGAACCATGTCGGTAGCGCCACCCCGGGGGCAGGGTGAAGTACGCACGATTCGCATAGAGGATACAGACTACCAGCCCTGTGGCGGTACCCATGTTAAAAATATCAGTGAAATTGGTGAAGTTGTGATTACCAAAATCAAGAGCAAGGGCAAGCAAAATAAGCGTTTTACCCTGGTGCTGGTGAACTACTGATGTACGGGGTTAATGAAACCCTGCAAGCCGCCGGGTTTCCGCGGTGCTGGGATGTAATGCCGTTTTCAATAGCTGTAAGTTATTGAAAAATCGGTATAAATAAAAATCACATTTTTAATTTTTCGTGCCTTACTGGGTCATCGATGACTTATTTATAGCTTCCTTGAATTCGTGCTAGTATCACGGTTCTCTGCTATAAAGAATTCGTATATTCGAACTCGATCGGCTGAATATTTGTTGAAGTTAAAAAAGGTTGAAATGGAACAAGCCGTTAAAACTTTTCGCAGGCAGGCTCAGCTAGCCTGTAGCCAATGTAGTCTGGTCGAGTTGTGTCTACCCAAGGGTTTGACGCATGAAGAGCTGGAGGTGTTTGAACAGGTTATCAGCCGGAAAAAACCACTCGGGAAATCTGAATATCTGTACCGTTCGGGCGAGGAAATGACATCGCTATTCACAGTTAAAACAGGTGCCTTTAAGGCGAATATCGACAGTGCCGATGGGCAGGAAAATATTGTCGGATTTTTCCTACCGGGCGAATTAATGGGGATTGATGGTATTGCCACCGGTGAGTATCAGTGCGACATGATCGCGCTCGGCGATGCGCATGTTTGCCAGTTGTCGTATCCTGAGTTTCAGCGTATCTCGAATCAGTTTCCGGTATTACGCGAAGAGATTTTATCGGTCTCCAGCAGTAATATGACGACAGCACAAAAGATGCTGTTTTATATCGGCAAGAGGCCAGTAGAAGAACGCCTGTCGATGTTCCTGATCGGTTTATCTCAACGTTACGGGGCCAGGGGGTTGTCCGATTTACGCTTCCAGTTATCGATGAGTCGGCACGACATCGCCAACTACCTCGGTATGGCGCCCGAAACAATCAGTCGCCAGTTTAAAAAGATGCAAGATCAGGGTTTGATATTAATCGATAATCGGGATATCAAGATCAGCAGCTTAACAGATTTACGCGCCACAATTGCCAGCCCGGGTTCGGGCGGGAAAAACGCACCTGAACTATAGGTAGCCACCGCCTTTGTGCAATATGCGGGTTAAAGCACTTTCGAAAATCTCTGCTGGTCCTCGTCTGGTTTACGGTAGGCATCGAAAATTACCGCAATATTGCGCAGGAAAAATCGTCCCGTTGGTGTAACCTTGATTAGTTGCGCATCGATTTCAATCATCTTGTCGTCAACAAGTTGGTCTAGCGCTTTGAGTTCCGTTTCAAAATAATCATCGAAAATAATGCCGAAATACTGCTGGATCTGGTTTTTGTCGATTTTATCCTCACACATAATTTGCATGATGACAGCACCGCGAATACTGTCGTCGAGTGAAAGGTGAATGCCTTTTTCTATCGGTAGCTGACCTTCGTCGATGAGTCGGTAGTAGTTTTCCAGGCCCCGGGCATTCTGGTAATAAAACTCTGCAAATGAACCGATCGCACTGACACCGATGCCGAGCAGGTCACAGTCCTTGTAGGTTGTGTAACCCTGGAAATTTCGATGCAGAGTATGCTGTGTCTGGGCAATGCTCAGGCTGTCATCAGATTTGGCGTAGTGATCCATGCCAATATGCTGGTAGCCGGCGTCTTGCATTTTTTCCGCTGTCAATTGATATAACGCAATTTTTTCCTGGGCATCGGGTAAATCGAGTTCATTGATGCGCTTTTGCGCAGGAAACATCGCGGGTAGATGGGCGTAACTGTATACGGATATGCGGTCGGGTGCACAATCGATAACTCGATCCAGGGTGGCGCCAAAACTACGCAGGGTTTGTAGTGGTAATCCGCAGATAAGATCGACATTGATCGACTGGAATCCGAGAGAACGGGCCTGCAGAATCAAATCACGGGTCAAGGTCTCGGGTTGAACCCGATGAACCGCTTTTTGTACCTGCGGATTAAAATCCTGCACGCCGAGACTGATTCGATTGAATCCGAGTCTGAGCAGGCCGAGCAGGTACTGGTAACCTACCGTGCGGGGATCAATTTCTATCGAATAGTCGCGATCCTCGTCTGAAACAAGTGAAAAATAGCGGTGTACCTGATGCATTAATTGTTCTATCTGATCGACAGTGTAATAGGTTGGCGTGCCGCCACCGAGGTGAAGTTGGCGGACTTTTCTATCCCAATCTGTAGATTCACCGTGCATGCGGGTTTCTTCGAACAGGTAATCCAGATACTCATCCGAGATTTGCTTGTTTTTGGTTACGATCTTGTTGCAACCGCAATAGAAACAAAGATGACGACAAAATGGTAAATGAAAATATAGCGATATATCGCGTGGCAGTAATGCGCCGTTACCCTCTTGCGCCGCTACCCGGTAATCGTTGGCATCGATGCCATCGTGGAACTCTACTGCGGTCGGGTAGGAAGTATAACGGGGGCCGGTAGTATCGTATTTTTTTATCGTCTCGATATCGGGACAAATCTGACTGTGGTTGATGGTAGACATATTATTGGGCCTCCAATCTGATCAAACTGCTACCGGGCATGTGCGCGAAACCGTTAATCCTCCACTCGCTAGTCTCGAGCTGGACTATCCAGTTAGCAGCTCCAAGACGGGGAAAACCACCAAGGTATTCACCTGTCCCAATCCGCTGTAGCGACAGGTGGACATCTTCGCCGGCGCGCGTAGGGTGCAGGAACCTGAGTGAGAGATTGTCCGGTAAAATAAACGCCTGTCGGTAGGAAAGGGATAATTCCAACATCCCCGATTCGGGTAATAACTCGATTTTTGCGCTTATGCCGAGCTTGTTGGCCATCGCGTCGCGTGCTAATACCCGGTTGATTTCTTTTCCCTGTTGATGGTAGTCATCGAATACCAGGCCATCGTTGCTGCTGATCGCTAGCCATAGCATGATAAACCCGACCACTACCGAGCTCAGAGGTATCGCGATAATCATCCATACCGTGGGTACCTGTCGCCAGGAAGGTACTGCAGGGTCGCTATTCTGGTTCATGATAAATATCTCATATCACGGGCCCATAAATCTGGCGTCAGAGACGATCGATATAGATGCGTCATCGAGCGCCCAGAGTTTAAACTGAATCGTATTTACTCTGGAACGAAGCGAGGCAGGGCTAACTATTACGCGTAACTGGAAAGTGTGTACATCGGCTTCGGCTACCTGTAGAGGTCCGTTATCGAGCTTCAGGTTTGCACTCTCTATTCCCTCGACTGATAACCCATATTGATGCTGGATTCGATCTTTATTGAGGATTTTAAGATTATAGTGATTTTCGATATTACCGTTTTCCAGTTCCCGGTACAGCACATTACGATCACGGCTGATGTCGAGTTCGACACTATTGCGTGATGTGAATCCGTGTACTAATAGCCCGGTCGAGAAGCTCAGTATGATCGCGTAGATAATAACGCGGGGGCGCAGTAGATGTGATTTCCCGCCATGCAGCAGGTTTTCAGTGGTGTAACGAATCAGGCCCTTGTCATATTTCATTTTGCCCATGATATTGTTGCAAACGTCGATGCAGGCCGCACAACCGATACACTGATATTGCAGGCCATTGCGAATATCGATTCCGGTGGGACAAACCTGCACGCAAAGCTGGCAATCGATGCAATCACCGAGTCCGAGTTCGCCGGGGTCGTCACGTCTTCGTCTTGCACCACGGGGTTCACCTCGTCCTGTATCATAGACAATGTTCAAGGTGTCGCTGTCTATCATCGCGCTCTGAAAGCGCGCGTAGGGGCACATATAGATACATACCTGTTCGCGCATCCAGCCAGCGTTACCGTAGGTCGCGAAACCGTAGAAGAATAACCAAAAGGTTTCCCATGGTCCGGTTGAGAACGACAATAGTTTTGTACCAAGCTCAGTGATTGGAGTGAAATAACCGACAAATGTAAAACCAGTCCAGGCGGAAAGTATTATCCAGATGCCATGTTTCAGACTTTTTAATAAAATCCTTTTTTGCAACGAACCCTTTTTATCCAGTTTCATACGCTGGTTGCGTTCACCTTCAACCAGGCGTTCTATCCATAAAAATACTTCGGTCCAGACGGTTTGCGGGCAGGCGAATCCACACCACAGACGTCCGGCCAGTGCGGTAAAGAAGAACAGTGAAAGTGCCGCGATGATGAGCAAACCGGAAAGGTAAATAAAATCCTGTGGCCAAAGCGTTAAACCAAGGATGTGAAACTGGCGAGCCGGCAAATCGAACAGGATAGCCTGCTGCCCGTCCCATCTGAGCCAGGGTAAGCCATAATAAAGGCCGAGTAGCACCAGTACCGCCGTGATCCGCATCGAGGCGAAGATGCCACTGACCTGACGCGGATAGATTTTCTGCCGCTTGGCATATAGTTCCTGCCTGAGCGTAGATTCTTCCTGATTCATGATTAATTATTTGTACTGTGAGCGACCGGTCGCAAAAAAAACAGACAGATCAATACATTGGCTATGCCGATTAGCCAGAGGAAGAAAAAAGCCAGGCTGTAGCCGCTCAGGCGGTTATCTAAATCGAGGCCAAGCTGGCCGAGTAACACCGTCGGATCGATCCATGCAAATATCAATCCGCAGGCAATCCCCGCGCTTAAAAATGATGACCAAAGTAGCGCGATTATGACCTGGCGAGTTGGAATTTCGAGCATTGAAGATACCTTTATGGTTGCCCCGATAAGTTGAGTATGTAAGCGGCTAATAAATGGATCTGGTTCCCGCTTAGTAAATCTTTGTGGGCAGGCATTACTCCCTGCCTGCCTTTGCTGATCGACTCGCTGATCACGGCTTTGCTGCCGCCGTATAACCAGTTCTTGTCGGTCAGATTTGGTGCTCCAATGGCCTGGTTGCCGGTTGCATCGGCACCGTGGCAGGCGGCACAAAACAGTTGAAATTTTTCCTTACCTGCCTGGGCAGTTGCGGGGTTTTCAGGTGTTTGCTGAAATCCATGCAGGTATGCGGTTAGTTCGGTAACGCCCGCTTCACCGAGCGAGGCAAACCATGCCGGCATGATGCCATTGCGTCCATTGGTAATCGACAGTTTGATCGTTTCTCCATCGCCGCCGTACAGCCACTGATCATCGCGCAGGTTAGGAAAGCCTTTGGCGCCCCTGGCGTCGGCCCCATGACAAATAGAGCAATTGGTCGAAAACAGGCGGCTTGCGGTACCCAGGGCATTTTTGTTTTGACCTAATTCGACCAGGCTTTGGCTACCATATTCTTCGTATAACGGAGCGTATCGAGCATCTGCATCTACCAGCTCCTGCTCGTATCGACCTATTTGGGACCACCCCAGGAGCCCCTGGTAACTGCCCAGCCCAGGGTAGAGGATCAGGTACCCAAAGCCGAATACGATGGTGATATAAAACAGGTTTAGCCACCATTTGGGTAGCGGGTTGTTAATCTCGCGTAGATCTTCATCCCAGATGTGCTCCATCGGCTTGCCTTCATCATCGGGATCTATCTTGCGAGCATTGTCAAAGGTCAGATAAAAACACCAGAGCATGCCGAGTACGGTAGGGACGGCGATGTACCAGTTCCAGAATGAATGCGTAAAATCAGCCATGCTTGTGCCCCTCTGGATCTGGGCTAGGTTTGACGCTGTCGATATCGTCATCGACAACGAGATGAGCTGCGTCATTAAAATCTCGCTTACGACCCGGACTCCAGGCCCAGACAATAATGCCGATGAAAGTAATAAACAGTACGATGGTCAGTGCTATATCGAAATTCAACATGCCATTATCTCCTCTGTTTAATCGAGGTGCCGAGGTTTTGCAGATAAGCGATCAGCGCATCTACCTCAGTCTGGCCTTCTAACTGCTTCACTGCTGTATTGATTTCATCCTCACTGTAAGGGTGCCCAAGCATCGCCAATGCCGACATTTTTGCCACGATATCGCTGCTATCGAGTTCGGTCTCCTGTAGCCAGGGGTAACCGGGCATGATCGACCCGGGTACTACATCGCGCGGATTGGCCAGATGAATGCTATGCCAGTCATTGCTGTACCGCCCACCGACACGCGCCAGATCCGGACCGGTTCGCTTCGAGCCCCATAAAAACGGCCGGTCGTAAACAAATTCACCAGCTACCGAATAATGCCCGTAGCGCTCGGTTTCGGTGCGAAAAGGCCGGATCATTTGCGAGTGGCATGAAACACAGCCTTCACGGATATAAATATCTCTACCGCTCAGCTCCAGTGCAGAATATGGCTTCAGTCCCGTTACCGGTTCGGTAGTGGATTTCATAAAAAATAGCGGCACGATTTCTACCAGGCCGCCAACGCTGACTACCAGTATTACAAATAGCACCAACAGGCCTGTATTTTTTTCAACCCTTTGTTGTAATGACATGTTAAAAAACTCCTAGTGGGCCGGTTCTGGGATCAGCGCTTCGTGACGAGTGCTACCACGTACGGTCCGATAGATGTTGTATGCCATCAATATCATGCCAGAGAGGTAAATCAGTCCGCCTAGCAAGCGAATCAGGTAATAAGGATGCATTGCTTTGACGGTTTCGATGAAGCTGTAAATCAAAGTGCCATCTTCGTTTACCGCACGCCACATCAAACCCTGCATGATGCCGGATATCCACATTGCGGTGATATACAGCACGATACCGATAGTCGCCAGCCAGAAATGCGTGTCGATGAGCGTGACGCTGTAGATCTCGCGATTAAAAAGGCGCGGTATCAAATGGTACATGGCACCCATCGATATCATGCCTACCCATCCGAGAGCGCCTGAATGCACATGGCCTATCGTCCAGTCGGTGTAATGCGATAACGCATTGACCGTTTTGATCGCCATCATCGGTCCCTCAAAGGTCGACATGCCGTAGAAGGAAACCGATACTACGAGGAACTTCAACACCGGGTCGGTACGCAGTTTGTGCCAGGCACCCGATAGCGTCATGATGCCGTTGATCATGCCACCCCAGGAGGGCGCCAGCAGTATTAACGAGAAAACCATGCCGATTGACTGGGTCCAGTCGGGCAGGGCAGTATAGTGCAGGTGATGCGGTCCGGCCCAGATATAGGTAAACAGGATGGCCCAGAAGTGCACCACGGATAGTCGGTACGAGTATACCGGCTGGTTCACCTGCTTCGGAATGAAGTAATACATGATGCCGAGAAAACCGGCGGTGAGGAAAAATCCAACCGCATTATGGCCGTACCACCATTGCACCATCGCGTCCTGTACGCCGGCGTAGACCGAATAAGATTTTGTCAGAGATATCGGAAAAGCCAGGCTATTGAATATGTGCAGAATAGCCACGGTCAAAATGAATGCACCGAAAAACCAGTTGGCGACGTAAATGTGTTTGATTCGCCGTCGCATCAAAGTACCGAAGAAAACCACAGCGTAGGCAACCCATACCAGCGTGATCAGTATGTCGATTGGCCACTCGAGTTCGGCGTATTCCTTGGTGCTAGTGATTCCCATTGGCAGCGTGACCACGGCGCTGAGGATAACCAGTTGCCAACCCCAGAAGGTGAAGGCCGCAAGTCTGTCGAAGGCCAGGCGCACATGGCAGGTGCGTTGTACGACGTAATACGAAGTCGAAAACAGCGCGCAACCGCCAAACGCAAATACCACCGCATTAGTGTGCAGCGGTCTTAACCGCCCGAATGATAGCCAGGCGATATCAAAATTGAGCGCCGGCCAAACCAGTTGTGAAGCGATGAAAACGCCCACCAGCATACCGACCACGCCCCAGACGATAGTCATGATCGCAAACTGACGCACGACGTCGTAATTATAGGTTTGTTGTGATGCAGAGTTCATATAGTGTCTCGAAATAAAAGTTTAGTGACCCTGCCTTAGTAGGCAAAACCGGGCCCCAGCCCAAAACTCCACATACTCACCGTGACCGCCAGCAAACCAACCAGTGCGATCAATCCCACGGTAAGGATCGCGCTTGAAAACAGGAAGCCACGGTCTTTAGAAACTTCCATCATGATCGGCACTCCGGTGTAGAGTAAAAATACGCTGTATCCCAGCGCTGGCAATCCGAGGAGGTAGATAAACCAGAGCGGGGGATACAGCGTCGCAAACCCTATTAACAGAAGAGGTGTAATGCAAAACGCCGCAAGGCTTACGCAACGAGACAGCGGTTGCTGAGCATCGTAGGTTTGGCCCATCCACTGTACGAGTTTGCCAATCATCATAATCGCCACCAGAATTGCAACAAACGAAAGCACGGCAATACGAAATGCACTATCCGAAGTCATAAAAAGCTTGTCTGCGCCGGCAACCGGCCAGCCTACCTGGGTGGCTCCGATAAAACCGCATACCGGGGTGATCAACGCGAACGGAATTACGTAGCGAAGATAAACTTCTCTAACCGATAAATTAGCGTCTCGAATAGCCAGCCAGCCATCGGCAGGCGAGGATAATAGGGGAATTATTAAACCAGAGCTCATAAATTTTTATAAAACCTCGAGAAATTTTCGTTTATTTTGTCTCTATGACCCTACCTATATCTTGATTCAAATCAAGGTTTATCGGATTTATGTTTTTTTGTGGTTTGATCTATAGGTGTTTATGATGAGGGTTAAGTGCTTCGGTGAGCACCTAGATTGGGCTGAGGGACGAAGCCGAACACATTGATTCGGATAAAGCACGTTAGACTTCGCTGGCCTAGCCTAACTTACGAGCTAAAGCATTTCACTCTATTATAATTAGCCTTCAAACTATAATACTCAGGTGACAGCCGCCAACTTCCTCGCCACCCACTGATGAAAATGATGCGTCGGATTATCCATCACCGGGGAAAATACCCCACCACGATAACCCGGTGACGAGCGCCCCTTTTGCATGCCCTCGACGACACCGATATCCTCGCTGAATACCACGCGCCAGGATTCGAGTATGGCGGTTCGTCGCGCCGAATGAGTATCGCCGATCGCTTCTTCACCAACATAAAAAAGGCGTATATGTTCGATCAATTTATCGTGCGCGACTGGCTCGATGATCATCGCAAATGCGTGGTCAGCCTGTATGCCGAGCAGTACATTAGGATAAAAGGCCACGTATTCGGCTTGCTCCAGTTTGTCTTTAGGCCATTCTGGAAATCGCGGAAGCGCCGTGCCTGCCTCGTCTGAGAGTCGATAGGCATAGCTGCCTTGTCCAGCAAAGTTATCGCCGATCATGATGTGGTAGTGATCTTCGAGACGGGAGTAGGTGTTAAGCCCCGGGTGTATCCAGGGTAAATGATAGCTCTCGCAATAATTTTCTACCGCGAGTTTCCAGTTGGACTGAATTTCAATTTGCATGCCCTTGCCATTTACCGCGGTTTGAAGCCGATCTAGCCCGGTATCGTCGAGAAAGGTCTGCCACTGTTCGGTCAGTGGTTTGATGTATTGAGTGAAATCCTCGGCATCCCCCGAAAGATTGATAAAAATGATGTCCATCCACAACGCAGAGCGCACAGGCTTGAGCCCGTGATCGCAATGATTGAAACCTTCAGCCTGGTGTTTGCCGACACCACCTATATGCGGTGTGCCTTTCAGATCGCCGTCCAGGCTATAGGACCAGGAATGGTAGGGGCAGCGTAAAGCGCCCTGAACTTCCATTTCCTCCTGCACCAGTTTCATACCGCGGTGGCTGCATACATTGTGAAACACATTTATCGCATTGGATTTATTGCGCATGATTAGCAAAGGCAAACCCATAAAATCGACCGGTTTAACATAACCTTTCTTTGGCAAATCGCTGGTGAACCACAAGCCGGCCCAACTGCTACCCAATACCTGGTCACGCTCATATTCGAAGAAGCTGGCACTGGTGTAGGTCGCATTGGGTAAGCCTGATGCTTTTTCGATCGGCTGCAGTACGGCCTCAACTTGCATCTCGATTTTAAATTGTGGGAGCCGGGGGTGGTCCATTTTAGTACTCCTAAGTGCGGCGAAGCTGAAAAAGTAGGCGATATTGTTTATCAATCAGCTGGTTTTGTAAAAGCCAGTCGCGAGCTTCGTTGGCATCCTGCTCGAACCAGGCTCTTGCCGAACCCAGACGGAAGCTGTATCCCCAGGCGTCCATATCGGCGAACAGGCGATTCCGACCCATCGATGAAAGCTTGTCAGCCAGTAATATCTGCAGGTAGTAAACAGCATTCTCTTCGGCATCGTCACTCCCGGCATTGGTATTGAGGTTTTCACGGCGCTCATTATCCATGCATATATAGTGGCAGCTCTCGTGCAGGATCGAGTGGAGCGGTGTGTCGGCTCACAGATAGAGCCGGTTACCTATCAGGCCTGCTTCCTCGCCGCCCCAGTAGCTGCCTGGAATGTCCCGGTTATTTTCAGTGACACATATATCAAGCTGAAACTGGCCCAGCAGTGCTATGACTTCCTGTTGGTCGATATTGCAAAAGCGCAGTACCGCCAAATGCTCAGACATAGGCTTCCATTAATTTAGCAATGGTATGTTGCAACCGCCACCACTCTTCGGTCATATGCTGTGGCGCCGATTTTCGGGTGCGTATTATCAGGTAGTTAATCGCAGCACCGAATATGCCGAGAATGCCACCGATATCGATATTGGGATTTTGATAATGTGTGCGAATCGTTTTCACCAGCGCCATGCCTCGCTCGCCACGGGTTCTTGCCAGTGCGACGGTTAGATTATTTTGCGTCGACATTTCCCAAGCCATGATTTCCAACGTCAGCGGTCGCGCCTGTAAAGCCTCCACGTGTCTTTTCAGCAGCACCTGCAGAAACTCATGCAATGGCTGTTGGCCGATTTCAGAGTCTGCTTCGGTTATGATTTCATCGATATTCCACCAGAGATCTGTGGTTTGTGCAAACGCCAGCAATAAACCATCAAGCCCATCAAAATAACGGTAGATTAACACCTTGTCGCAACCAGCCTGGCGTGCTACCGAATTAATTCCGACGGCTGGGAACCCCTGTTCGAGTAATAATTGTTCTAAAGCATGCAGGATTTTCTGTTCGGTCTGGAGGCGGCCTTTCTGATTTGGATTATTTGTCATCGGCTTCATATCTCTCACATTACCCGACAATGGGTTTCGATTCTTGCCAGAAATATTCCATGCGTTCCAGCTGCTGCTGGTTCATATCAATTCCGGCGGATTTCATCTGACCGGACACGTAATCGAAACGCCTGATGAATTTACGATTGGTGCTGCGCAGCGCCATCTCTGCACCCACCTTCGCGTGGCGGGCAATATTCATGCAAACAAATAACAGGTCTCCCAATTCAGCGCTGATTTCGTCAGGATTACCGGCCTCAATTGCATGCTTCAATTCGTGCATCTCTTCTTCAAGTTTATCAACCACGTTTACAATACTAGGCCAGTCGAAGCCTAATTCGGCGGCCTCGCTTTGTAAAACTGTTGCTCGGTTAATCGCCGATAATGACGCCGATTTCGCGCCGAAGGCAGATTCGGGTGAGCTGGGTTTTTCATCATTCTTAAGTGATTGCCACTGCTCATCGAGGGCGTCATCACTAATTTGATTGGAGCGATCCGCCTCGAACACATGCGGATGTCGGCGTTTCATTTTGGAGACGATACCTTCGACGACATCGTTAAAATTAAACATATTATTTTCTTCAGCTATGCGCGCATGGAAGACGATATGAAATAGTAAATCACCCAGCTCCTCTTTTAAATTGTCCATGTCCCCACGCTCGATCGCGTCGAGCGTTTCGTGAGTTTCCTCAAGCGTATAGGATGCAATCGATGCACTGGTCTGTTTGATGTCCCAGGGACAGCCACTTTCAGGGTCGCGTAATGCTTTCATTACTCCAATGAGGTTGTCAATATTATTCATACTGTTTCCGCTGGTGGTATTAGTGGCGTCCTGAATGGCACTTAACTTAAGCTTCGAAATCCAATATTCTTCAATTCTGGTCTCCGAACCTGAATGACCGCCAGGGGCGGTGGAAATGCAATAGGGTTGTTTGGAACAACCCTTGCCTAAAAAGCATAACAATCCAGCTCGATTAGATTCCCGCTTTCACGGGAATGACTTGTTCAGTGGTTCCATAAGTAATTAGAGTTAGAGTAACCCTCAATTGTAATGTTGCAAGTCGGCTGCCTAAGGCTGGATAATACTGCTTTGACGATGAGATCGAGACAGTTGATCGCTAACATTGGAGTAATCCTGTTTAAATAACTATGACGACGAATAATAGATACAAACAAATGACCGACTGGCTGGATAATCTCGGATACCGGGATTATACCCTAAGCATAGCTTCAAAAGACGCCAGTTTTCGATCATATTACCGGGTCAATAGTGGTGCCGACTCATGGATTTTAATGAATGCGCCACCCGAAAAAGAAGCCTGTGATCGGTTTATTGCTGTCGCCAATAAACTACGCAAAGCCAAACTCAGCGCACCGGAAATTATAGAAGTGGATATTCCGCAGGGATTTTTGCTGCTGACTGACTTTGGTAGTAGCAATTATCTTTCGCTGCTAGATACAGAGAGTGAAGGGCCCTTATACGCGGATGCGCTTGCTGCGCTGTTGAAAATGCAGACCGATATCGAATGCGATGACTTACCAAAATACGATGAGAATCTGTTGTTGCAGGAAATGGACTTGTTTCGCGACTGGTTCCTCAAGGAATTGCTCGGTATTGAGTTGGATGAAGCACAGCGGATGCAATGGGCGGCTATCAAACAAACGCTGGTAGAAAATGTTTTCGAGCAACCGCAGGTTTTCGTCCACCGCGATTATCACTCGCGTAACCTGATGAAAATTGAAATTCGCAATCCGGGCATACTTGACTTTCAGGATGCGGTGAAAGGACCGATTACCTATGACCTGGTGTCATTATTACGCGATTGTTACATCGCCTGGCCCCCGGTTCGAGTTGATCAATTGGCACTGGACTTTTACGAATTTGCCAAAGTCAACGAGCTGGTCGATGTAAAGCCGGCTAAATTCCTGCGCTGGTTTAATTTGATGGGGATACAAAGGCATTTAAAGGCGATTGGTATTTTCTCCCGTCTCAAGATTCGTGATGGTAAAGATGGTTATATCAAGGATATCCCGCGGACGCTGGAATATTTAGAGCAGGTCAGTGCCGAAGAAATGAATATGATTGGACTTTATACCTTGATATCCGAACTCGGTCTGAAATTCCGAGTGAGGTCTTTATTGTGAATGCGATGATTCTGGCTGCCGGCCGGGGAGAACGCTTACGCCCTTATACCGATACTTGCCCGAAACCCCTGCTCGAAGTCAGGGGTAAAGCTTTAATTGATTATCACCTCGAAGCGCTAGCTATCGCCGGTATTGGGCAGGTTGTCATCAATGTGAGCTGGCTTGGGGAAGCGATAGAAGCGGCGATCGGTGACGGCAGTCGCTATGGGCTTGAGGTTATCTATAGCCGCGAACCTGAGGCTCTTGAAGCTGCCGGTGGTATCGTGCAGGCACTGCAATATCTTGATGAACGCTTTATCGTCGTCAACGCTGATATCTATACCGACTATGCGTTTAAAAAGCTACTCGCGGTCAAGGCCGATGCCCACCTGGTGCTGGTGGAAAATCCAGATTTTCATCCGCAGGGCGATTTCGCAATAAAACGCGGGTGTCTGAGTAACGATGTCGAGGGGCGCCTTACTTTTGCCGGCATTGCGCAATATCATCGATCGTTTTTCCAGGGACGAGCCTCTGGAAAGCAGCCTCTGGCGCCATTGCTGCGGCAGGCCGCCGATAGAAAACAGCTAAAGGGTGAGTTATACGCCGGGCAATGGACTGACATTGGTACGCTGCAGCGGTGGCAGTCAGTGTGAATTAACCTGCATATCGCACGAAGGCGGTAACAACTTATGATATTTCCCCTGGGCTTCGTTCCCTTCATGCAATATGCGGGTTAGCCAATAAAGCCAGGGTTATCGTATCATTTCAAATCGTTCGAATTGGTATCGGACTGTTCAGTCATTAACTACGCTAGTCTTGTTTTTGCGCAACCGGCTTCGCAGTTGGCCTGCAGATTCCAGGATCGGGTATGCGACTGCGGTCAAATGCGAATTAATGCGTTTCAGATCGCGTAGAACATCTAGTTGAAGCGCGCTCAGACGAGGATTGTAGGTCATGTCGTCACGCAGCTTGTTGAGATGGTTGACCACTGCCTGTTTTTCCAGTTTCCTGAATTGATATTTCTTCGCCAGCAGTTGCCGCGCCATGCTAATGTCGCCCGAGGTAAAAACGCTGAGTGAGAGGTTAAAACTAAGCAATACCGGTTGATACAAATTGTTGATGTCCTCGCGATCCTGTAACGACATCTTTGCGCGCTCGACGATTTTTTTACGCAATATACCATCGATCATGTCTACCGAAATAATATCCCCGATGTGTTCGAGATTGGTGGCGAAGCTCAAGATCTCGTTGCAACGCTTGCTTTCTTTATCACCCAGGGTTTGGCGACTCAGGCTGGTCAGGTAAAGTTTTACTTCATCGTAAAACTGGTTTGCCACATGATCCATCGTGCGGGTTTTTTTCGCCAGTTCGACATCGTTTTTCTTCAGCGCGATAAAAGTGTTTCGGAACATGCGCTCGACCACTTCGCCCATACGCAGCACTTCGCGCTCGGCGTTGACAAGCGCTACCAGCGGCGTTTCAAATGCCGACTTATCGAGATGCATGGGTTTTATTTCATCGCCATCTTCTTCATCATCCGGCAGCAGGCGCCGGGTCAATGACGCCATGCGATTGATCATGGGCAAAAATAACAGGGCCAGAGCAATATTGAAAAACATATGGAAGTTAGCAATCTGGCGTGGGTTAGTAATGTCGAACTGGATTATCCAGTCGGATAATCGACCCAGCCAGGGCAGGACCAATATTACACCGCAAAGACGAAAAATAAGATTGCCAAGTGGCGGCCGCCGCGCCGTACTGCTGGCGCCGAGCGTGGCCACAAACGGTGGAATTGCGCCGCCAATGTTGGCGCCCAGTACAAAGGCAAGAGCGACAGTAAGTTCGAGTACGCCGGTACTTGCGAGAGTAATGATGAGCAGTACAGTTGCAAGACTCGAATGTGCCAGCCAGGCTATGATCGCGGCGACAATCACCGCCAGTACCAGATCGTTACTCAGCGATGCAAAAATTTCTTGAATTATTGCCGATTCGCGCATAGGCAATGAAGCAGCGAGAATAAGTTTCAGCGCGAGCAGCATCATGCCAATACCGAGGGCAAGCCGACCGATATCGCGGCTACGACCGGCATCAGAATAGGTGAACATCGCCACGCCTACTGCGATCAAAAATGGTGATAGCGCCGACAGGTCAAAGGTTAGAATTTGGGTGACCAGAGTGGTGCCAACATCAGCACCGAGTAATACCGCAAGTGCGGGGCCGGTATTGATAATTCCCTGGCCGGTAAAAGAAGAGGTTAACAGCGCTGTTGCGCTACTACTTTGCAATAATACGGTGACGCCGAGACCGGCAAAAAAAGCTTTGAATCTATTCGACAGGCTCGCGCCCAGAGCGGTTCGTACCTCGTTACCCCAGGCATCGGTAATGCCGATGCGCACCATGCGCAGGCCCCATAACAGTAAAGCAACACCACCAACCAGATTAATAAGTATGGTGCTGCCGTTAATGCCAGTGACTCCTGAAAAAAGCTAATGGAATGAGAAAGATGCGAGAATTAAATTGCATATATTTTCAAGGTGGAAATAATAACAAAAGGTGCTTGCTTTCACTAGCAGCGAATAGGCAATTCGACGCAATTAATTCACATTGGGATAGATTATGACTCGTTTTGATCACTAACGATGTGAAGCCTGTCTCAAACCTCGGGAGGATACATCGAACGACGCAGGCGCCTGCGTGTTTCCCTGGCTACCACATACTCCCGCCTGGCGATATATATACCGCTGATAACTACCAGTGTGGCGCCGATCAGCTTATTGGTTTGCAGCACTTCGCCATAAACCGAGTAGCCGATAATCATCGCCCACAACAGCACAAAATAATTAAACGGTTGCAGAATCACGGCGGGAGCCAGTTGTAAC
>Ga0255049_10000328_pt1 | contig 29588 bp, 31 predicted proteins | sample JV7_2_3_MG_FD_183615 | JGI IMG/M metagenome (GOLD analysis project Ga0255049, IMG submission 183615) | Seawater microbial communities from Jervis Inlet, British Columbia, Canada - JV7_2_3 | ecosystem: Environmental > Aquatic > Marine > Inlet | place: Canada: British Columbia | collected 2016-10-06 | reverse complement strand
AATCCCAATGATAAAGAGGGGCAGATAGGGTTCGAACGGCCAGAATGGAAACCACAGCACAAGATCCGCAGACCACTTTGGCGCAGTCAGGAATTCAGTAACAGGCTCTTGCCATTGCAGACCGGTAGCAGCTGCAATTAGACCAAAGGCGGCAATGGCGCCACCCAAAACCCTGAACGCGAGCGGTGTGCTGCTCTCCGGCGCATTCTTCATCGCCGCTTGCTGACGTTTCTTGCCCCAGGCCGCAATTCTCGATGCGAATGCAAGGAAACCGCTCCAGTAGAATACATAGTCAATTGGTTCCGGATTCTCGTAGTAGGAAAGGTTCCACCAATAAACGCTAAAGGGATAAGCCCACAGAAAATAGATACCGCTCGTGTGTAGCAACTTCCACTGCTTCGGATTCAAGTATTTGCGGCCAAAGTGGAAGGATGTCACTACCATCGCGGCAAGTAAGATGTAACCGATACTCCCTTCTAGCTCGTCGCGGAGCAAATAGACGTCTTCGTAGTAGTACTCACGGAAAAAGTTCGACATGATAAAAATGAACAAGCCTTGCCACGCCATCGCGACCGCAAAACATAACCCAATATATTTTCGGTTGCGCAGCCACCACATCGGGAACGGCCCGGGAAACAGTATTTGCACTGACGATGCAGCGACTACCAGAAATATGAATGGCACTGCAAAGCGTACCGAAAACGATATCATCGACGACACACCAGCCCCCGTGGACATGTCGGTCCCCATCATTTCGATTACGATGACGATGGACATCGGAATCGAGATGAGCCAGAACAAACTCCATCCATTAATGGCTTTGTTCTTCAGCACTGCTGTCAGGTCAATACTCATACCTTTCGATCGTCTACATAGAAATATGGGGTGGTCCCGACTATTTTCTCATTCCGCGCGTACGCGGGCGTCGCCCCCGATAGGTCAAGAATACGATGATTGCATTCAATGTTAAACTTTGGGCGTGCTCAGTTTATTAAAAACCCGGACGCGTCATGTACTCGAAGTCGCCGTTGCCTTCACGCCATGGGTAATTTCTATGTTCATACTCTACTGGCTTGAGTATGGCGAAATCTGGACGACCGAAACCACCCATCGTGGGAAGATATCCGTAGCGATTCTGGCTGTTGGTATGGGATTATCACTTCTTGTCCAGTCGCATTTTGCCAAACGCAAATAGAAATAATCAGGTAACCAGGCAGCGCAAGTATCATATGGAACTACAGCTGTTCACCGAGCGCCTACGCGTTACTCCCTTTGCTGCCGATGACCTCGACATTGCGTCCGAGACATTCACCGATCCTGAGGTCGTCAAATATGCGGTCGGTGTAATGATCCCGACGAGGATTCGGCGGGAGATGCCGATCGATAGGGACGACACCGACTACACCCTCGTTGCAACGTTCGACGATGAGAACATCGCGTCGAGGAATGTGCTCGAAAAATCCGGTTTGCTCGATCGCGGTCGCGGGCGGTGCTACGGCGAAGACAGTCCGATTTACCGAATCACTCGTGACGAGTGGAATGCATTACAGCGATCGACCTAGATTGGGCCGAGGCCGATTTGTCGCTCGCTCAATTCCGCAACGTGGCGTCGCCGAAGTCCGGACAGGCGCTGTTTATCAGGATGAACACAACTGTTCTCGTCGGCTTGTTTTGTCCGTGCTGTGATGGTTATTCGTCCGGTATATCCGATACGGTGCGCCTCCAAAACGAAGCTGACGTATAGAACTGCCAGCCCAACAAACCGTTCGTTGCCAGCAACGCGAGCATCGCGAACCAACCTTGATGACCACTAGTCCGAAGATAGACACCCGCTAACACCAGCGCGCACACAATCGCTATCTGCGGATAGAAATCGCGCAGTACGGCCGGCTCAAAGCGACTAAAAAACGCTTCGTTGTCCGCGTCCTGCCTGGCTCGCCGCATATTTGCGTGAGAGACCCACGTCATCATTCCAAATATCAATGCCAGATAGACAAGCCACAATCCGACCTCATCGGGACCCAAGGCTTCGATGAGCATGAATTCCATAATGCCGATGAGGAATGGATACACGGAATCACTGGTGACCGGCACCCAGCGAAAACGCATTACGTTGCTCGCGTAGACGACCCAAATCAGTACGAGGCCCAGGAACGTCGCAACGATTTGTACCCACGCAATTGCCATGACCCATGACGGCTCGAAGAGGTAACTCGTTTCACGCAGGTGTGACCAGAGCAGTTCCAGGGCCAGCGCTTGCACGATGCTGAGCAGTGTCAGCAACACTGACGGAAAATGTTCTTTTGCGCGATCGCGCATTCTGTTCACGCGGCGTCTCCTCGTTGCCTGAAGAACGTCAGGTTTGATTGTCCAGGATTCTTTGCTTGATTTTCCTGAATTCGTCCTCGGTTATGTAGCCATCGTCTTTCAGCTCACCCAACGCCCGCAACTGCTCTAACATCTGCGATATGTCGGAATCGACCCTTGCCTCGGATGGTTTTGACTGCGGATTGGGAGCGACAGCCTCCTTTTCCGCCAGCGCCTGTTCCTGCGCTTGCAGCCGCGCCTGTTCCTCCGCTTCAAGACGCTGTTGCTCTTCGCGCGCTCTCCTGTCGGCTTCTAGCCGGATGCGCTCATCCCCAAGGCGCTGCCGCTCGGACTCCGCGGAGCCGACACTCGACTCATCCAATGCCAGTGCCGGCATTGCGACACAGGCAATCAACGCTGTTGTGTAGAATTTCATTGCTCTATCCTATCTTGATTGCGGCCGTTCGATCCAATTTCGGTAAACTTGTTTCTGCTAATATCGCCGTATAAGTCGGTGAGGGCGCGAAGATGCGAAGTAGTCTGCTCTTATTATTTTGGTTGTGTATTCTGGGCACGTTCGTTCAGGTACCGCTGCTTTGTTATGAGATTTGGCTGCTCTCTAATGGCGCAACATTCATCGAACTATCAGTGCGGGTATTGCTGACCGATCACCTTACGTTCCTCGCTTGGATCGCCGACCTCATTTGGGCCGTATTCGGCGCCGATTTTGGAGGCTGGATACTTGGCCTCCCCGTTACACTTGTGACCGTCCTCAAGTTGATTTTCGGAACGTTGATTGGTTACTGGGCACTGGAGACCGTGCGCGATATGGACTCCTCGCACGATTCGGGCGGCACTGTGCAATCATCCAGCTGACGAAGACTACTGGAAGAGACCGTATACTGGGCCGATACTGCCGGGGGTGCGCCCGTACAGTTATTGCGCAGCGGAACGATCGCTGACGCCAATGAAAGGCCCATTGGTAGGGGGGCCGATTTGAGCAACGATGGATTTTACATGGCCTTCCATAGCCCCAGGAATTTCACGTCTGTCCAGCAGACTGGGATTGACTTGCTTTACTCCATAGCTCGGCAATAAGGCATTACGATCACTCGATAGGTTGAAGTCGCAAGGTCGACCATGATTGAAAAGACCCTCACAACGAGGGCCTTTTTGTTTGGCACGCCCGAAGGTCCATCTTTCCGGGCGCAAAAAGACAAAGCCCGCAAAGAAGCTAGCGATGAGCATGAAGCTCGGCCGGAGGCCGCCGTCCTGCGAGGCGTTTTTATCTGGCTATGTCCTGTACTCTGTCCGAATGAAGAACTGCAACTCATGCGGTAAGTGTTGCGAGACAGCGGGCAATGGTGGTTTATCTGCTTCAGCGGAAGAAATCGACTGGTGGGCAACCCACCGACCGGATATTTCTCGCTACGTCCAGGATAAAAAAATTTGGGCGAATCCCGCCAGCGGTGAATATTTTGCTCGATGTCCCTGGCTGCAGAAGTCGCCGGACGGCAAGAAGTTCACCTGCGATATCTATGACGACCGACCTGAAGACTGTCGCCACTATCCTGTCGACATCGCACAGATGGTTCGCGACGATTGTGAAATGCTTGAACAGCGTGACCTTGTGGATCTAAAGCGAGCTCAGAAAAAACTGGACGCAATAATGATCGACAGCCGGCCGCCAGTGGGCCGACGGCCCTAAACACTTCCGGTGGCTAGTGCCCGGAGCACAGTTGTCATGCGCGGTGCGGGATCGATGACTACCAGTTCGAACGGCCGGTCGATGAGCCTCGAGATTGGCCCTGCGAGACATGGATTCAATACGCCTCACTCTCGCGCACCTCGAAGCTTGGGATCATCGAGCCGCAAACGGTACATCACCTGATTGTAGTTGTAGCGCGGTGTCTTCTCCGACGCTCCGCTAAATGCATCGGTGTAAGTACCCTCCAGGTAGATCACGCTGTCGTCCTCCTGGTTGAAGAACGTGTGTGTGGCAACGTTATAGAAGTTGTACCGATCATGGTGGATTATTCTCACTGCCTCACCGTATGGCCCTTCTGGTTGCCTCGCCTCGGCGTAATAGACATCGCCAGTTTTCTCCAGCAGAAGAATCCAGCGTTTTCGGTATTCATTCCAAACCACGCAGGACGCTCGCAGGTTGCCCAAAGGCGGAAGGACATCGCGTGGTTCCCATCGACTTGAATCTTGAATCGCGCTCCAATCATTCGGCACCCGCAACCAAGGATAGAGATACCAGTAACCGTCATGCAGGAAGGGGTGAGAAGAATAGTGGTTGTCGCGGCAAGGCAATTGCATCCATGGCTGGAAAACCTGCAACTGGTCATCAAAAATCGCCAAGCCGCACTCATCGGGAAATTTCAGGCCGTCCTGCCGAGTATAAGTGGCGAGCAGACGCTCTTGACCGCTCGGGTCCGTCATCGGAATCAGACCCTCGATCCATATCAATCCGTTACCGGGAAGCGGGAGCATCTCCTTGGTGCGTCCCTCCGAGTCAGTGAAGTAGCTGTAATTCACCGCCACCGCTGGGTCGTCTCCGAGGTCACTGATCGCCGCCGAAACACTGAAGTTCCAGTATGCCGGTCCGATTGTGTCGCCCCAGATCCAGAAAATCTTGCCGCGGTAAATCGCCGCGGAAACGGTGTCCTGCCCGAGCACTCTCCCATTAAGTAGCGGCTCTTTCGCGGCTGCCGGCAGACCTGCAATGACGCTGTCACGATAGATGCCCTCACCTGTAAGACGATAAAGCCGTTCTGCCACTATTGTCCGACGTATACGGATCTCCTGCACCCTGCCGGGTTTGATTCTCACATTGATACCGCGTCCAAACGGAGTCTCGTGTTGAAATTCGTAACCGTCGCTTCGAATGCGGACAAAAACCTCGCTCTCGCTCAACGACGGCTCATCCATAGCGGCCACACCAGCGCTATCCGTCCAGTATTTGACCTCATTTGGGAGCTTCAGCTCGACTAAGGGCACACCACGACCGGTCTGTTCATCGATCACGCGTAACACGAAGTACTTTGGTGTTGGGCCACCAGCACAAGACAAAAGTAGCGACACCACAAGCAGTTCAGCAACAAGCCACAATGTGAGTCTCACGCCGTAATCCTTTGTTCAGGCATGCTTGATTCGCTCTGTTGCCGATTCTGTGTTCTGAAAATCGGCGTCAAAATACAGTCTTCGACAACCCAAGACCCGGGCTCTTCCCCAAGCCGTATAGTGGACGATAACATGCTGATTAGATGGTAATAGCGCCACCGACCGCTTTGTGGTCTTGCCTACGTTTCGTGGACACCTGAGTTAAGTCCTAATATTTGCTCGCAATGAGGAGGAGTCCATATACGGCCGTTCATCGAGACCAATAGTCCCCTCTCAAACGAATCCTCGTGAACTCTTTATCAAGTCATATGCTGCGTTTATCTCGCGTGATCGTTCTTCAGCAACGGCACGCATGCTTTCCGGCAACCCGCGAGCAGCTAACTTGTCCGGATGGTTCTTGCTGATAAGTTTGCGGTAGGCACGCTTGATATCCGCTGGAACGGCGGCCGGAGGCACGCCCAATGCGACATAGGCATCGGCGAGCCGATCTTGAGGAGGCCTGCCAGACGGACCTCCTGCAGCGCCACCGGTTGCCGCTCGCAACAGCGATTCGAGTTGAGCAACGTCTCCCTCAGTCAGTCCCAGCCGGCCTGCGACACGAACCAGCATGGCGTGTTCCGCCGGGTGGAATTGTCCATCAGCGGCCACTGCCATGCACTGCAATTGCAGAAAGAGCTGAACGAGCGGCGCACGCCCGCGACTGATTGCCGCAAATCGATCCACTGCGGCATCAAGATCAAAATGCGGCTGTTTCCCTTCGCTGAATGCGGATTTGGCCAGACGGCGTTGTTCGTCAGTGAGGCGCAACATGCCGAAGATCTGTTCAACGGTATTGATCTCGTCGCGTGTAACGACGCTATCCGCTTTGCAGAGAGCACCCATTACAGCAAAGACGGATTCGATCAGCTCTGTTTGCGCAACGCGCAGCCCGCCGACCACAGTTCGCTGCAGCGCATTGCTAGCGAGATAGCCGATAATTCCACCCACAAGGAGCCCTACTGGGCCACCTGCGAGCAAACCGATGATTGCGCCGATGAATGCAAGTGTCATTCGTGAAGTCTAACAGCGCCGAAGGATTCCCCGATATGCGAAGCTGAAGAACTCGTCTACGTGAATGAAAGACAATATCGCGCGCAGTCGTGCCAATTTGACATGCGCTGATGGCCTTGAGCGGACTAAATAGACTAAGCTTAATCAGTTATTTGTCCGAAACCGGCTCAGGACGATTCGATGTTTGATCAATTACGCAATACGTCCAGCAACAAGATATGTGGCATCTTGCGAATTCTATTGGGCGTCGTCTTTTTCATGGCCGGAATCCTGAAGGTCGTAGTTCCATCGCTCGGACAGGCTTTCTCAGGTCAGCTCATTGCCGCAGATATTCCACTCAGTGGAATCGTTCTTGTTGCCTTTCCCGTTGTGGAAATGTTGATTGGCGTCTTTTTGGTAGTTGGATTTCATGCGCGACTATCGGCTGCCGCTGCCGCTGTGAGTATGGTAGTTGCCACTTATGTCCATCTCGTTGTCGAAGATCCGTCTCTCTTTCCCTTACAGCCGGTAGAGCCTATCGGTCCATTGGTGCTACTGGTTATGGCGGTTTGCGTATTGTGGAGGGGCGCGGGCGCATGGAGCATTGATCTAAGAGAAGCAAACTAATATGTCCGCTTTCACCGATAGCGGTCATACATATGTCGTCGTTGACGGAATTCATCCAGGTTTGCCACGTTGGAGCCTCCAGGGCGCATTTAGAAGGTCAGACTGCGATCTCCTAACTATGCGCGATTGAGGCGTTTCCAGGTGTCACACGGGTGACAATTTCAGGGTTTGAGGCGACCGCCGATGAACTTGCGAAATTTTTCGCCGTAGGGTGGCCGAATGATGGCAAACAGGTCAGCGCGGGCTTGCGTGTACACAGCTTTCTTGTGACTGAATTCGTCGAAGCCCTCTTTGCCATGATAGGCGCCCGTGCCCGAGGGCCCGACGCCACCGAATGGCAGGTCTTCCTGTGCGACATGAAAGAAGACGTCATTGATGGTCACCCCACCCGATGTCGTGTTGTGAAGCACATAGTCCCGCTCAGCGGTATCGCTACCGAAGTAGTACAAACCCAGCGGCCTGGGATGCTGATTAATATAGGCGACGCTGTCCTGCACATCGTTGTAAGTCTTTATCGGCAAAATCGGTCCGAAAATTTCGTCTTGCATGACCAGCATGTCGTCGGTCGTGTTGACGACGATGTGCGGCGCCATCTTGTGGTGCGATTGCTGCGAAAAGTCCTCGTCACCCGGGTTGAGTGAAATGACGTCGGCACCCTTCCCGCGCGCGTCCTCGAGATAAGTCTTGAGCCGATCCAGGTGGCGCTTGCTGACGACAGACGTGTAGTCGTCGTTGTCGCGAAGACCATCGGGGAACATAGCAGTCACGGCACTCTTCGCAGCCTCAACGAAACCGGACTCACTGCCTTCCGGCAATAGAACATAGTCGGGTGCCAGGCAAATCTGCCCGGCGTTCAGTGTCTTGCCGGACATGATGCGTAGCGCGGCAGTCTGCAGATCGGCCGACTCACCGATTATTACCGGTGACTTGCCGCCGAGTTCCAGCGTTACCGGAACTAGATTCTCGGCGGCAGCCCGCATGACATGGTGTGCGATCGACGTCGCACCCGTAAATACCATGTGATCGAAAGGCAGACTCGAGAACTCGGCGCCGACGTCGGCCCCGCCGGTGATGACGGCTATTTCGTCTTCCTCGTAGTACTTCGCGAACAGTTCGGCCATCAGCGCCGAGGTTCGCTCAGTAAATTCTGATGGCTTGATCATGACGCGATTGCCTGCCGCCAGAACGCCGGCCAGCGGCGCAAACGTCAGGTTCACCGGAAAATTCCATGGGCTAATAATGCCGACCACGCCTTTCGGCTGGTAATGCACAGCCGCCCTGGCGCCGAACAGGCCCAGCGGGAACTGCGTCGCGCGTTTTTCGGGACGCATCCACGAGCGCACGTGCTTTCTCGCATATTTAAGAGTGTCAATTGAGCCGCCGATGTCAGAAAACCTGGACTGGTCTACCGAGCGATGACCGAAGTCAGCACTCATAGCTTCGCACAGTGCGTCACCGTGATTGCACAACAGTTCGATCGACTTATCGATTCGCTCGATCCTGGTTTCTGCCGACGGCAGGCCTTCGCGAATGCAGGCTGCCTTTTGTTTTTCGATTTGCTTTCTCACTTCTTGTCCCCCAACTCATCATCTACCGCATCATCCGTCGGAGCTTCGCGCGACGGCGCGTCGCCGCGGGGCACTGTATCAAGGAGGTGGCGTAACCACGATCATCTCCAATTTTCCGACTGATTTTGTGTCAGGCGCCAACCTCAACTTCATGACTATATTCTATATTTGGGCGTTCAGCATATTCCTCAAACAGATCGGACTGACCAACAATATTCTGTATTCCTACCGGTACTGACAACTTAACAGCAGCTGAGTGACAATGCGTGATGAATGAACGCTCATCGCTGTATAAACGCCACCGATTCCCGCCGGAGATTATTCAGTACGTCGTCTGGCTGTATCATCGCTTCAATCTGAGCAGCCGCGACATCGAGGATCTTATGGCTGAGCGTGGTATTCGGATCAGCTACGAGTCGATCCGGTTGTGGTGTATCAAATTCGGCCCGAAGTACGCGAGGCGGCTTCGGCGCCGGCACAACGGTTGCGGTGATACTTTCTTTATCGACGAAGTCTTCGTCAAGATTCAGGGCAGGCAGCACTATCTTTGGCGGGCAGTTGACCAGGACGGCGACGTTGTGGGTGTATTGCTACAGCGCCGCAGGGACGGAAAGGCAGCAAAACGTTTCTTCAAGCAGTTGCTACGAGCGAGCAGCAGTGAACCGAGACGAATCGTCACAGACAAGCTTAGAAGTTACGGTGTCGCTCACCGCGAACTCGTCCCAGATTCGATCCATGACACCTCCCAATACGCCAATTATCGAGCCGAACTTTCACATCAGCCAACCAGGGTAAGGGAGCGAGGCATGCGGCGATTCAAGTCAACGCATCAGGCCCAACGGTTTCTGAGCACGCACGCTGCTGTCTACAATCTCTTCAATCTGGGGCGCCATTTGATATCGGCCCAACATTATCGAGTTTTTCGAGCGCGAAGCCTGGCCTTGGCGTACAACGTGCCTTTGCGTCTTGGAATTGTGCGGTGGCCAAATAAGTCGCGCATATACAGAAAATTGCACGAGCCGAGAAGTTAATTTGTCAGTACCCTTTCGAATGCAGGAATGCCTTGATGCTATTCCTGTACTGCGACCAGACTTGTTCTGTATTCGCGGAGTATGTCTTGTTGAATCTGAGTGATCGTGCGACCGGTTGCAGACGTTCTTACAGCCCGAATACGCGCCGCGCATTATCGAAAAGGAACAAACCCTCCGTCTGTTTGTCCAGTTCAAGGCTTATGAGATCGGCGAGAGCTTTGGCCGGCGTAATCATTGGATAATTCGAACCAAACAGAATTTTCCTGCGCCCATTTGCCGTTAGGTATTCGACTAGCTGGGGCGGAAACCTCTTGACCGTATAGGCGGAAGTATCAATGAACACATTCTCGTGCTTGGTAGCGACAGCAATGGCTTCGTCTGTCCACGGGTACCCAATATGGCCGGCGACAATAGTCAGTTCAGGAAAATCCAAAGCGACGCGATCAAGATAGATAGGTCTGCCCACCTCTGAGGACATCAAGGGACCGGTGTGCCCAATCTGCGTGCAGAAAGGAATGCCCAAGTCGCAGCAAGTGGTGTAGACAGGGTAAAAAAGTCGATCTGTCGGTGGCGTTTCCCAGAGCCATGGCAGCACACGGATCGCCTTAAATCCAAGCTCGTTCACACACCGTCGGATCTCAGCCACCGCTTGCATAGGCTTCGAAATATCCACTGACCCCACACCAACCAGTCGCTCTGGTTGCTCAGCGACGAAGCCGTGTACTTCATCATTCGAAATCATGACCTTGTTCGGCGCAACCCATGCGGAAATCAGGGCTTGGCTCACATTCGCTTCATCCATTGCGCCAATTGTGTCACTGAGCGGCAACGGCTCGGTCGGCACATCGCTCTTCGCCCAGCGCCGAAGTGAATCGAATATCGGGTCTTGAGAATGCCGAAGCGTGGGATGCTGCGCCCATGCGTCAATTATCATAGTTCGTTTACCTGCCGCGATGCCTACATAGAGCCAGGCTAGAGTCTAAACGAAACTCCTGACTTGGGAGACTATGGCGTTCTTTTTGTTGGCGCGCCCGAAGAGATGGATAGTCGCCAGCCGTTGAGATCGTCTCAAGAAGTACTAGGTTTGAAGCCTGAACCGCCCCGGGTATTCCGGAGACTCGTTTGTTTGAGTCACGCCGCCATGGCCGACTCTTCCCGTTGGCGATAATACGCCATTTCAGATTTAGCTGGTGGCACATCGCCGATCTGCCAGTGCGTTGTCGTAGGAGTCGCCGACGCTGCCAACCGAAGGCTCGATACCCGCTTCCGATAGACGCTCCGTGTAACAGATGGAGACATACTGCACACCACGATCGCTGTGGTGGACCAGGTCGCTGCTCGTCCTGTTGGTTTCTGCTTCATCTCTACTCCTCAGATTAGGATGAACAATAACCCTCCTTTGAACCAGCGCTATATCTGTTCCGCAGGTGCTGACGGCGTACATCCCGCAGATGAGACTTGTCGACTGAAGAACGCACTGAGTTTTCGGTCCTGGTCGCGGATCATGTATTTCGGCGTGCCGTCCACGCCTACGGCCTCGATTATTTGCCTCGCCGTCCATTCTGCTGTAGGCGACTCGGTCACGTTGGTGTGCAAAATCTCTCGCCGATCGTGACTGAGTACGACCAGGACAAACAGTACCTGGAAGGTTGCCGTTGGCACTGTGAAGAAGTCTGTGGCGATGATGTCTTTTGCATGATTCTCGAGGAAGGTCCGCCAACTCTGTGACGGCGGCTTTCGGTGCCTGATCATGTACTTGGACACAACGGCTTCGGAAACGTAAATGACCAGCTTCAGCAGCTCGCCGTGAATCCGTGGTGCACCCCACAAGGGATTGGCGTCGCACATACGGCGAATCAGAACACGGATCTTCTGGTCAATCGGTGGCCGCCCTCGTTGTCGGCATTTGCGTGTCCAATGGCGACGTATGCCTTCCCGGTGCCAGCGAATTACGGTTTCTGGCGGCACGATGTGCAATACATGTCGCCATCGTGGCCAAATCTTTGAAATAAGCACCCAGAAAGAACGGTCGGCGCGAGAGAGCTGAGGCCGAGCGCCCTTGTCCTTCAAGACCGCGAGCTGCTGACGCAGCAGCAGGTTTTCGAAGGCCAGGTCACGGCGAGTGCGGAACAGCGAACTGAAGGAATGTAGAAGAACCGAGAGCCATTTAGTCATCCTTCGACGCAAATAGGCCGCTCCGAAACACTCCAGAAAAAATCAACGCGGACGAATTTATAGGAGGCACAATTCCGGTGGCAGACGTGGCGGGTGCTTTCCATTCGAGCAATTTCGCGACGATGGTTCCATTTCCACCGCCGCATAATTCTGTACCGCTCAATGTCGCGACCATATGTCAGTTGACGTACATGTGCGTGCCGGCTCCGGTCGGACCCAATATTCATGCCAATCCGGATGGATATGGTGTGATGGCAGCAACGTTCGCGGCCGTACTACCGTAGAACATCACCGTACCGGCGAATGGCGGACGCCAGTCACAACAGGCCATCACATTACGCTGTGACGAAATCATGAAACTATCAGGAATGAATCAGGGCATCCTCATGTAGCTTTGGCCACATTAGATGACTATTTAGTCTCACGAAACGCACAATGGGACTGGGCAATGACTTACGACGAGCAAAAACTGGAACTCGACGCTCAAGAGATAATCCTGGGCCTCGGCTACGCAACAAGCCTCATCGTCACAATCGGCTGGCTAGCAACACTCGTCCTCTGATCTTGGACCGTAAGCGGGGTGTATTGTGCTGCGTATCGGCCGGTATTTCTTGCTCTTCTTGCCCTGCGGCTTGGCAGTCGCCGGTGACCCGCCCTGCACGGCAGCCCATGAGCCGCTCACCCATTCTGCTCCTTATTACCCGTTGACTCTTGGCAATGAGTATTACCACAAGGCCGTTAAGACGCGCACGCCGAATCGCGAATACCGGGTTAAAGCCGAACTCAGGAATCTTCAGACCCTCGACGGGAAAGACTATTTCTATTTTTTCGCACCAGGCGTCGATGTTCGATACTTGGTTCGACGAGATGAATGCGGCGTATTCATGCGGCTCTTGAAACGCGACTTCCCCTTGTTTGGCCTGTCGTTCAACTTGCATTTGATACCAGAGCTGTTGTTCTTGCGATTTCCGCTTACGGTCGGCGATAAGTGGTCGCAGCAAGTGGTCGCGAAAGCGAAGATCTTGTTCGTTCCGATGTTGTTGTTGCTATTCATCTATGCGGCTTTTCGTCGATATTCGTGATGTAGCCCACCACAATGGGGACTCGGGACTATTCTCCCTCGCCTGGGGCCTTGGATAGGACGTGGATCTGGAGCATCCTTCGCCAAGGACATATGTGTTCCTGCGCTATTGTAATAGCGTACGTAGTTGGCGACGACTCGCCGCAGGTGGCGCGACTTTTTGCCGGAACATGTTGCCGTATATTGCATCGTTGTCACGAAGCAAGTACTTGGGCGAATCATCTATGCCGATGGCCTCAAGCACCTGCTGTGCCGTCCATATCGCAGTGGGGCGTTCTGTTGCGTTAGTGTGAACAATTTTTCGCCGATCATGGCTGAGGATCACCAAGACAAAGAGCACTCGGAACGTTGCCGTCGGTACTGTGAGGAAGTCGATCGCGAAGAGATCCGTCGCATGGTCCTCCAGGAAGGTTCGCCATGTTTGAGACGGTGGCTTCCGATAAGGCCACGAATGTTCGGGTTTATCGGCGGACGCCCACGTTTTCGACATATGAGTGCCCAATGCCGGCGAAATCCGTATCGGTGCTATCGGATTACGGTTTCCGGCCGGACGATATGTAGTGCGTCTCGCCGGTGAGACCAGATCCTTGACGCAATCGCCCAGAAAAATCGATCTGCTTGCGTTAACTGTGGCCGCACACCTTTGTTCGTCAAGACCGCCAGCTGCTGACGCAGCAGCAGATTTTCGAACGCGAGATTTCGCCTCGTTCGAAACATAGAGACGATCGCGCGTAGAAATATTGATAGCCATTTAGTCATGTTCCGACACTAACCGGCTACGCCAATAATTCCAACGAAATCAACGCAGACGAATTTATGGGAGGGACAGATGATTTTTGTCAGGTTGTGACGAAAAATGGCACACCGGATTTCCAGATCCTGCCCTTTTTAGGCTGCGTCTGACAATAAAAAAAGCTTTTTTTCGCTTCGCAACAAGGACTTACGAGATCCGCGGTCGTTCTGGCACGGTTATCGCTTCATATTCAGACAAGAGCTTAGGCTAGATGCCAGGCGAATGCCGATACGCTTGAGATTCAAGGGACCAGACATGATTAGGGAACAGCAGGGCTTCACACTGATCGAACTTATGATCGTTGTAGCTATTATTGGTATTTTGGCTGGAATTGCGATTCCCGTTTATCAACGTTACGTTGTCCGAAGCCAGATCTCTGAGGGCTTATCTCTCTCAGCTGGCGCCAAGTCATCCGTCAGTGAGTATTACATGGATCATGGCGACTGGCCCTCCGACAACTCCGAAGCCGGTCTTGCAGCTAACACCGAGATAGTGGGTACGTACGTTACTCAGGTCACAGTTCAAAACGGTGTGATCGATGTAGAGTACGGCGGCGAAGCGAATGCAGTTATTGACGGCATGGCTCTCCAGCTAACACCAGATACGACAAATCCCGGTAGTGTTGCCTGGGTTTGCGCTAGCGCTGGTGCAGAGATCGAAAACAAACATCTGCCAGCCGCCTGCCGATAGCGATAACATTTCTTTCTCAATCATTTGCTGTCCGCATGTAGTCGGTTTTTACATGTCACCACTTTTAGCATCTGAAACACAGTTATCGGTCGCAAGGCAGTTAGTCGACCACAGTTTTCGATTTCCCAAGCTGATCAGGGAGGACTGTAACTTTGGGTGTTTGCCGCCTACATTGTGCCTACACAACAAATCAGCGGCCCAGAATGGGTCGCTAACTTATTGATTTAGTGGCGCGCCCGGAGAGATGGGCCTCCCGTTGGTCGGCCTGTCGTCGCTTCGCTCCTCGGATCGAACTCTGGAGTTCGAAGCCGTGAAAGCTAGCTTAAGTAATTAATTTATAAGGCCTAAAAGACGGCGTTCGTTGCAGTTTCGCCTTACGCTGCACAACAGAGCACTGCTGATGTCGGAAAAATGTCGGAAATGCTCTCGGGGCTTGTGAGCGTGCGCACTCATTTTCGAATGACTTCTTTTCGCTATTTTTCTTAACCGTAAGTTAGAGTATTAATTCTTAGCTTGCGAAACTCCATTGTTGCCAAAGTTGCGGTCCGATCTGAGTAGATCCCCACTAAGTTACGCACACATGTTCAGTGCTCCGCCTAGCCCAATCGGATCACTCTCCAAGTAACGTCCTGTGCACACCTATTCTTTACCGTCGTCGGCAGGAACCACTTTCAATTGGACCTGACGTAATTTTGTCAGGGTCTCCTCGCTCACGACGATTACCAGTTGCTCATCGTAGTTGTCGGATAGGTTTGTCAACGCTTGTTGCTCCGCCGCCGCAAGTGTTGTTACGCTATGTTCTTTCTTCGTAAGCAAATACTCACTAAGCAATCGGCCGTCATTTGAACATACTTGGACGGTAAACCCAGCGGCCAATTGGATACTAGAAGAAGACTCGTTCTTGAATGACGCGACCATTGGGATTCTCCGAGTTTCTTAAAGCTGTTCGTTGACGCGATGCACGATATCTTGACCACGTCCCGTCAGCTTGGCCAGTTCTTCCGATTTTGAGTCTGTGGTATTCGGCTCACGGAGCAAGAGCCCGGCCGCGGAGAGTCGTTTTAAGCCCTCCAAGACTCGCTCTGGCTCAATTCCGATAACGCGTGACAATTGGTTCACCGTCATTGGTCCCTGATCAGCTAGAAATGACAGCAATACGAAGTCGCGCACCTTGATACCGTGATTGAGCAACAAGGATGCCAGCGAGTCATCCTGTGTGATGAAAAGCGCCGCGGATTGCTCCGATATTGAGCGATCTGAAAATTTCTTCTTTTCCTTAGAGTCGCCCATTATCGTCTCCTACAACGATTGCGAGGATCAGCGGACAGTCATTGTCCCTGCCTGGCAAACCATCAATTAATGCTTGATCCAGCCAAGTACTCGGACGCGCGGCTTTCGCTGAAAAATCAGTAGCTCTGCCTATTAACACGCATTACAGATCAAAAAGGTTCCACAAGCCGTTGTTTTCCCATCGCATATTGCAGTACAGCAACCACAGGATATCCGCCAGCAATTGAGAGTACCGATCCAATCCCAGCAAACCACATTCGCGGGCGTAGCACGTTCAACATCCCAAGTTAGACGCGTATGATTGAAAAATCCTTCGTGGAGCTGACGTCGACCAGCATGACCAAGCCGCATCGCGAGCATGGCGTCATCTGATTCCGAGTAGGCGGCAACGTGAAATCATTAGAGCTAGTCTGAGCGATCGGCGAATTTCCATCGAACTCCATCGTCGGAGACTTCATTGATGGCGTGACGACCAGCAGAGCCACTAGCGAATGACTTGGGCGTCTTCTCTCGGCCTTCCGCAGCTTGCTCTGAGCTCACAACATAACGCTATCGGCAGGCGGCCGGGAGAGATGGGCCTTCGGCCTGTCGTCGCGCTACGCGCTCCTCGGATCGAACTCTGGAGTTCGAATGTTATCCGGAGCTGCCGCAGTAAGCGGTTGTTTTGATTGAGTACGCTCAGACTCAATGGGACAAAATTAGTGGTACTCAATTGTCCGCCTAAAGCGCTCAGAATGTCCCCTGCCTGCCAGATGACCCCAACTTCAGCCTGTATCATCGGAAGGCAAGCCTACGCTGGCGCATTACTTATATATGACGTTTTCGGTTTTGTACTCGTTGTTATTTGCTCGTATCTTACCTGAGTCATTCATCACGACATCTTTGATCACCGTGATTGGCTCACCGTTGGTCAAATACAATTCCAGTGGCGCGCTTTTATTCCAATTTGAATTTGAGATATGCAGTTTTTGTACGCCGTGAAATTTTAGTGATGCCCCGATCTTATTTCGATTTCCGAATCCTGTATTAATGAAATCGTTTCCGTCAACGACAACGATCGGCCCGAATGTGCTTTCATCCGTGCCACCTCTGTAGATATTGGCTACCGATCCCTGAATATCTGTAAATTTGCTGCCCTTGATGCTGAGATTTTCAACATTGTAAATACCCAGATCATCCGTTTCCTTGTCCAGGGACAGAATCGACCCGGTAATATTGGTCATCTCCGTGTTTAGAATCTCAATCGAATCTGCGAAGGTGTTCTTATATACTTTGAGAAAATTGAATGTGTGGTTCACATCCAGGTTGGTGACCCTGCAATCGCGGACAGCCAGCGAATAGTTGCGATTCATTGAATACCTGCTCGTGCTGATCACGCTGTTGCCGGCCTGGTCGGGTGACTCTGCCCCGTCAATCCACAGATTCTCCAGTTCCAGAGCGCCGCCGTTCTCTATTACAAAAAAGCTCAATTTCTCGGAGCGGACAACAGCTTTATCGCCACTCTCTGTCTTTAACGTGATCGGGTGACTGATGACGGCATATTTCGTCAGCAAATATTCGCCTCCATTTTCAAGGAGTAAAGTATCACCCGGTTTGCTGTTATCTAGTGCTTGCAGAATGGTATTCGTGCCCGCCTTGACGAAAAGCGTGTTACCACTTTGGAACGCCGTGTTTGTGTCCTCTTTCGGATAGAAGCTGGCACCGGTCTCTTCCTTGGTAACCGGCAACTTAATCTCACCAAACTCAATTTCATCAATTAACGATTGGGTCGGCACGCGTATACCGTCTTTATTTTCTGTGACAGAGTAAGGGGCTTTTCTAAACCCGTTCTCTATCGGAACATTGGCTTCTTCGTTCAGCACGTTTCCCTCGAAGCTGATGCCAGAGACATCATCGTAGACGGTGAACGGATCAAGATTGGTCTTGCTCATGATGATGTTATTACTCATCGACGAACCGATGGGCGTTGCCGAACGCTCTTCATCGCTACCTGCGGCTAATTGAATGTTGTCGCTGTCTATGACGATGTTGTTGTTCATCTCAGAATCAACAACCTGGTTGTATCTATTGATTGGAGAGTTTGGAACTCCGTTCATGATGACGAGCGCGCTGCGGAATCGGTAACCCGTTAGTCCGTACAAATAGTTGTTTTTGACAGTCTGGTATTCATTAATAATTCGAATTCCACCAGTATTGGGCTTTCTGTTGCCGAGGAAATAGTTGTTTTCAACCAATGTGTGATGCCCGTGACGCATTGTCAGCGTGCCCTGACTCTCGAAGAACACATTGTCTCGAAACACATTGCCACATGACTTACTCGAAACAATCTCAAGCTCTCCACTGGTCCGGTCAAAATAGTTATTGCGAACAACCGTATTGGAGTATTCCCTGGAATAGTGACTGGTCCCGATTCGCAACGTCTCGCCACCATTCGAACCCAGAGTCTGCCGTGGACCAAAGTAGTTGTGTTCGATCACATGATTGTTTTCCCGACTGGCTTCTGTCGTCATCTTTACCGCCAGGGTTACTCCGCGGTTCCCTTTGCCGATCAACGAGTTATGGTCGAACTGGTTGTTCTTACCGTAAATAGCCACCCAGGTATCAGAGTCATGTCGCTCCGGGTTGCTGAAGTTGTCAATGACACTATTGGTCACCCGCGAATTATTCGCCAGCTCCTCCTTCGACGTTCGAAAAGAGATGACCTCGCTGGTAGGGGTAAACCCGTCCTTGAATACCAACCCCGAAACGACTAGGTGCGTGCCTGAAATAGCAAGATTGGATCGACCCGTAATAATCACCTTGCCCGGTTCTTCGGCTTTCAGTTCGATGGGCTTATCCGGCTGACCTTCAGCCTTGAATCTGAGTTCAACGTCGGTCCATGTACCGTTTGCAAGAGTGACCCTATCACCGGGCTGCAGTGTCGCAACGACTTTATCGAATTCCTCGATGGTCCTTACGAGTTCGGCGCTACCGCTCTGCGCACATGAAACAAGTGTCAGGATCAATACAAAGGGGATAAAGTGCAATTTGGAGGTCATCCGCATCGTTTATACTCGCGATTATTATGCTTGGTTTATTGAAATATCGACGGATTACCTCTGCACACGTCCTGATGCGTCGCCGCCCATCAGGTGCTCAACCTCGGCAACTGAAACTCGGTTGAAATCGCCGAGTATCGAATGCTTGAGGCAACTGGCAGCGACGGCGAACTCCAATGACTGCTGCCGCTCCTCGTAGGCGTTCAGGCCGTAGATCAATGCCGAGGCAAAACTGTCACCGCCGCCGACCCGATCAACGATGTCGGTCATCTCATAACGCTTTGACAGTTTGAAACCATCAGCGTCGCGCAGGCAAGCAGACCAACCATTGCGATCGGCGCTGAAAGATTCTCGAAGCGTGATAGCGATAACCGACATATTCGGGTACTCATCGAGTACCTTCTTGCTCAGCGCCTCGTACTTGGCCGTGTCGAGTTCGCCGCTCTCCACATCAACGTCGACCGTGATTCCGAGCGATTTCTGGCAATCCTCCTCATTCGCTATGCCGACATCGACATACCTGACGAGATCAGCCATAACCTCGGGCGCTGACTTGCCCCATTTCCATAGCTTTCCGCGAAAATTGAAATCGCAGGAAACGGTGACCCCGGCCTTCTTCGCCGCTTTCACCGCGGCCAGGCTTAGCTCGGCCGCCGATGCACTGAGCGCCGGAGTGATACCGGTGATGTGCAACCACTTCGTGCCGTCAAAAATTTGTTGCCAATCAAAGTCGCCGGCTTGTGCCTCACAAATAGAAGACCCTGCCCGGTCGTAGACGACTTTCGACGGGCGTTGATTGGCGCCTGCTTCCAGGTAGTAAATTCCGACTCGATTTCCCGAGCGCCTGATATACGTCGTGTCGACCCCAAATCGTCGCAGCTCGCGAACCGCCGATTCGCCAATGTCGTTGTCCGGCAACGCACTAACGAAGCCGGCATTGAGACCGTAGTTTGCCAATGCCACCGCGACGTTCGCTTCGCCGCCGCCAAAGGTGGCTTCGAAAGTGGGTGACTGGAAAAATCGCTCGTGGCCCGGCGTCTTGAGCCGCAACATGACCTCGCCGAAAGTCAAAAAATCTGTCATGTCTATCCCCTTACTTGTTTTGCTATTGCGACGGCTTCGGCCGCCAGCTCGGTAATTCGACCGTAGTCGCCGTTTTCGATGGCGTCTTTTGGCGTCAACCAGCTGCCACCGCACGCCAATACCGCCGACATTTGCAAATAGTCTCTTAGATTGGCTGTTGTGACGCCGCCGGTCGGCATGAAGACGACGTCGCGAAATACCGAGGCAAGCGCCTTGATCATGGGGGGGCCACCTGCCTGTCCGGCCGGGAAGAACTTGAGCATGCGCAGGCCCATATTCCATGCCTGTTGTGCTTCTGTCGCTGTTGCAACTCCCGGGATAATGGGTATTGATAAATCCCGCGCCGTCGAGACGACGTCCTCGTGCAAGCCCGGCGACACGATGAATTTTGCACCCGCGGCAACGATAGTCTTCGCATGCTCCGCGCTAAGCACAGTGCCGGCGCCAATATGGGCATCGGGAACCTCTGCAGCAATGGCTGCAATGGCATCCGCCGCCGCCGTGGTCCGCATTGTTACTTCGATGATTGGCAGGCCGCCAGCGACCAGTGCTTTGGCAACTGACACTGCCTTGGACGCGTCCTCGATAACGACGACGGGTACGATCGGTATCTGTTCGAGTAAGGTTCGCATCAGCGCATCACGAGAAATACATTCCGCCGTTGATATCGATATTGGCACCAGTGATGTACGCGGACGCATCAGAGGCGAGATAGGCTACCGTATCCGCGCAATCATCCGGATGTCCCTGACGTCGTAATGGCACGCTGGCTTCGACATTGCGCCGCACGGCGTCAGGCGTGAATTTATCGTGAAAATTTGTGTCGATCATGCCTGGACAAAGCGAGTTTACGCGTATGCCCTGTGGGCCGAGCTCTTTCGCCATACTGCGCGTGAATGTCATCACTGCGCCTTTCGCAACCGAATAGGCAGACGCCCCGCCACCGCCACCGTCGCGACCGGCCAAAGACGCCAGATTCACAATGGCGCTGCCCGGCGGCATGCTGGGCACAACTGCCTGAGTCGTCAGAAACGTTGAGTTCATATTCAATGCCATGACGTGGTTAAGAAATTCCTCGTCCATTTCCGCAAGTGTCTTGCGCGCCACTAAGCCGCCAACATTGTTCACCAGTACATGAATATCGTCACCAAAGGCCTTTTGCGTTTCCGCAACGAGATTGTCGACATCAGCTTTCTTTGTCATGTCGCCCTTTATCAGTACCGCGCTTCCACCTGCTTTTTCGATACTCGCCACAGTCTCATCGCCCGCCGCCTTGTTGTTGCAGTAATTCACTACGACCTTGGCGCCTTGTTCCGCCAGTTTGATCGAGCAAGAACGTCCTATGTCGCGGGTACCACCTGTGACGATCGCGACTTTTCCTTCAAGAGTTTTCATTACATTTTCCTTTGTTAAACGCGTTCGGCAGAACTAGCCGAGCGGGGACTAAGTGGTTGAATATGTCCGCAGAGAATCCAGACCGAGAGGACCGACATAATCGCCAGTGCGGCCCCGACAGCAAACGCGGGCGCGTAACTTTTCACGGTGATTACAGGAATCAGAAAGTTTAGCCCGACGACCGCAAGCTTGGCAGCTGTTCCTGAAAACCCCGCGAGCGAGCCAACGGACTCTCCACTATAAAAATCACTCGGCAGTGTCTGAATGTTCCCAACAGCAGTTTGAAAGCCAAAAAGAATAGCGGCCATCAGCAACACAGCGATCAGCGGCGTCGACGCTTTCATAGTCATCAAAAGCGAGACCAGCATGATGAGGCCACCCAAACCAATGACAAATTTTCGTACCTTATTGACCGTCCAGCCGGCGCTGATTCGATTCTGCGCCAAAAGCCCACCAAACCAGGCACCGAACATTGCTCCCACATACGGTACCCAGGCATAAAGCCCAATTTCTATTACGCCGAACCCATACGTCTCGGAAAGATACAAGGGCAACCAGCCGACGAATAGCCACCAAATGGGATCGAGGAAGAAGGAGGCCATAATTACGCCCCAGCTTTCCTTGCGGGATAATATCTCCGCAGCACCTGGCGCGTAGGTTGCTACCTCATTCGTTTCAGCGTTTCTTTGTCCGGTCAGTATGTATTCGCGTTCAGTCTCTGACACCCATGGATGTTTGTCCGGTCCCGATTTGTAAACGATGAGCCATGGAACCAGCCAGAGCAATCCGAGCGCGCCAACCGAGATAAACACCGCTCGCCAGCTTTCGAGATAGACAAACAGATACGCGATTATTGGAGCCGAGATAATTCCACCGATGGCCGCACCAGAATTGAAAATGCCTTGCGCCAGCGCCCGCTCTTTGATTGGAAACCATTCCGCATTCGCCTTGGTAGCACCGGGCCAGTTGCCTGCTTCGGAAACGCCAAGTAAACCACGAAAAATAGCGAAGCTAGTCAGGCTTCCGGCAATAGCATGCAGCATGGTTGCCGCCGACCAAACGGTTATGGATAGGATGAAACCAAGCCGCGTACCGATCCAGTCGAAAATCTTGCCGAACAGCGACTGACCGAAAGCGTAGGCGAATGTGAAAACGTTAAGGATAATCGCATAGTCTGTCTTCGACAGTCCGAGGTCTTGCGAAATCTCCGGCCAGAGAAATCCCAGCGCGCCCCGATCGATATAGTTGATCACCGTCGCGAGCGCGACAAGACTGACTATCATCCACCTGAGACCATTCCTCTTCATTCCTCGTCCTCATTCAGAAATTCTTCCCGAACCGGACTGAACACATCCAACAACACGCCTGCCTTGCGACAAACCGCACCGTGATCGAGATTGGGGTGTATGTAGAAACTGTCACCAGGCCCGAGGCGTTTTTCGACGCCGTCAATGTGGACGTCGAATTCACCGCTCTGGACGTAGCTGACCTGCGAGTGCGTGTGGGCGTGAATTTCGCCAACCGCACCGGCTTCGAACTCGACTCTGGCCATCAGAATGGCATCGTCGTATCCAAATAGTTGGCGAGTCAGCCCATCTCCAACGGATTCCCTGGGTGTCCGATCGCCGAACATAAATGCTTTACTCTGTCGATTCACTTGCGCACCTTGTTTCGCCGACCTGATCATCGAATCGTAAATTGGGCTAGATAATTAGTCAACCAATATTCTATACCAAATTCAAAGTTGGTCTGACATATTGGTATAAATTAGCGCAGGAATAGCGCCAATTGCGTTCTTCCCTTCGAACTACCCGGTACCGCCCGGTGTGGCGGAACTAAGATAGCGCTGCCGGCTTTGTGTCGACTTCTGGCGGAGTTCGTTCAGGGCCTGTTCTTCGGTCACATCGATCATGGACTCCAGCAAGCACCTGAAGTGCTCTTGCATCGCCAGCCGCGCCTCCGCCGGGTCGCGATTACGCAGTGCTTTCAGGACTCCAGCGTGTTCGGAGTGGCGACGAGTAGTGTCTTCGACCGCGCAGATCGCCGCATGAACGTCCCTGATGGCAGGTAGCTCGGTGCGTATTTTCCAAAGCGTTTCCACGACGTATCGAACTGCGGCATTGCCCGACGCCGCCGCAATGGTCAAATGAAACTCGCGATCAGCCCGTTGTGCTGCCTCCTCGCCTTGCGGGTCATCGTTCGACATCGTCTCGACCAGCTCGTCCAGCATATTCAGAGTTTCGTCACTGATTTCCTTTGCAGCAAGCGCAGCCGCCTCAGATTCGAACATCAACCGGGCTTCCGTGAGTTCAAACGCGCTGATATTGGGCAGCCCCTCGCTTCCCTTCTCGGCAGGGTCAAGAACGTAGACGCCGGAGCCCGTCTTGATGTTGACGTAGCCCAGCGCCTGCAGTGCGATTTCCGCCTCGCGGATAGTGACCCGACTGACGTCAAATCGCTCCGCAAGCTCGCGTTCCCCAGGCAACCGGGTTCCGGGCGGATATGCGCCATCCTTGATGAGCTTTTTGATGTTGTCCGCAACAGAATGGTAGAGCCGCTTGTCCTTCATATTCCCCTTCCGATCGGATCGGTATGATCCATTTGCCTTGCCTTTTCCGATGTCATATCTCGACAACCAGGTGCCAATCCGGGAACTTACCCACCCCAGAATCACCGATATCCGCGACTGCCAGTATGCCAGACGCCTGACTGGCCGGGCGCTGTGAGTTTGAGCACGCACCAGAATAATAATTGGTATTACCAATAATTGCAAAGGGATATAGACATTCGGTTGACAACTGTGTAAGAATTGGTTCGGCGAGGCGGCTAACCGGTCACCTTAGGTCGAAAGAATTCAGAGGGGAAACCAGAATGAATTGGCAACGTATAACGGCTGCGCTGGCACTAGCCGCAGCCACACTGGCATTAGTGCCAGTCACCATGGCGCAGGACGCTAACGACGAGGTGATCGAGGAGATCATCACGGTCGGTATCCGCGGATCTCTCGCAAATGCTATCGAGGCAAAGCGAAATTCGGACAAGCTGATCGAAGTAATTATTGCGGAAGATATAGGCAAGCTGCCTGATCAAAACCTCGCAGAGGTGCTTGAGAATGTTACAGGTGTCCAGATTACTCGAACCGCGGGTGTCGGTACCGGCGTTCAAATTCGTGGTACTAACGCAAACCGAGTCGAAATTAATGGTGTATCCACCGTAGGTTCTGGTGCTGGTCGTAGCGGTATCGATTTTGAAGATGTTAATGCGTCCATTATTTCCGCTGTCGAAGTGACCAAAGCATCTGACGCTAAGACGATTGAGGGTTCTGTTGGCGGAACAGTTAACCTGAAAACGATACGTCCGCTTGAGCTGACAGAGACTTTGGGCTCGATCAGAATTCAAGGAGAAGACAGCAGCCTAAGCACTGAAAGCATTACGCCAAGATTCTCAGGTGCTTACGGTGATAATTGGTCGACTGATGCCGGTGACTTCGGTTTTGTTATCAGTGGTAGTTATACTGAACAAGAAGCTGTGTCGTTCCGTCCTCGTACCGACCGGGATAACATCGCTTCGCCTCCTGGTGCTAATCCGTCTGAATTTCTCGGTATTCAGTTCCTGCTCCAAGAGCAGGAGAATGATGACTATGAGACCACCAATCTTACGACAACTTTTGAGTGGGCTCCTAATGACGACCTGACATTGTTTTTCGATGGCACTGTCTATGAGCAGGAGCGAAGTCGAGACCAATACAGGCTTCAGGCATCGGGCGTGAGCTCGTTAAGAAACATTAGTGTGCCTACAGGGTTTGAAACAGTCGATTTTGGTGCAGGTCCCGGAACCTTTCCGGCGGCATTTCAGGGCACACTTGAGCCAGATCTAGCCAATGATGATGACGATCCAAACTTGCGTTTCTCAAGTGAGACAGCTTCACGCGTTACAGACAGCTATATCCTTAGACTTGGTGGTAAGTGGCAACGTGATAAATGGTCTGCGAGTGCTGAACTTGCGTCGACATATTCTGACACGGTTAGCCCGACTTTTAACACGACTCTGAACTTTATTAACCCTAACTGCCCGCTTGATGGCGCGGCTACTGGTGATCCAGGCACTAGTAACGATAACTGCGTGCCTTTCATCTATGATTTGAGCGGTCGCTCATTATCATTTGGCGTCAATTTTGATTCACCGTTTGCACCATCAGTTGCGGACTTAACGAATCCTGCCAATGTTGTTCTGGATCAGGTGGATATAAGTGAAAACGTACAAGATAATTCTGAAGACGCCTTCCGCGTTGACTTTACTTATGACCTTGACCAGTACGGTGTAACCTCTATCGATTTCGGTTATCGCTTTAACGAATCCTCAAGTAGGTTTTATGGCATTGGTGACCGTATTGGTGGCTTCAGCAGATTGGAAGATAGCCCCAATGGTCTCTTGTTCGAAGAGCTTCTTGTTAGAGGCCCTACTAATTATGGTAGTGCAGATGGTAGAGCACTGGCTATCCGTAATTTCCTTCTCGTTGACCCAGATCGCTCCTTTTCAGACCCGGAAGGTACGTTAGCTATTCTTGAAGCAGCTCTTGCAGCGCACAGGCTAAACGAACCACAGGCGGATGGCGATCTTGTTGCGAACATTTCATCTGATCAGAATCAGCACTATGACATTAGTGAAGAAACCAACGCTTTATATGGGCAATTAAACTTTGAGTCCGGAATTTTTCGCGGTAACTTGGGTGTGCGTTATGTAGATACTAAAATTGATTCGACCGCGTTTGGCCCTGAGGACGCTAGTGGAAATAGATCACTACAGACAACAAGTGGTGATTATAGTTTCCTGCTGCCACGTTTTAACTTGGTTGCTCTACCGACTGACGACTTGCTTGTTCGTTTTGGCTGGGGCAAAGATATCAGACGTCCTGATTTTGACGATCTAAATACCGGATTTGAATTTGATCCAAGCGAAAATGCTGTTGTTGAATTCGGTAACCCCGGCCTGGGCCCTGAAGAAGTTGTCTCATGGGATCTATCGATTGAATGGTATTTTGCACCTGCAGCGGTAGCGAGTATCGGTTACTTCGAAAAGGATCGCACAGACATATTTGGTATAGATTTCGAGGGTGCTTTGCTGATTGCAGATCCAAATAGTGTAAGTGGTTTCAGCCGTGAGACAGATCCATCATGTCCAGGCGGCGGTGTCTTCAACCCAGACGTTGTACCTAATGTTTTGGGCGATCCCAATACTTTGGGACTATGTGTTGACTTCACCAGACCCGGAAATGATCCTGCAACTACTACGCAGTCAGGTTTAGAGCTTGCCTTCCAGTATGACCTTTCAAGTTTTGAAGATAGACTCGGCTGGGCATCCGGCTTTGGTTTTCTTGCTAACTACACGACGCAAGACTTCAGTGGTGGTTCAATTGAGGATTGCACTTCGGGTCGAGGACTTGCTGTCCTTGGCGATGTCTGCCAACTTCGAGGTCTACTTGATTTCTCTGAAGATGCTTACAACTTCACGCTGTACTACGAGAAGTATGATTTGTCTGCAAGAATGCGTTACACATGGCGTGAAACGTTCCGGACAAATGACTTCGCTGGCGGTGCTAACACGAGCGGCAGTAGTACATTCAGTTTCCCTGTGAATACAATAGACAGAGGCCAGCTAAATGCCAGTATAAGTTATGCTGTGCCTGCGATTGAGGGTTTGACCGTTGCTGTCGAAGCTGTGAACCTTACCGAAGAGGAAATTTATCAACATTGTGTTAGTGATAGGGGACCCCTATGTTTCGTGGGATATCCTGATCGTAGAGTCGTTTTCGGTGCTAGCTACCGCTTCTAGAAAACGAACGCCATCCATGATGGCATCTAAGTTCAATAAGAAGCCCCAGCAACTGCTGGGGCTTTTTTTGTCGGACTATCTATGGTTCATTCGTGCGACAAATTCTGTGACACGAAAAACTTATGAATCTCATCCAGGCTTGCGAATACTTTGTGCGCTGCGACTACCGATTTATCCTCTACCACCGCACTCAATGCAAGAACTGTCATGTTCGCCGCTACTCCAGCGCTAACGCCGGCGAAACTATCTTCAACAACGATACAATCTTTTGGAGCGACTCCGAAATGTCTAGCTGCAGACAGAAAAAGACCCGGGTCAGGCTTCCACGAATTGAATTCGTACGCGCTGAATATTTTGCCAACGAAGTGCGGGTACAAATTTGTGGTTTGCAAGTTTTCCTCAATCTTCTTTCTTGGACCACTGGACGCTACACAAAAGGGGATTCGCAACGACTCGACAAGCCGCAACGCCCCCTCGACAGGTCGAAGCTGCGCCTGAAATACCAATGACATGCGCTGCCTGAGGTCGGTTTCAAAAGATTCGGGTAGCTCTATTCCGGTCTCGCGCTCCAGAATTTCGAGGCATACGCCAAGTTTCATTCCTCGGAAACGACCTTCTGATTCGTCACCGGAAATCTGATGTCCATAAATAGCCAGCATCTCTGCAAAGATGTCGTTGCCTAACTTTTCGCTATCAACTAACACCCCATCACAATCAAATATTACTAACTTAGAAGCCAAATCGTGTCGAATCCTTCAGGGCGAGTGAAAAGCTACAGCTTGGTCGATTCAGGATGCGATGATTTGCCAAACACCCCGGATGCCCATCGACGTGGTGACGAGGGAAAACAGCAGGATCGCGGTGAGCACGACGTTGGTTGTTGTCGTGTTTCGATGCTCTCCCATAAGATCCCTGCGATTGCCAAGGTAAAAAATACAAGCGACCGTCACCGGCAAGATGACCGCGTTAAAGGCCTGCGAGATAATCATTACAAATATGGGTCGCGCCTCGAAGATCGGCACGACCAGACCCAGCAATGAGATTATGAGGACCATCACGCGATACCGCGGCAAGGTCATTTTCCGCTCTGTTCCATTGTAGTCACACAACAACCACGGCAGCATCAGGACGTTGGGGAATTGCGACGAAACACCGGCGGCGACAATACCCATAGCAAATATTGCCGCCGCGAACGAGCCGGCCAGGGGTTCCAGCAAACCGATCATTTGCGACGCCCTCTCGAGGCCCAGTCCTTCCACGTGCAACGTACCGGCTGCTGCCGCCATAACCGACCCGCTGATGACAAACATCATCGCAACGGCGACGATTGCGTCATTTCGTTGCTTCGGAATATCGGCAATCGTCCAGCCCGCTTCTTTCACCAGCGTGGTTCGGATGATGAACAAGCCAGAAAATACCGTGGTGCCCACCATCGATGCAATGACCAGGAACGGACCCTTTCCCTGATCCAGTGGCACTTCCGGTAGGGACGGCACCAGACCCTTCAAAATATCGATGGGCGGCGGCATCAAGATGAAAAAGTTGAGAACGAAGCAGGCCGCCATGATGGCAACCATGACCGCCAGGCTTCGTTCGAAGAACTGCGTATTGCCGTTCCAGAAAATGAAGTAGACCAGCGAGACAAAGAGCGCGGCAAACCAGACAGGGCCGATTCCGCCATCAACAACCGTCTTCGACCATTCGGAACTTATCTCGGCGACGATGCCCATCACACCCATGACGCTGCCGCTTACGCCGGCGGTCAGAGCGACGATGAAAAAGATGCCGACTGAAGGATGGATGTGCCGGCGAAAGGCCTGCAAGGCTGTTTCCCCGGTAACCAGCGTAAACCGACCATAGACGTTGATCATGAAATAGGTTGCCAGGCAAGAAGCCACGATAGTCCACAGAAGGGACATGCCGTAGGTTGCCCCGGCCTTGGCCATGGCAGTGACGCTTCCGGTGCCGATGTTAAATCCGAGCAGAAAAATCCCGGGAAGAAACAGTGCCAGTGTTCTGGATAATTGGGCGCGCATAGCACATCACGATACCAGACTTGGTAAGCTGACGTGATTACCCTACCAGACGACGCGTAGGGTCGAGGACTCATTGCAATGGAAGAAACATGGCGCTGGTTCGGGCCCAATGACACCGTCACACTTGAACAAATCCGACAAGCCGGTGCCACCGGCATCGTCACCGCACTCGATCACGTGCCAACCGGCGAAGCGTGGCCCGCCGCCGACATTGAGGAGCGCAAGCGTCTGATCGAGGCTGCCGGCCTTATCTGGTCGGTCGTCGAGTCGCTACCTCTGCATAACGACGTCAAGACACGTTCGGGCGAGTATCGCCGTTATGTCGATAACTACAAACAAAGCATCCGAAATCTCAGTGCTGCCGGCATCCATCGGATTTGCTACAACTTCATGCCGGTCGTCGATTGGACACGCACGAACCTGACCTACGAGCTGCCGAACAAGACACAGGCGTTGCGTTTCGAGATGACTGACTTCGCGGCCTACG
>Ga0255049_10000322_pt1 | contig 29892 bp, 16 predicted proteins | sample JV7_2_3_MG_FD_183615 | JGI IMG/M metagenome (GOLD analysis project Ga0255049, IMG submission 183615) | Seawater microbial communities from Jervis Inlet, British Columbia, Canada - JV7_2_3 | ecosystem: Environmental > Aquatic > Marine > Inlet | place: Canada: British Columbia | collected 2016-10-06 | reverse complement strand
AGGAGATCAAGGAGCTCGAGGATCGCATCGACTGCAAACCCTCTGCGGCGACCCAAGCGATCGCCGCCCGCCTGGAAGCCCTGGAGCAGCAGATCGAAGCGAAGCAGGCCGACTTCGAGCAGCTCAAGGCCCGGAACGTAGGGGAGGAGCAAGCCCTGGCGCAGGCCTACGATCAAGCGCTCAACAACCTGGTCACGGCGCGGCAGAACCTGGCCGCTGCGCGTGCGCAGGTCGTGGCCAAGCAGAACGAAATCCTGGCCCTGGAAAACAAGCTGTACAGCAACCCCGCCATCCTCCAGGCGATGCGGCAGCAGGCCACCCTCACGCGTCTCGCTATCGACCTGCAGAATCGCTTCCTAGGCGGCGGGCTACCGCAGACGCAACAGCTCGTGCAGAAGGCGCAGCAGGTGTTCCAGGCCACCACCCCCGATCTGCGGCAGGCCGCGCTGGACGCATTCAAGGCCGAACAAGCAAGGCTGTTGTCCGCGCTGAACCAGCAATGCGCCACGTCGTCGTCGCCCGGCAACTGCCGGGATCTACTCAACGAGCTGCGGGCCGAGGCCGACGCCCTCAGTGACACGCTGACCGACGCCGTCACGAACCCCAGCGCCGGCGGCGACCCGAGGGACTGGGAGCGGCTCGACGAGCTGCGCGACGAACTGTCCGCGCTCGAAAGCGACATCAGGGCGGCGGAACAGCAGGTCACCGCAGCGGAGCAAGCCGTTCATCAGGCCGAGCAGGCCTACGCGGATGGCCTGCAGGGGCTGCAGGATTCCGAAAGTCAGAAAGAAGCCGAGCTCGCGGATCTTCAGGCCCGCGCCCAGGAGACCTCCGTCGAACTCACCATCGCGCGCGCCAAGGACGAAGAGGAGAGGCTCGAGAAAACGCCCGATTGGCTCGATCAGATCGCCGAGAAACGCACGCGCATCGAGAAACTGGAGGGCGAACTGGCCGCCAAGAGGCTGGAAGCCGAGCTCCTGCAAGCGGAGAAGAACAAGCTCGAAGACGAGCTGCGGAAGATGAGGGCAGAGAGGACCGAACTCGAGGCCCAGCGCGACTACCTGGAAATACAGATCGAGCGCAAGCGTGAGGAAAAAGAGGCCATCGACAAAGAGACCGACGAACTGCAGAGCAAGATCGACGAGCTGACGGAAGAGCTCGAGGACCTCGAAGAAAAGCTGAAGGACCTGCTGGCCGAGGCGGCCGATGCGGCGATAGGGAAGAAGGATGGGAAGGGTCAGCAGGTCTTCTTCATCCCTCCGCCGCTGGAGCACACCGACGGCTTTGACAGCGACGAATTCGAACGACTCAAGAAAGAGCTTGCCGAAAAGGAAGCCGCCTACGAGAAGGCACGCGCCGCCAAGGAGCAGCTACAAGACGACGCTTACAAGCTTCTCAAGGGGTTCACCGAGCAGCTCTGGGCGCTGAAGAGCGCCACGAAGGCGCTCGAGGGACTGGACGAGGAGATCGAAGAATTCGACAAGGAAAAAGCGAAACGCATGACCGACGTGGCCGACGAGCGCAGCAAGGACGTGGCGAAGGATAAGCAGCGTCAGGAGGAGCTGAATAAAGAGAAGACCAAAAAGGAAGGCAAGGTCGAAGACGCCGAGCACGTCGAAGAGCAGGATAAGAAGCGGGTGGAAGACCGCGAACAGGAACTGAAGGAAGCCACCCAGGCTGTCTCTCGAGCCGAGACCGAGGTTGCCGCCAAGAAGTCCGCACGGGACGCCAAGGAAACGGAGCGTCGCGCCGCCCACGCCGAGCAGAGCGCGAAGTGGGCGGAGTTCCGGCGGACCGTGGCGAGCCTGAAGGAGGCGGAAGCCAAGCTGGGCCGCGCGCAGTCCGCGGTCAGCCGTGCGTCGGTGGCCAAGAACGACGCGGCCCTGAGTACCGCGAGGGCCGAGGTCGATCGCCTAGAGCGCGAGATCGAGCGGCTGAACGCCGAGATCGAGCGCCAGCGCGGACCGCTGCTGCAGTTGGACAAGAAATACGCACAGATCGTCAAGGAAAAAGAGCAAGCCGAGCAAGCGCTCGACGACGCCGAGAAGGACCTGCGCGACAAGAAGAAAGAATTCTGGGACAAGGTCAAGTTCGTGAAGAACGCGCAGGACGATCTGAAACAGTCGATGGATGCGCGACTGACGGCGGAGCGTACGGCTCGCAAGGCCGAGGACGCAGTCAAGCGCCAGGAAGAGAAGGTCAAGCAGGCCCAGGAGGACGCCGACAAGGCGGTCGAAGAGGACGACGAGGTCAAGGCGGCCGATAAGAAGCTCGAAGACAAGAAAGAGGAGAAAAAAGACGCCGAGAAGGCGAAGAACACGGCGCTCAGCAAGCTGGCCAAGCTGCAGGAAGGGAAAAAGGAGTGGGACGAACACACGACCAAGGCCAAAGACGATCTGGTCAAGGCTCGCGACGAGCTGGATGCCGCCCGGGACGCGTTGAAGCAGTTCCTCATCGACGAATTCAACAACGTGGAACACAAGGCCACGCTGTACCTGACCGTGGACGACCAGCCGATGGACGACGGCTTCCGCAGGGATGACGAGCCACGCCAGGTCCCCATCACGATCAAGTACGAGAAAAAACGGCCGCCGACCATTACGGGCCCGGACGATGACCTCGACCCACCGATGGGCGTCGGCCCGCCGGACGCCATCTGCAAACTGACCGTGGGTTTCGTCGCCGAACCGGAGCCCACGCTGGCGGTCACGCTGAATCCCACGCGCGACGAGGAAGTCGGCGAGGACGGCCTCGAGCCGAAGACGATCGCGCTCTACTACGATCAGGGAGCCCCGCTGTACGACCTCTGGCCGCCCCTGCCGGGAGGGCCACCGGCGTCCGCCGCCGCAGCGGTCGGAGAGGCGGGCGCAGAGTCGGGCGCAGAGGTGAACGCCGCCGATACAGCCGAACCCGCTGCCGAGGCAACCGATTCCGGTGACGACGCGGACTCCGAGGAAGAGGAAGAAGCCAAGGAAGTCCTGGTCCACGCGGCGACGCCGTACAAGGCCAATGCTGTCGACACGGACGAGATCAGGGCGACCTGCGAGCCGGGGGAGGGGATCGTCGGCAGCGAGAGCGAAGCCGGCGGTGACTCCGCATCGGCTTCCGCCCAGCTCTGTCTCGAGGGCGGCTCCTCGGGCGGCGAGCCGGGCGACCCGCCCCATGCGCTCTGGGCCACGGAGACCTACACGTCCCAGGGCGAGCTGAAGACGATGATCGACGTACCGGAGGTCAAGCCCGACGAGTGCGAGGGTGAGCCCGAATTCGAGGTCAAGTATCTCGACAGCGGGCTGCAATGGAACGACGAGAAGACCAAGAAGCACAAATACAAAACCCTCACCGGTAAGCTAGGCGACGCGCCGACCGAATACTCGGACTTCGGCAAGGGCGACAAGATCGAGCTGCGCTTCCAGGTCTACGAAGGGGGGCACAAGGGCAAGGCGGCGCAAACCATCAAGTGGAAGGTCAGTGGCGTTCAACCGGACCTCGATGAGAGCAAGTACGGACTCGGCGCCGGCAAGGCCAAGGACCTCGAGTTGAAGACAGACGGCAGCGGGTATTCGAAGGTCGACTTCTTCCTGGGAGAGCGCTGGGGTAAAGCCACCGTCACGGCCAAGTGGATGCGCGAAGACAAGGAGTGCGCCGAAGCGACGATGGAAATCGTCCGGCCCCTGAAGCTACGCCTGATCAAGGTCGGCTTTGCGCCGAAGAACGGTTGGAAGCAGGGCAGGAAGGCTTTTGACGGGGAAACGAAATACGAGGAGCTGGCCGAGGCGCTCCAGGGCGACGGACCGGAGAGGAGTTCGTCGATCGCCGTCGGCCTGCTCGACGACTCGGCGGATCCGGTGGACGGAAAGAAGATCCTGTTCAGCATCGTCGAGCCGGGCGAGGCGTCCATCGATCCCGAGGAGATGGAAACGGAGCCCTACGGGCTGGCCTGGAGCTTCGCCAAGGACGTGCCCGAAGAAGCCCAGCTCAAGATAAAGGCCGAGGTCGAGGCGGAGCTGGCACCGTTCACGGAGCCGTCCGAGGTCGAAGGCTCCCAGTCCACGGAGACACAGAACCGCTTCCAGATCGGACCCGAGGGCAAACGCGTCACCATCGAGACGGAAGAGCCGTTCGTCCCCGGCGAGGCCTACAGCAGCGGCGCGACCCTGGTGATCGAGGGCTCCGTGGGCCACATTCCGCTGGAGTTCAAGAAGCTGCAGCTCGAGTGCGACGAAATCGTGGTCGATGAAGATGGGATCGCCATCGAAGGGTCGGTGAACTGGAAGGCCACGGGGCGGGCAGCGGAGCCGTTCACGGTTCCCACGTTCAGTTTCGAGTTCAAGCTCGAATCCCTGGGCTTCACCGCTGGCAACGACGCGACGGTCGTCGGCAAGGTCAAGATCCCGACGCGCGACGACTGGGTCGATTTCGAAGCGACCCTCGGACCCGAGGGGTTCTACGGGCAAGTCAGCAATTTCCCTGAGATCGAAGTCGCCGGGATGAAGCTCGAGAAGGGCGCCTCCTTCATCGTCGACATGCACGAAGGCAAGGATCCGGATGGCGTGGATCTCAAGGGCAACTGGCGCAAGAAGGGCCTCGTCATCGTGAAGGCGACCCTGGTGCTGCCCGAGTCGATGAAGGGCGATGCCGAGGAACCGCCGAAGATCTCCGTCACCAACATGTACTACAACTCGACGGGTCTCAACGGGGGCATCAAGGTCGATTACACGGTTTCGGCGAAGCTGGGCAAGGTCGAGTTCGCCATCGAGCACATTTTCGTCGACTTCAAGGGCGGCGATCTGGACACGGGCGAGTTCAAGGGCAAGATCACGCTGGCCGATCCGTTCCACGGAAGCATCGGCGCGACGATGAAACTCGACTCGGCCGGTAAGTACAGCTTCGAGATCAGCACCGACAAGCCGGTGACCGCGCCCAGCCTGGGGCTGACGCTGATGCTCCGCAAGGTCCTCGTGGAGTACGACCAGGGCACGGAGGTCTTCACCTTCGAGCTTCAAGCGTTGATGCGCTCGAAGACCTTCGGCGATATCGACGTCAACAAGTTCATGGTCAATTCGACCGGGGATATCGAAGTCGACATCGACGTCAACAAGGACATCCAGTTCGGCAAGGGCTTCGAGGTGCACGTGGGCAGCTTCATGCTCAAGAGCACGGCGACGGAATTCGAGATGGGGCTGAAGGAGGTGCGGCTCAACTTCGGCGAGATGTTGAAGGGTGAAATCGAAGAGATCCGTATCGAGAAGGGCCCGAAGATCGCGAAGTTCGCGGCCAGCATCGAGGCCGACCGGCCCCCGGTCAGCTTCGAGGCCGAGATCAACTACGAAGCCGACGTCTTCGAAGGTACGGTCAAGGTCAAGGCCAAGGTAATCGAGGTCGAGGGGACCTTTATTCTCGGCACGCAAAAGAAAGAAGACGACAGCGAATTCACCTACTGGTACGTCGAGATGAGCGTCTCGGGGCCGAGGATTCCGCTGGGACCGCCTCCACCCCCGCCTTCGATGACGGGGCTGGGAATCACCAAACTGGGTGGCGGTATCGGCTACAACTACGACCCGCCGATCGGCCAGGCTCCCGGCGCGGTGCGCTATACCGACACCTTCTCGTTCAAGGCCGCAATCACGGTCGGGGACTACGTCAGCGGTGGCAAGGTCTTCGCCTCACGCCTGACGATGGTGCTGGTCAGTGGAAAGTTCTCGGTGAACGGCAAGGTCTGGGTACTCGACAAGGAGTCGAGCCTGTACGGCGAAGGTCAGCTCGATCTGTACTGGAAGCCCTCGACCAAGCTCGAAGGGTTCGTCCGCATGGTGATCGCGTTGCCGGGTACCGAGGGCAAGCTGCTGAGGTTTACCGGGCAGGTCGATTTCCGCTACGCCGGTGCCAACGATTGGGCCATCAAGAGCCGCACGCTGGAAGGCGCCTTGCTGGAACGTCTGATCGCCGAGGGCAATATCGACATCAAGCCCGGCGAAGCGTTGCTCGAAGGCAACGTGCGCTACGAGATCAGCAAGACGGTACCGCTCGCCATCGTGAGTTTGCACGTGGCAGTCAACCTACGTGCGGATGGCACGCTCGAATTCAAGGTGACACCCACCCGGGTCACGCTCAACGTCGAACTCAGCGCTCACGGCGATCTCGACGTGACGCTCGAGACCAAGGTGCGGAACTTCGACCTGGCCAAAGCGACCCTGGACACGAAGCTGACCCTCAAGGCGACCAACCTGTCCATTACCGTGCAGGGTACGGCGGAGGTGAGTTGGGACACATGGGTGCACAGCGGTAGCACCAGTGTCGATATCGGATGGGCGAGTGGACAATGAAGATCTCAACCCCAGCTCTGTTGTGCGTTTTGATGCTCGCGTCGATCCCGGCCCGTGCCGACGGCAGCCTGTTCGTGCACGCGACCGAGGGTGCGGTCCACCTGCGGTGGAACGCGCCACTGGGGGAACCGTACGACGGATTCCAGGTGGAACGTCAGCCCGCGGCGGGCGGCGCCTGGACGCGGCTCAACGAATCACCCGTTACGCGGATGGCCGACGTCGGTCAGATCCGGGACCTGCTGGGACCGCTGGCCGAAAACTTCCTGACGTTTTTCGACGAGGGGCAGTCGAGCATCTCATCGGCGGCTCTTGCCGAGGTGATGAACGATCCCGTCGCCCGTGGGTTGATCCAGCTCTTCTCGGTCAAGATTCAGGCGATGGGCACAGTGCTCGGCGAGGTGTACCAGGACCGGATGCTCGAGGACGGTGGATCCTTCCGTTACCGGATCGTTCGGGTCAGCGCCGGCAAGGAGAGCGTCTGGGCGGAATCCGGTCGCACCGTCACTCACGGCGTCGCGGACACGGTACCGTTGCCGTCCGGCCTGCGCGGCGAGGGCGCGGAAGAAACCGCGCAATTGAGTTGGGACCACGATGAGGGCCTGTCGAGGTCCGGTCGTCTGGTTGCTTACCGGATCTACCGCGCGGTATCTCCGTCGGGACACTACGATCTCGCGAACTATGATTCGGTCGTTCCGACCAAGCTGAACGGCGTTCTCCCCGAGTTCCTGTATCTCGATCAATACCTCGAGAACGGCAGGCCCTACTGGTTCCGGATCAGCGGCGTCAACGTGCTCGGATTCGAAGGGGCGCGGTCCGAAGCGATCAAGGTCGTGCCCAAGGATATGACCCCACCGCCTCCGCCGCAAAACTTCCGTGGCCGCCTCCACGGCGGTTCCGGCGAGGGCGGCGCGATGTTGCAATGGGATCCGGTGGCGGTCGCGGACCTCGAGGGCTACCGAATCTACCGCGGCGAGGAACCGAACGGAGAGTACCTGCCGATCTGGCCGGACGAGAGTGAGCCGACCGTGCCCCGCATCACGTACATCGACGCAGACGTACCGGAAGGGGCCATCTACTGGTACTACATCGTTTCGGTGGACCATTCCCAGAACGAAAGCCGTTCGTCGGATCGAATCCAGATCTTCCGCGAGGACCGCACCCCGCCGGCCCGGGTGACGGACGTCGAGGCCGTGGCCATCGACGACGGCGACGACCCCGGCGTCCATTTGACGTGGGCCCCCAACGACGAATCGGACCTGAGCGGCTACCTCGTCCAGCGCACCACACGGATCAGCGGAACGGGCGACGACATGACGATCGACGATCGCTTCTTTGCCGCGGACATCCATCTGCAGGAAGAGCCGCGATACGTGGATCCGGTGCCGGTCAACTCTGAAAGCCGCTACGCATACCGCGTCCTGGCCGTGGACGAAGCCGGCAACTCGAGCGAACCGTCCGAGGTCGTGATCGCACGAATGCCCGACAAGGTGCCGCCGACGCGGCCGGCCATTCAAACCGTGCGCGTGCGGGACGGCAAGGTCGCGATCAGCTGGCTGTCCAACGTCGAGGAAGACCTCGCGGGCTATCGGGTCTACCGCTCGGAAGACGACACCTCGTTCGCACCGACCCATCCGGATCTTGTCGAAGATCTCGAGTTTCTCGATTCACCGGGTGCCTACGAAACGGTGTTTCATTACCGTGTCACGGCGCTCGACCTGACCGGCAACGAGAGCGACCCGTCTGTGTCGCTGTCGGTCAAGTTCCGCGACGATCAGGCGCCGCCGGCCCCGCCCATCGAACGCATCGACGTCGAGGACGCGGGTCTGCACCTCTTCTGGGGACCGCTGGCCGAGGATATCGACGTCATCCTCGTGTACCGCCAGTCCGAAGACGAATCGAGCCCGAAGACCATCGCGCAACTGGTCTCACGCGAGCAAGACTTCCTGGACAACGACGTCCAGGCAAACGTCGAGTACCGTTACTTCCTCCGGGTGACCGACGAGCGGGAGAACCTGAGCCCGCCCGGCCGTGTGCTGGCAGGGCGACTCGACGAGTAGAAGGGGACGTGTACCAAAAACAGGTTTCAGGGACGCACTAGCGTCGACCGGTCCGCTAACGGGCGACGACAAGCGACGCAAGACGCGCCTAAGGGTGTCCCCAAAACCCCTTGTTCGTACACGTCCCCAGAAGGGGTTAGGCGACGTAGGCTACGACGAAGCCGATCTGGGCGACCATCATCATGAGATACATGTGCGTCCACGATGGATGGTTCTCGACTTCGGCGAGTGCGGCGGGATCTTTCAGAACGAGCGTCAACGTGTAGCTGCCCCACACCGCAAGCAGGGCCCCGAGCCCGGTCAGCAACCAGGGATTACCGGTGAGGATCGCCTGGCCGGGGTGCCCCGGATCCGGAAGCCAAGCGCCCAGCGGAAGCAACAGCCACGGCACGACGAAGAACGGCGAGATCATCTTCGCCGCTCTGTCGACGCCGTATCGGATCGGCAGCGTGCGGCAACCGGCGGCCGCGTCGCCCTTCATATCGGAGAAGTCCTTGGTGCTCGAGGCCCCGAGCAGGAACAGGAAGAAGATGCCACCGATGAACCACGGCTCGACACGGAAGATCGAGGCGACCATCGACCAGCCGGCGACCTTGAGCAGGCACCCGCGGGGAATCGCGATCGTCAGGTTGGCCATGAAGGCGTTGGCCTTCGTGCGGCCAAAGGCGGGTGCGCTGTAGACGAACGTGAACAGCATGCCCGCCAGGTAGATGAAAAAGCACTCGTGCCGTTCGAGCCCGGCGAACATCTTCTCGCCCAGGGTCGTGGCCGGGTAGATCACGACGAGCCAGGTCGGTACGACCGCCAGAGCGTAGAGCAACGCCGCGTACCACCAGCCGGCGCGCATCGAGATCACCCCCGTCACGAGCGGGCGATGGGGTTTGTTGATGCGGTCGTTCTCGATATCGTAGTACTGGTTGATCACGTTGGAGGCGGCATTGAGCAGGCCCGCGCAGAGCGATCCCAGCGCGACGGTCCAGACGATGCTCCAGGTCACCTGCCGCGCCGCACCGGACAGCACGTGTGGGTTGGCCGCCGAGCCCCAAGCCGTGATCGCGCCGGAGATGACGCCGAGCAGCGGAGGCAGCAGAGTAAAAGGACGGGTGAAGCGGATGTAACGGCCGAGCCGTTGAAACGCGGTTTCCTCGCTCACAACGGGCGTCAGGAGCGACGCCCGACGGCGACCTGCGCGGCGCGGATGATGTGTTCGCCGAGACGGTATCCGGGACGCAACGTTTCGGTGATCCTGCCGTCTTCGTCCTCGCCGACCGAATCCATGCGGATCGCTTCGGTGGTGTTCGGATCGAACTCCTCACCATCCGGCTCCATGCGCTCGACGCCGTGGCGTTCGAGCGTTTCGATGAACTTGTTGCGCACCATCTGCACGCCCCGCGCCAGGCTCTGCGCTCCCTCGCCCTCGCCGACATGGGCCAGCGCCAGGTCGAGATCGTCGATCGAGTTCAGTAATTCGCCGACGAGTTCACCGAACTGGAGCGCGACCTTGCGTTGCACGTCGCGGTTGAGGCGCACGCGCACATCTTCCTGTTCCTTGCGGAACTGCTTGAAGGCGTCGATGTACTCGTGGAGTTTCCGTTCCGCCGTTTCCGCGCGCTCGCGGTATTCGTCGATGATCGTCGGCTTGATCGGCGCGGCCTCGGTGAGTTCATCCTCGGCGCCCTCGCCGTCCTGTTGCCAGTGGCGACGGTCGTCGACCCTGAACTCGGAATCTTCCTGCTCGAGTTCCTGCTGCTCGCCGTTGGTCGGGCTGTCGGTCTTTCCAGTCATCGATCAAAAAGCTCCCATGCGGACCGCCGGATCCGGCCGTCATGCCGAACCGAGACAAATGCTAGCGCCACTTCGGGATTAGTGCGAGGAGACTTCGATCCGGCTCGGCGGCTCGTCCTTGCGTTTGGGCAACAGGACCTCGACCACCCCGTTGCGGTGAGTCGCGCGGATCGCCGTGTGCAGGACCGAAGGCGGGAGCGTGATCTGCACCGCAAAACGGCCCTGCGGCCGTTCGACCCGGAGGTAGCTCTCGCGGCCGACCCCGGGGTCCAGTCGACGCTCGCCACGCAGGATCAGCTTGCCGTCCTCGACCTGGATCTCGACGTCCCCGGCGCCGACTCCGGGCAAATCGGCGCGCAGCACGTAGCGCGCTGGTTCCTCGATCAGATCCACGGGTGGCCGCCAGGCGCTCGAACCCAGGGACTCGGCCGGTTCCGTTCCGACCGAGCGCGAAAGCGCATCGTCGAACAACCGGTTCATGCGGCCCTGCAACTCGATCATGTCGCGCTGCGGATCCCAACGCTGAATCGCCACAGTTCCCATCCTCACGCCGGCCGGGGCCAAGATGCCGACCCCTGCCTCTGCTTTGTGGCACTTATTTTACGCTCAAGCCGCCGTGATTGCGGCCCTTTCGACTTTTTCCAAGCTTATTTCACCCTCGATGAGCCGGGCCCGGACCGCGTCGCCATCGCGGAAGCGACCGTCCAGCAGGCCCATCGCGAGCGGATCCAGCAACTTCTTGCCCAGCACGCGCTTGAGCGGCCGGGCGCCGAAGGCTGGATCGTAGCCCGCGCGGGCAAGCCAATGCTTGGCCTCCGGGTCCACCGCCAGGCTCAAACCGCGCTCGGCCAGCGTCTTGCCCAGCCGCACGAGTTGAAGATCGACGATCCGTTCGAGCTCGGCTTGGCCGAGGCTTTCGAAAACGATCGTCTCGTCGAGGCGGTTGAGGAACTCCGGCCGGAACACCCGTCGCAACTCGGTCTCGACCGCGGCCTGCATCTCGGAGCGCGACGCTCCGGCAGCGGCCAGGATGCGATCGGAAGCAATGTTCGAGGTCATGATCAGAATCGTGTTGCGGAAGTCGACCGTGCGGCCCTTGCCGTCGGTCAGGCGACCGTCATCGAGCACCTGGAGCAACACGTTGAATACATCGGGGTGGGCCTTTTCGATCTCGTCGAGCAAAACGACGGCGTACGGCCGTCGCCGGATCGCCTCGGTCAACTGCCCGCCCTCGTCATAGCCGACGTAGCCGGGAGGCGCGCCGATCATCCGCGCCACCGCGTGGCGTTCGCCGTACTCGGACATGTCCAGGCGAACGACGGCCTTCTCGTCGTCGAACAGGTTTTCGGCCAGCGCGCGTGCGAGTTCGGTCTTGCCGACCCCCGTGGGTCCGAGGAACAGGAAACTGCCGACCGGCCGGTCGGGGTCCTTCAAACCGGATCGCGCGCGCCGGACGGCGGCGGAGACCGCGTCGACGGCTTCGTCCTGGCCGATGACGCGCCGGTGCAGGGTTTGCTCCAGCTCGACGAGTTGTTGCACCTCGCCGTCGAGCAGTTTCGAGACCGGTACACCGGTCCATTTCGAGACGATTCCCGCGATTTCCTCGTCACCGACTTCCTCGTCGAGCATCGCGCCGTCCTGTTGCAGTTTCGCCAGTTCGGCCTTGCCGGCCGCAAAGGTCTTTTCCAGTTCGGGGATCTCGCCGTAGCGCAGCGTGGCGGCGCGTTGCAACGAGTCGGCACCGCCTTCATTTTCGGCACGATCGGCGGCCGAGCGCGTAGACTCCAGTCTTTCGGCTGTTTCGCGCAGCGCGGCGATCGCGGCCTTCTCGTTTTCCCAGCGACGCTTCATCGCGGTCAGCTTCTCGTTGAGATCCGCCAGTTGTCGTTCGATGGCCTTGCGGCGCGCCCTGGAGTTCGCGTCCTTTTCTCGTTTGAGTCCCTCACGCTCGATTTCCAACTGCCGGACACGGCGCTGAGCCTCGTCGATCTCGGTCGGTACGGAGTCGATCTGCATGCGCAGTTGCGCGGCCGCCTCGTCGATCAGATCGATCGCCTTGTCGGGGAGGAAACGGCCGTTGACGTAGCGGTTGGACAGCGTTGCCGCCGCCACAAGTGCGGCGTCCTGGATGCGCACGCCATGGTGCACTTCGTAGCGCTCGCGCAGCCCACGCAGGATCGAGATCGTGTCCTCGACGTTGGGCTCGCCGACCAGAACCGGTTGGAAACGGCGCTCGAGTGCGGCGTCTTTTTCGATGTACTTGGCGTATTCGTTCAGCGTCGTGGCGCCGATGCAGCGCAACTCGCCGCGGGCGAGTGCGGGTTTGAGCAGGTTGGCGGCATCCACCGCACCCGCGGCGGCGCCGGCGCCGACCAGCGTGTGCAACTCGTCGATGAACAGCAGGACCCGGCCGTCCGCGGCCTGGACCTCGTTGAGCACCGCCTTGAGCCGGTCCTCGAACTCGCCGCGATACTTGGCGCCGGCGATCAACGAGCCGAGGTCGAGTGCGACCACGGAGCGGTCCTTCAGCGTCTCCGGGACATCGCCGGCGGCGATCCGTCCGGCCAGGCCCTCGGCGATGGCGGTCTTGCCGACACCGGGTTCGCCGATCAGGACAGGATTGTTCTTGGTCCGGCGGCAAAGCACCTGCATGGCGCGTCGAATCTCCTCGTCGCGTCCGATGACCGGATCGAGTTTGCCCATGCGCGCGGCCGCGGTAAGATCGCGGGCGTACTTCTTCAACGCTTCGTACCTGTCCTCGGGATTCTGATCGGTCACGCGTGCGGTCCCGCGGACGTCCCGCAATGCCGTGAGGATGCCGTCCGGGGTAGCGCCCATCCGTTTGAGGATCTTCGCCGCTTCGCCGTTTGAACGGGCCAGCGTCAACAACAGGTGCTCGGTCGACAGGTAGTCGTCACCGAACTCCTTGATCGCTGTTTCCGCACGCTCGAGCAGCTCGGTCAAGCCCTTTGAGGCTCCGGGTTGCGCGCCCCCGTCGACCTGCGCGATCTGCTCGAGGCGTTCCCGCGCGGCTTGCGCCACGGTTCGCGGCTCGGCGCCGATGCGTTGTAGCACCGGACTCACCACACCCTCGTCCTGCTCGCACAGACTCACCAGCAGGTGTAGCGGGCGCACTTCCGGGTGTTTCATTTCGACGGCCAGGGCTTGGGCTTGCTGCAGCGCCTGGCCTGATTTGATCGTCAATTTGTCCATTTGCATGGGTTCTGTTTCCTCACATGAATTCGCCCCTCTTGTTGGGATCGCGCGGGGCGAATGTCAAGGTTTGACGAGGAAAACAGCCCGCTCACTGGGAATCGAAACGGCAGGGGAATCGCATCCCGGGCGTGGTCTCGTGGGGAACGTCGACGAACTGCAAGTCGTCGCTACGCAGCGTCTCCCAGAGGTTGCCCGAGATCGTGCCGCGCAACCGGCCCGCCGGGGAGCCCCCCGCAACGGCCAGCGCCAGCGGGGCGGAAAGGGAAAAGTCGCCACTGATGCGGTCCTGGGTATGCACGCCCAGGACCGACAGCACCTCGACATCGGTGTGCTCGAGCGCTGCGTCGTAGGACAGGCGCGACGCGGTCCCGAATCGAACCGTGTCGTTGCCGAACGGAACGGGGGTTGGTTTCAGATCGAGCCGGCGCGCGTACTTCACGTTGAGGATCGGCTGCACCAGACGGCCGTCTTCGATATACGTACAGATCGCGGCGGGCAGCCCGAAACCGGTGAAGCGGTACGAACCTCCCCGGTAGGGCTGCAACGGGTCGATCGAGAGTCCGATACCCTTGCGCAAACTGGCCCGGCCCGATTGGAATCCGGAGCGATCGAACGCGCTCTCGTCGTGGGCGACGGCGGACCCATCGAGGTTTTGCATCAGTGTGCCGAGAACGTAATTCTCGACGACCCGGGGGTGCAGCAGCACCGTATGGATTCCTGCCGGAAGCGGCGCGACGTCCTCGGCGACCAGGGTGGCCGTTTGCATCAGGTGCTCGAGCCGCGCCTTGAACGCATCAGCGGATTCGGGTCGCCGCGCCGAGAATCCGTCGCCCGCTTCTCCGTTGACCGAAACAAACCAGCCGTACGACGTCCCGCGGCTCTGGACGTCGAGCCCCGCCGAGGTTCGCATGCGTGTCTCCGCCGTGCTGGCCGAGAACGATCCGCTCCAGGTCCGCGAGTTTGCCGCGTCGATCGCCTCACGCACCCACTCCAGCCGCTCGGCGATCCGATCGGTCTGCCCCCCGGTCATCGCCGCCGTGTCCTCGTCGTAGAGTTCGACCTCCGGAAACTCCGCCGGGCCGAGCACATGCGCAGCGTCTTTATCCTCGTAGGCCGTGGCGCGGGCGGCCCCGAAAGCATCGCGGGGATCCTGATGCCGTTCCAGCGTTCCGCGGCACACCAACCCGTCACTCCAGACGAGCAGGTAGTGCGCGCTGCTGGCCTCGGCAAGCGACAGGGGAGCGTGGGCGTTGCCCGTCTCGCGGTCCTTGATCCCCAGAGACAATTGCCGGCTCTCGCTGCCGTGCACCTGCCAGCGATCGACCGTCACGCCATCGACGGCGACGGATTCGATCGCCGCAAGGATCGGTTCGAGCTTCATTCCCGGCCGCCCAAGCCTACCGACGCGTGGGGTTCGAGCACGAGAAAATAATGGCTCCCGCCGCTCGACGGGACCTGCTGGCCCCACTTGCCGCAATAGCCGATCGCGTCGAGCACCAGCGGGCCAAAGGCCTCGCGTACCGATTGAAGTGCACCGAACATCGAGCCCGAAAAAATCGCCGGTTTGTAGAGCGTGACGCCGCGCTCGTCGAGGTCGTAGATCGCCTTGCACTGGAACACGAAGTCCCCACCGGCGGTGTTGACCTGGCCCCCACTGTAACCGGACAGGTAGACCACCTTCGGGTGCCGTCGGAAGATGCCCGCCGACGCCAGCAACTCGCGCACTTCCCCGGGCCCGTAATCCTCGAACCGGCCCGCGGCCTCGAGCGGTTCGCTCGACTCGATGCGGATGTTCGTCATCCGCGGTTGCGGAGCGCTGCGGTAAGACTCCGCGCGCCCGGACCCGGTCAGGCGCACGCCTCCACTGCCGGCGGACCACGGATCGGAAAGCGCATCACAGAGTCGACCGTTACGAACGATCACGGCACGCTCGCGGCGAATCCCGTTGGCGCTGAACGGTTGCCACGCATGATCGCCGGCGACAGGCTCGTCGATGATGGAGATCGTGTCCGGGCCGACGGTTTCGCCGACCTTGAAGCGTCCGGATTCGGCGAGGATCGACGAGCGGAAGCCGTCGGCCTCGCTGGCGTGCCCGAACGCTTCGTGCGCCAGGCCCTTGGCCAGCGCATAGTCGATGACCAGCGGGAAGCTGCCGGCGGGATGCGCCGGCGCATCCGGAAGCACCGTCGCGAGTTGCGCCGATTGTTCCGCGCGCCGCAGGAACAGTTCGACCTGCTCGTCGTCGAAGGGCATCCCGGGGTCCGGCGAGAAGAGCGTGGCCGAGACGCCGTGGCGGCCGCCATCGCCCGACCCCGTCGCGCGCAGGCCCAGCACGCAGCGGGGCATGGCGAAGAACACGTCGCTCCCGTCGTCGCGGAAGATCCGCCAGGCGTCCAACTCGCTGCGGAACGAGACGCTCAGATTCGGTCCGGCAACCCGTCCCGCGATTTCCTTTTCCAGTTCGATCAGCCGCCGAGAGACTCGGCCGAGATCGACGGCCGCAAAGGCCGCCGGATCGGCGGGTATCTCACGGCCGGTCAGGCGCTCGAAAGCGACGGCGTCGGCCGTCTGGAGCCCCAGACGCCGGCCGCGACCGGCGGTTGCGATCACGCGATCGAGGAGCGTCCGGGCGTGCTCGGGTTCGAAGTCGTCGCGGCTCGCCAGGGCCACGTGTCCGTCCGTCGTGACCACCTGGGCGCCGTGGCCCGAGAGCGTCGCGGCCGCCGTGGACTCGACCCGGCCCTGGCGCACCACAGTCCATTTCGAACTGCGTACCTGCGTGCGCCAGATCAGACGCACCCCGGCGGCGTTGGCCGTATGCGCCATCTCGGCGCCGAGTCCGGTGAGTTCTTCGAGCGGAGCGAGCATGCCGGGGGAGTTTACGTCAGGCGAGTTGGCCTAGTCGACCGTGACCGCTCCCGCGACGCAGTTGTCGACACAGAGCCAACACGAGGTGCACTTCGTTTGGTCGATCACCGTCGTGCGGCTGTTCTCATGTTCGAGCACGTCTTCCGGGCAGACCGCCTCACAGCAGCCTGTGTTCTCGCAGAGGTCGTAATCGATGAGGACCGCCATGGCTCGTCTCCTGTTGAGTCGCAAACCGTAGTTCACCCCAATGTAGGGTCGGCGCTACGAGCGGGCAAACCGGCGCTGGAAGCGGGTCCGCGCCGGGAGTATGCTGCCGGGAGAGGGCGGAAAACCCAGGAAGGGTGCGAGATTGGCCGAGTCGATGCGGAGCGTGCTGGAGCTGGCTGAAGAGGAGCGCCTCGGACCGTGGGCCCTACGCTCGCGCGGCGCCACACGGCGCCACCCGCTTGAAGACGAGGGTCGCGCCTTCGACTACCGCACGTCGTTCCAACGGGACCGCGATCGCATCGTCTATAGCCGCGCCTTTCGCAGGCTGCGCCAGAAGGCGCAGGCCGGCATCCTTCCCGACTACGAGGACCATCGCCGCAACCGCCTGACCCACACGCTCGAAGTCACCCAGCTTGCGCGCACGATCGGGCGGGCGTTGCGTCTCAACGAAGATCTGGTCGAGGCCATTGCCCTGGGTCACGACCTCGGCCAGCCCCCGTTCGGTCCGATCGGCGAACGCACGCTCGATGCTTTGCTCTCCGGGAAGCTCGATGGGCGTGGGGGGCCGGGGCTCGGTGATCTCGGTGGTTTCCAGCGTGCCTGGCAAAGCCTGCGCGTCGTCGATCGTGTTGAAAAACGCTACGACCACGCCGGGCTCAACCTGTCCGACCCGGTGCGCGAGGGGTTGTTCAAGAGCGATGCGTGCTCGCCGCCCCCCGAGGAAACGGGCGATGGGCTACGTCCCGGTCTCGCCCCCTCGTTTGAAACCCAGGTTGCCGTGCTGGCCGATCGCATCGCACCGGCGCTCCACGACCTGGACGACGCACTCCAGGCCGGCGCGGTCGACCTGGTCCGGGTCGAACGGCTCCAGGCCGTCCGCCAGCTCAGGGACAAGCTCGGCGCGGCCTATCCGGCGCGCCCCAACCGGTTCATGAAGGCCAATGCGATCCACCGTGGCCTGGTCCATCTGCTGGTCACGTCGGCGGTCGTCGAGGGGGCCCGGGCGCTCGATCGGTTTGCCGCGGATCAATCCATCGAGGATCACGCGCGCTTTCTCGAACTCCGCGACGAGGTCGTGCGCGGCGATGAGATCGCGCTTCCGGCCGCGGCCGCTCGCATGCTCGAGGAGATCGAGGGTTTCCTGACCGCCCACGTGCGACGTGGCCGTGCCGCGGACCAGGCCGAAGCGCAAGGCAAACGCATCCTCGTCGGGCTATTCGCCGCCTACCAGGCCGACCCCACGTTGCTCGACGACCACGTTCTGATTCGCTTCAAGCAAATCGCAGGGGTCCCGTTCCTGCGCGATGTCGCACGGGAGAACGTCGAGGGCATCGTGCAGCAGTATTACCGGGGCGACAGCCGTTTCGTGCGCCTGCTGGCCGACCACCTGGCCGCGATGACCGACACCTTTGCCGTCGCCGAGCACTCCCGGTTGACCGAGATCGGCGCCGTGCCGATCCCCAGCGCCGAGCAGCTTCGCCGCGAGCGATCCTGATCGATCCGGTCCTATAATGCCCGGCCCACGATCAACCCATCGAGGACACCATGAACGATCGTAGCCTGCGCGAAACCGACCCCGAGATCGCCGCCGCCCTGGACCACGAGGCGCAACGACAACACCGTGGTCTGGAGCTGATCGCCTCCGAGAATTTTGTCAGCGAGGCGGTGCTCGAGGCGATGGGTTCCGTGATGACCAACAAGTACGCCGAGGGCTATCCGGGCCGGCGTTACTACGGGGGTTGCGAGATCGTCGACGTCGCCGAGCGCCTGGCCCGCTCGCGGGCCAAGGAACTGTTCGGTGCCGAGGCCGCCAACGTGCAGCCGCATTCGGGAAGTCAGGCCAACCAGGGGGTTTACTTCACGGCCCTGGAACCGGGGGACACCGTGATGGGGATGGATCTCTCGCACGGCGGCCACCTGACCCACGGTCACCCGATGAACCTCTCCGGCATCCTCTACAACATCGTGCCCTACGGCGTGCGCCGCGACGACGAGCAGATCGACTACGAGGCGCTGGCCAAGCTGGCCGCCGAGCACAAGCCGAAGATGATCGTCTGCGGTGCTTCGGCCTACCCGCGCACGATCGACTTCGAACGTATTGCCGGGATCGCCGCGGAAAACGGTGCCGTGACGATGGCCGACATCGCACACATCGCGGGCTTGGTCGCGACGGGCCGGCACCCCAGTCCCGTCCCACACTGCGAGTACGTCACTACGACCACGCACAAGACGCTTCGCGGTCCGCGCGGCGGCCTGATCATGACCAGGAAGAAGCTCGCCAAGGATCTCAACCGCATCGTCTTCCCGGGCTTGCAGGGCGGCCCGTTCATGCACATCATCGCGGCCAAGGCCGTGGCCTTCAAGGAAGCGCTCGAGCCGTCCTTCGGCGAGTACGCCGATCGAGTGATCGCAAACGCTGCGGCGCTGGCCGAGGCGATGGCCGGTCACGGGTACCGCATCGTCTCCGGCGGGACCGACAACCACCTGTTCCTGCTCGACGTCTTTTCCAAGGGCATCACCGGGAAGGAAGGCGAGGTCGCGCTCGATGCGGCGGGCATCACGGTCAACAAGAACACGATCCCGTTCGATGAGAATCCACCGATGGTGGCGAGCGGGTTGCGCATCGGCACGCCGGCGTTGACCACGCGCGGGATGGACACCGCTGCGATGGTCCGGGTCGGGGAGTTTATCGCCCGCGGACTCGCCGCGCGTGAGAACGAGAGCGAACTTGCCGCGATCCGTGAAGAGGTCGCCCGGTTCGCCGCCGACTTCCCGCTATACCCGTCCCGTCAGCCCGCTCAAGCTTGACGCGGTGATCGAACTCGAGACGTTTTTCGCCCCCGGCGGACCGCTGGACGAAGCGCATCCCGCGTACCGGTACCGCGCCGGGCAGGCGGCGATGGCCGAACAGGTCGCGCGGACCATCGAGGTCGGCGGGCGCGCGTTGATCGAGGCCGCGACCGGGACGGGCAAGACGCTGGCCTACCTGGTCCCCGCGCTGACCTCGGGCCGCCGTGTGATCGTTTCCACCGGCACCAAGAACCTCCAGGATCAGATCTGGAACCACGAGATCCCGTTCCTGTCGCGGCATCTCGGATTCGAGGTGCGAGCATGCGTGATGAAGGGTCGAGACAACTACCTTTGCCGTTACCGGCTGGCGGAATTCGAGCGTGAACCGCTGCTTGCCGACCTCGAAGAGGCCCGCTGGGTCGACGTGGTTTCCGAGTGGGGCCGCAAGACCGAGACCGGTGATCGCGCGGAGATCGACGACCTTCCCGATCAGCTCAGGATGTGGCGCGATATCAACGCCCGCTCGGAGACCTGCAGCGGATCGCGCTGCCCGGAGTTTACGGCTTGCTGGCTGACGCAGCTCAAGCGGCGCGCCGAGGACGCGCAGTTGATCGTCGTCAACCATCACCTGTTCTTCGCCGATCTCGCGCTGCGTTCGGCGTTTGGCGCGGTGCTCCCGGACTACGACACGGTGATCTTTGACGAGGCGCACCTCCTCGAAGAGATCGCCACGCTGTACTTCGGTGCGCAGGTCAGCTCGGGCCAGCTCGAGGAAATCGCCAAGGACGCCGAAAAACTCGCTGCGCGCAACGGCGGGCCGCTCAAGGGCGGCGGCGGGGCCGCGGCGTTGCGTGTCGCATCGGGCGATTTCTTTGCACCCCTGCGCGAGCGGCTGCGATCCAACACGGGCCGCCTGACCTTCTCGCCGCCGGGTCGCGGCGGTGTCGATCTCGAGGGCGAGTGGGCGGTGTTGTGCGAGACGCTCGACGATGTCGTGCGACAGGCCGAGCGCGTGCAGAAGAAATCCGAGGTGGTCGATGCCGTGCCCCGCCGCGTCGACCAGGTCCGCGAGTCGCTCGAGCAAGTCCTCGACCGCGACGATCCCTCGTTTGTCTACGGGATGGAACTACGTGGCCGGACAACGGTTGCGCTGACGGCGCAACCCGTCGACGTGGCCGATTCGCTGCGCCACGAACTGTTCGACCCGCTCCACGCGTGCGTGTTGACCTCGGCCACGCTTGCGGTGGGCGATGCGTTCGAGTTCTTCGTGCGCCGCCTCGGCGTCGACGATGCCGAAAGCCGTATCGTCGACTCCTCGTTCCGCTGGGAAGAACAGGCGGTGCTGTACCTGCCCGAGGACGTTCCCGAGCCCCGCGATCCCGGTTTCGTCGACCGTATCGTCGAGGAGATCGATCGTCTGGCGGCGATCACTTCCGGACGCGGCTTTGTCCTGTTTACGTCCTACGCCAACATGGAACGCGCAGCAGCACTGCTTCGCGAGGCCGGACGCTGGACGTTGATCGTCCAGGGCGAGGGGAGCAAGGTCGCGCTGGTCGAGCGTTTCAAGGAAACCCCCGGGGCGTTACTGCTGGGGACGACGTCGTTCTGGCACGGCGTGGATGTTCCGGGGGACGCACTCTCGTTGGTCGTCGTGGACAAGCTCCCGTTCGATGTCCCCAACGACCCACTGGTCGCGGCCCGCATCGAGCGCATCCGCGAGTCCGGCGGCAACCCGTTCACGTCCTACCAGGTCCCGCTCGCGGTGCTCGAGCTCAAGCAGGGGCTCGGAAGGCTGATCCGGCGCGAAACCGATCGCGGGATCCTCGCCGTGATGGATCCGCGGATATCCTCGCGGCGTTATGGCAAAATCTTCCTGCGCTCGTTGCCGCCATACCCGATCGTGCGCGACATCGAGCAGGCTCGCGCGTTCTTCGACGCGTAATTGACCGCGGAGGAAAGTGATGACTCGACCCGACAAGCTTAAGATGGTGCTCCTGGGCGTCGCCTGCACGGCGGCGATCGCCGCGTGCAGCACTTCGGAACAACCCGCCGAGCCGCCGGCGGAGATCGAGGGGGAGATGAACCCGAAAGCCGTCGAACTGGCACAACGCTATCTGTTGATCGATACGCACATCGACGTGCCGTACCGGCTGAACGAGCACCCCGAGGATATCAGTCAGCGTACCGAAAAGGGCGACTTCGATTTTCCGCGCGCGCTGGCAGGGGGTCTCGATGTCCCGTTCATGTCGATCTACGTCCCCGCGGCGCATCAGGAAACCGGTGAGGCCAAGGACTTCGCCGACGAGATGATCGCCATGGTCGAGGCAATCGCGGCCGAACACCCGGACAAGTTTGCGATGGTGTCCAGTGCTGCCGAGGCCGCGGCGATCGCCGGGAGCGGAAGAGTCGGGTTTGCCATGGGGATCGAAAACGGCGCTCCGATCGAAGGCGATCTGGCCAATCTCGCGTACTTCCACGACAAGGGCGTGCGTTACATCACGCTGACGCATTCGGAGAACAACCACATCTGCGATTCGTCCTATGCGACCGAGCCGAAGTGGAACGGTCTCAGCCCGTTCGGCCGCGAACTCGTCGTCGAGATGAACAGGGTCGGCATGCTGATCGATATCTCTCACGTTTCGGACGCCACCGCCGTGCAGGTGCTGGAACTGACGACCGCTCCGGTGATCGCGTCGCACTCCTCCTGCCGGCACTTCACACCGGGTTGGGAGCGCAACATCAGCGACGACCTGATCGCGGCCGTCGGGGACAACGGCGGCGTGGTGCAGATCAACTTCGGCTCGGCGTTCCTGCGCGAGGATTCCCAGAAGCAGGGCTCCACGTTCTGGGAAGCCAGGGAGTCCTACGTGGCCGAGCACGAGCTCGCCGCGGACTCCGAGGAACTGGCCGCCTGGAGCGAGGCGTACTGGTCGGACAAGACGAAGATCTATGCCGACGTCGGCGACGTTGCCGACCACATCGACCGCGTGGTCGAACTGGCCGGCATCGATCACGTCGGGATCGGGTCGGACTACGACGGCGTGGGCGATTCGCTCCCGACGGGACTGAAGGACGTCTCGCAGTACCCCAATCTGATCGCTGTTCTGCTCGAACGCGGTTACAGCGAAGAGGATATCGAGAAGATCTGCTCGGGCAACCTGATGCGCGTGTGGCGTGAAGCGGAGCGGATCGCCGTCGGGAGTTGAGCCCTACTCGCCGTTGTCGCCTTCCTCGTCCTTCTCGTCATCGGCGAGCGGAACCGGTAGATCCCAGTCCGGGAGTTCACGGCTGTCGGTCAACAGGAAGTGGTCGAACCAACGCAGCATCCTGCGCGTGTAGTCGTCGCGTGACGCAGCTCGACGATTCCCATGCGGCTCCCCGGGGTATCGGATGTAGCGCACCGGGGTCTTGCCGATCAGCTTCAACGCGCGGAAGAGCTGCAAGCTCTGCGCCGGGTGCACGCGCGTGTCGGCCTGACCGTGCGCGATCAACAACGCGGTGCGAGACTTCTCGGCGTGGTAAACGGGACTCCGCTCGAGGCTGAACTGCCACTTCTTCCACGGATCGAACCGGGTGTGCACCATCACGTCCTCGACCGGGATCTCGGTCGTCAGACCCTTGCTGACCTTGTTGCTGATGCCGACGAACATCACCCCGGCGCGGAACCGTTCCGTGTAGTGCGTTGCGCACCAGGCCGTGGCGTAACCGCCATACGACCCGCCGGTGATTCCCACACGATCCTTGTCGGCCACGCCGATCGCCACGAGGTGATCGACCGCATCGACGAGGTCGTCGAACTCGGCGCCTGCGGCGTCGCCCTGGCTGAGCTTGGAAAACGCCACGCCACGTCCGGTGCTGCCACGGTAGTTGGGGTAAAACGCGGCGTAGCCGTGCGCCGCGGCGAGCTGCGCCGGTCGCGAGTAGCTGGTGACCCAACCGTTGCGGTCGTGCCCCTCGGGCCCCCCGTGCACCATCAGAATCAGGGGTGCGCCGCCCTCGCCGTCGAGAGGGTGCACCAGCACGCCTTCGAGTTGGAGCCCGTCACGCGCCTCGAAGGAGACGATTTCCTGTTTGGCGAGATCGACGTCTCGGAGCCACGGGTTGTGATCGGTCAGCCGCCGCGGTTGTTCCTCGCCGTGCCGCATGAAGAATACCTCGCGCGGATGGTTCGGACTTTCGGCCGCGAACGCGCCTGCACTGCCATCGGTCGAGAGCGAAAGGGAGCGCGGGATCGGCCGGCCCGCCGGGCCGCTGGAGGCGTAGATCACCTTGCGCGCCCCGCCGAGCGAAACATCGCCGAGTTCGGCCTCCTGTCCGGTGTCCACCACGTACATCACCGTCTCGGCGTCCTGCCATGCGAACGAACTCACGTGGGCCTCTAGATCGGGCACCAGGTCGCGCAGCGCACCGCCCTCGGAGCTGTCGCCGACCAGCAAGCGGCCGTCCTTCGGATCGTTGGGGTCGTCGGCGGAGATCATCGCGATGTGCTTGCCGTCCGGGCTCCACTCGATCCGGCCGAGTTTCCCGTCGTTGTCCAGTCGTGCCAATGTCGAACCGTCCTCCGCATCGACGACCCGCACCTTCTGTTTCATGTAGCGGTCATCGATCAGCGGGCGAGGCGCCAGCGTGACGGCGAGACGTTCGTTGTCCGGCGCCCATTCGATCTGGAACGCCGAGCCGTCCAACTCGAGCGCCACCGGTTCGGTTTCGTCCGTGTCTTCGCCCGGCGCAGCGGCGGCCGGTTCGAACGCCGGCATCGGAACGGTCCAGACCTTGCGGGGGCGCCAGTCTTCCTCGAAGACCTCCTGCGTGTAGCCCTTCTTCTTGGCCTTCTCGCGGGCGTCGTTTTCCGGCTCGAGGGCCAGGAAGGCAATGCGCTTCCCGTCGGGCGAGACGCGATAGCTCTCGATGCTCGTGTCGAACGACAACAGGTGCCGCGATTCGCCGCCGTCGACGGGGATCGCCCAGATCGAGCGATGTTCGTCGTCATCGCGCTTGGCCAGGTAGGTCAGCATCGCGCCGTCGGGCGTGAAGCGGATGCCGCCGGGACCCACCCTGCCGGAAACGTAGACCCGGTCCGAGCTGCCATCGGTTGCCACGACGCGGAGTTCCGTACGGGCCGGTCCGTTGTCGTCGTGGCCGGGTCGCCGCGGGACGCTCAGGGTGTAGGCGATGCGGCTCCCGTCGGGGGACAACTCGACCGATCCCACGCTGCGGATGGCGGCGAGTTGCTCGAAGGTCAACCCCTCGGCGGCTACCGGCAAAAACGGCATCAGGCCCAGCACGATCGAGACGAGGATGAGGCGTTTCATCGGAACTCCTTGTTGACGCGAGCGCGTATTCTACGGCCGGAAGTGTGCGACGTCGGATTCGTGCCGGGAAACGCTAGAATACCTCGATGCGAAAACGAAAAGGGATCCGACTGTGGCCCCTGGGCCTGCTGCTGGCGCTCGCGGCGAGCGGGACCGGCCTGACCTGGGTCGCCGGGCTCGGGCGGCAGCGTCAGGATCGCGTCCTGTACACCGGGATGATCGTGATCGTCACGATCCTGGCGGCATTCCTGTGGTTTCTACTGTTTTCGCGGCTGCGCTGGCGCACCCGGCTGACCGGCTTGCTGCTCGTCGTGATCCTCGGCGTGGCGGCCCGTTACACGGTCCGGGTCGAGGCCGTCAGCGGGGACCTGGTGCCGAGTTTCCGCTGGGTCTGGTCGCAGCCGTGGGACGCCAGGCTGGCGGAACCGGAAACCGGAACCATCGCCGCCGGTACCCGGGCCGGCACCTCCGAGCACGATTTCCCCGGCTATCTCGGCGCCGGTGCTGACGGCATCGTCGACGGCGTCCGGCTGGCCCGCGACTGGGCGGCCAACCCCCCGCGCGAGGTCTGGCGGCGCGAGATCGGATCCGGCTGGTCGGGTTTCGCCGTCGCCGGAGATTTCGCGATCACCCAGGAGCAACGCGGCAGCGAGGAACGCACCACCTGCCACGACCTGGCAAGCGGTGAAATCCTGTGGTCGCACGCGGAAGCCGTCCGTCACGAGGAACCGCTAGGCGGACCCGGCCCGCGGGCCACGCCGGCGATCTCCGGCGAACGCGTCTTTTCGGTCGGGGCAACCGGCATCCTCAACGCGCTCGACCTGCGTAGCGGTGAATCGCTCTGGCGCGTCGACCTGACCGAGGTCGCGGGAGTCGGGCGACCCGAGTATGGCTTTGCCGCCTCGCCGGTCGTGCACGACGGGCGCGTCGTTGTCGTCGCCGGCGGCAACGCGGGACGTTCGTTGTGGGCCTTCGACGAGTTCACCGGCGAGGTTGCCTGGTCCGGCGGCAACGCGCCCTACGGCTACGCGACGCCGGTGGTCGGCACGCTTGCGGGGCGCGAGCAATGGGTCGCGCTCAGCGAGGGTTCGGTCAACGGCATCGCGGCGGATGACGGTACGTTGCTGTGGTCCCAGGCCTGGCCCCAACCGACCGAGGAGACCGCGCAACCCAAGTTGCTTTCCGGCGATCGAGTGCTCGTTTCGAGCGGTTACGGGGTCGGCGCCAAGATGTACCGGCTGCGCGCCGCCGACAACGGCATCGATGTCGAGACGCTGTGGGAAAGTATCCGGCTCAAGGCCAAATTCAGCGATTTCGTCATCCTCGACGAGCACGCCTACGGCCTCGACGACGGGATCCTGACCGCCGTCAGCCTGGCCGACGGTAGCCGTGCCTGGAAGAAGGGACGCTATGGCCACGGGCAACTGCTGCTCGTCTCCGACCTGTTGCTGATCCTGGCCGAGGACGGCTCGGTCGCGCTCGTCGAGGCGCGACCCGACGCATACGTCGAACACGGCCGCATCGAGGTGCTCGAAGGCAAGACCTGGAACCACCCTGCACTGTCCGGATCGTCGCTGCTCGTACGCAACGCCCGCGAGGTCGTGCTTTTGGAACTGGCTCTCGAATAGGCCGCCTGTTATCGTGGCCGGCCATGCCGAAGAACAAGAAGAAAAAAGACAAGAAAAAGAAACGCAAACCGGTCAGGCCCGTGGTCCGCGACCGTCACTTGCTCTACTCGGCCTCGGTTCAATCGGCCGACGCCGATCTCGATTTCTTTCAGCGCGTGTTCAAGCGCAAGCGCGGCAAGCGTTTCACCACGATCCGTGAAGATTTCTGTGGGACCGCGTTGCTCGCCTGCGAGTTCGTCAAGCGGAGTCCCAAGAACCGCGCCATCGGAATCGATCTCGACAGGAAGACGCTGGAATGGGGTCGCGAGCGTAACGTCCCCGTGCTGGGCAAGGCCGCCGCTCGTTTGACCCTGATCGAGGGAAACGTGCTCGACCCCGGCCACCCCAGGGCCGAGGTGATCGCCGCGCTCAACTTCTCCTACAACGTGTTCAAGGAGCGCGAGGCGTTGCGGGAGTACTTCCGTGCGGTGCGCAAGGCGACGCCCCCCGGCGGGATGTTCTTCCTCGACGCGTTCGGCGGTACCGAGGCCATGGAAGAGGACGAGGAAGATCGCAAGATCCCGTCTTCCACGGCGTTCGATGGTACGAAGGTGCCCAAGTTCACCTATATCTGGGAGCAGGCGGCGTTCAACCCGGTGACCCACGACATCCTCTGTCACATCCATTTCAAGCTCGGCGACGGCACGCGTCTCCGCCGCGCTTTTACCTACGACTGGCGCTTATGGACGCTGCCGGAACTCCAGGAGCTGTTGCTCGAGGCGGGGTTTGCCGAGACCGAGGTGTACGTCGAAGGCTGGGATGACGAGGAAGACGACACCGACGGGATCTTCCGTCGTCGCAAGAGCTTCGAAAACCAGTGCGGCTGGGTCGCCTACGTCGTCGGTTTGACCTGACCCCACCCCAAGAAGTGGTTTTGGTTGAATCTCCAGACTCGCTACGATCTAGAGGTCGAAAAGGATCGCCTAGGGTGAAGTAAGCCTCCTTTCGCTCTTCGAGCTCGATCGATCTAGAATCCGAGCACGGTTCGGTTCGCTCTATCGGGAGGCATCCATGAAGAAGCTCTACGTCCTGACGCTCGTGTTCGTTCTCTTTTCCGGATCGGCTCTCGCCGATCCGGCGGCCGATCGACGTTGGGAGGCTCTGGCCAACCGCTACGTGGCTGAGATGCCGGCCTTCTCTCCGGTGGGCGCCACGGGGATGGGGGATCATCGATTCGACGGGGAACTCGACGAGATCGGCCCCGAGGCCCGCGCTCATTGGGCCACGTTTTTGAAAGACGTGCAACGCGAACTCGAGACGATCGACCGCGCAAAACTCACGCGCTCGCACCAGGTGGACTATGCGCTTCTCGCCCACGCGATCGAGTCGAGCCTATGGAGTTTCGAGGAACTCCAGTCCTGGGCCTGGAATCCTCTCAACTACAGCGGGACCGCCGGCGGCGCGATCTACTCCCTGATGGCACGGGAGTTCGCTCCGTTACCCGAACGCCTGGCCCGGGTGGCCGATCGACTCGAGAAGCTTCCGCGGTATCTGAAAGACGTGCGGCGAACGCTGGTTCCCGAGAGGGTGCCGAAGGTTCACGCCGAGACCGCCGCCCGGCAGAACCGAGGTGTTCTGTCGATCCTCGAGAACATGGTGAAGCCTTCCATGGAAAGCCTCGCCGAGGGAGAGCGGAAGCGTCTGACCGCCGCGATGGAAACGGCGACGGAAGCGGTCGAGGAACACCAGACATGGCTCGATGAGACCCTGGTTCCCGGAGCCAGGGGAGACTTTCGGGTCGGCCGGGAGATCTACGAAAAGCGGCTCGCCTTCTCTCTGCACACCCCGTTGAGCCGAAAAGATTTACGCGAACGTTCCGAAGCCGAGTTCGAGCGGATCCGCAGCGAGATGTACGACGTCGCCACGACCATCTATCGAGAGCAATACCCTCTCGCCGCGCTCCCGGCCGAGACCGACGACGGTTTTCGTCAGGTAATCATCCGGGCGGCCCTCGAGGTGGCCTACCGCGACCTACCCGGGCGTGACGAGATCGTCGACACCGCCAAGGCGCAACTCGAGCAGGCCACGAGGTTCGTGCGCGAGAAAGACCTGGTGGCCATGCCGGACGACCCGGTGGAAGTCATCATCATGCCGGAATTCGCCCGCGGGGTCTCCATCGCGTATTGCGATTCTCCCGGCGCGCTCGATACGGGAGAGAAGACCTTCTATGCCATCTCGCCGATCCCCGACGACTGGACCGAGAAGCAGGTCCAGTCGTTCCTCAGGGAATACAACGTCTACTCCATGCAGGACCTGACGGTGCACGAAGCCGTACCGGGCCACTACGTGCAACTCGCCCATTCCGGCCGTTATCCATCGACCCTGCGCGCCGTACTCCAATCGGGCACCTTCATCGAAGGTTGGGCGGTCTATGCCGAGCAGTTCATGGTCGAGGCGGGGTACAACGGCGATGACGCACGACAGAAACTCATCGCCCTCAAATGGCTGCTCCGATCGGTGACCAACGCCCTCATGGACCAGGCGATCCATGTCGACGGCATGACTCGCGAAGAGGCCATGCATTTGATGGTGGAGGGTGGTTTCCAGGAGGAACGCGAGGCGGCCCTCAAATGGACTCGCGCCCAACTCAGCTTCGCGCAGCTCTCGACGTATCTTGTCGGCTACCTGGAGCATGTCGACTTGCGTGCTGAAGTGGAGAAGGCCCAGGGGGAGGAGTTCAAGGTGCGCGAATACCACGACCGGCTACTCTCGTTCGGATCCCCCCCCGTACAATTCGTTCGCGCTCTCCTGCTCGATCTTCCGATCCCGGAATAGGAGCCGGAATGCAGCCCAGCGTCTTCAACGATGTACTCGGCCCGGTCATGCGGGGTCCCTCGAGTTCCCACAGTGCGGCCGGTCTGCGTATCGGGAGGCTGGCACGGGCTCTGATGAGGAACCGAATCAAACGACTCGTGGTCGATTACGATCCCTCCGGAACGCTGGTCACCACCCACCGCACGCAGGGATCCGACCTCGGCCTGGCGGGAGGCATCCTGGGATGGGAGGCCGACGACGAACGCCTGGCAAACTACGAGGAGGAACTCGAGCGAGCCGGGATCGAAGTCGAGGTGCGCTATCTCGAGTACGGGGCCGAGCATCCCAACACCTATCGACTGGAACTCCACGATGGCGAGTGCAAGCGGAGTTTGACGGCTGTCTCAACCGGTGGAGGCATGATCGAGGTTCGCGAAATCGACGGCGTTCCGGTTTGCGTTCACGGCGACCTGCACGAACTCCTGATCGTTGGCGAGGGTGTTGATGCCCGCCGGATCGAGAGCCTTGCCGGGGCCGATGGCGTCGTCTCCATGCGGCAGATCGACGGACCCAAGCAGGGTTGGCACCTGCGCCGTAGCTGCCCGTGGACGGCGGTCGAGACGGACGCGTTCGCCTCGTTCGACGTCCACGTCTTGCCGCCGGTCATGCCGGTTCTCGCCGCAGACCCGGAGCGTCTTCCGTTCCGCAACGCTCGCGAGTTCCTCGAGCGTCACGCCGAACAGGCCGCGCCGCTCTGGCAATGGGCGTTGCGCTACGAAGCGGCCCGAAGTGGCTGGACCGAAGACCAGGTCCGGGAGCGGGCGTCGATGATCCTGCGCGCCATGCGGCAAAGCCTGGACCGCGGGCTGGAGGGACGCGAACTGAAAAACAGTCTGCTACCGACCCAGGTCAA
>Ga0255049_10000320_pt1 | contig 30027 bp, 31 predicted proteins | sample JV7_2_3_MG_FD_183615 | JGI IMG/M metagenome (GOLD analysis project Ga0255049, IMG submission 183615) | Seawater microbial communities from Jervis Inlet, British Columbia, Canada - JV7_2_3 | ecosystem: Environmental > Aquatic > Marine > Inlet | place: Canada: British Columbia | collected 2016-10-06 | reverse complement strand
CGGGTCTTGACCGGACCGCGGAACAGCTCGGCTTTGCAGATGTCGAGCTTGCTGGAATCCGGGCCCAGATCGAAGTACAAGCCGTTGACGCGTACATGACGGTGTTGTCGTCACCAACCGTTTCGCTGGTTAACTCCGAGTCTGTCGAGAAGGCATTGGTGGCATCGTCGGTCGTCGAGGATGTGGTAGCCAGCGGGCGAGCAAACGTCGACGAGCTGGTCGTCAAGCGGCGGAGCCTCGAGCAGCTCCAACTGACGTATCTCGCAGAGCAGGAGGAGTACCGCGTCCTCCAGGAGGAAGTCGACGCTGAGGTTGAGCATCTCGCCGGGCTGTACGACAAGGCCGACAGCGCTGTTGCCTCCGCTGTTCGTGAAGCTCAACGGGCCGACGCCGAATACCGGGAGGCCCTGAGTGCAGTCGACCTCGCTCGCGCCCGGGAGGAGGAGCGCAGCCGACAGGAGAACAGGGCTACGACAACGACAACGACAACGAGCCCACCGGAAACCACATCACCCACATCACCACCGTCCACTTCGCCGGTCACCACAACACCCTCCAACACGACAACCACCACCAGTGGTGGCGGTGGAACCTCGTGGAATCATCCTCCGGCGGTGGAGCGGTGGCGCCCACTTGTCCAGCAGTTCTTCCCATCGAACCGGGTAGAAGAAGCACTGCGGATCATCGACTGTGAGAGCAACGGCGACCCCGACGCCTACAACCCCTACTCCGGCGCCTCGGGTTTGTTCCAGTTCATCCCGAGCACGTGGGCATCGACCGCCCCCAAGTCTGGATACGGCGGGCGCAGTGTGTTCGAGCCGGAGGCCAACGTCGCCTCGGCCGCCTGGCTCGGCAACCGCTACGAGGAACTCGGCCAGTACTTCTGGCGTGCGTGGAGTTGCCGGCGGGTCCTGGGCTGATCAACCCTCCGTTGCTCGGTAGATCGCGGTGAAGTCTGCTGGATAGAGCTGAGCTCGCAGACGTCTCGAGCCGTCCCGTCTGACCACGTCCTGTCGCCTTATTCGTTTGTGACCGAAAAGGGTCTAAGGACTCTGGCTGCCTACTGGCCGACCATGTACGAAAGAAGGTGGCCGGCATTGGGACGAGGCGAATGTCCTTAGCCCGTGCCGACAAGACAAGGAGGAGATCATGACCACCATGATCGAGAGTGAAGAAACGGTCGACGTTCCTCGTCTTGAGATGATGGAGCGACGCAATCGGGGGCTCGGCATCGGGGTTGTCATCCTGGCGATCCTCGTTCTAGCCCTGGGAGCGTGGACTATCTACGACTTCTCACAGGGTGCAGCAACTGCACCCTCCGCCGAGATGACGCAGCTCTTGGACGACTATGACACGGCCTGGAACAACTACGACGGGGAAGCATTCCTCGCTCTGACCACCGCCGGATACAAGTTCACCACAGCTGGCGGCAGAGAGTTCCGTGAGTTGGACCAGGCATTCGCGATCGGGAACACACTGCCGATGTTCGCTTGGCGATTTGAGAACCAGAGCGAGCCCATAGTTACGGGCCATGGCCCATGGTATGTGTCGACACCGATCCAAACCACCACCAACATCCGTGAAGCCGATGGCCACTCAATCCTGACAGTGGTCGACATTGACGGAGTGCTTCAGGTGAGCGACCACCGGATAATCGGAGACTTCTAACCGCAAGCGTCAGGTTCCACTACTGGTGAGCACCGGAGACGGTGCTCACCAAACGACCCCCTTCCAAACTGTCCCCTGCCTCGCTTAGGTTGGTGAGTGCAAATCGAAAGGGACAGCATTGGCCAAGAGATATTTCACCAGGGGCGTTTTTGACTTCCTCAACGAGTTGGAGTCGAACAACGAGAAAGCCTGGTGGGAGGACAACAAAGATCGCTACATCAATGTGATCCGTGAGCCGGCTCTCGAGTTCATCAACGACTTCGAGGCGAGGTTGAAGACGATTTCTCCGCACTTCGTCGCAGACTCGCGCACGGTCGGAGGATCCCTGATGAGACCCTATCGGGACGTTCGGTTCTCCAAAGACAAAACGCCATACAAGACCAACGTGGGCATTCAGTTTCGCCACGAACAGGGCAAGGACATCCACGCGCCGGGCTTCTACCTCCACATAGAGCCGAGATCGTGTTTCGCCGGCGTCGGACTCTGGAGACCGGAGGCTCCGGTGGCGCGAGCCATCCGTCAGGCGATTCACGACGACCCGACCGGGTGGAGAAGATCCTCCAAGGGAAAAGGGTTCGCGAGCACATGGTCGATTGCGCCCGAAGAGAACGACATGCTCAAGAGAGTCCCCAAGGAACTGGACGATGGCCATCCTTATCCCGACGACCTGCGAATGAAGAGTTTCATCGCCGGGTCGAAACTGAGTCAGGCTCAAGTCACGGCAACGGCGTTCGACGCCGAACTCGCATCCATGTTCACCAAAGGCTCGGGATTCACCCGCTTTCTCTGCGACGCAATCGAGATTCCGTTCTAGGAGTCTGCTGATTAATGCCGTTGCCCAGATTGGCGGTCAGACGCGCCAGTCGCAAGGACGAGGTTTTGCCACTCCTTGTGGCGGAATGGCAAAGCCGAGGACACTGCGAGTGGTGATGACGGGTCGTCGAGATGGGTGACATGCATTGTTCAGCGGGCTCCTAGACCAACAAACCGGATAGAAATCGCCTAGTTTGTGCTCGTACGACGGCTGCGGGGGAACGAGCAGTGACGATCTATGACGGTGTGATCAACCTCGACGACAACCAGATTTCGGTGATCATCGGACTCGAGCACGCCGTACTCCGAATGTCTTCCGGTGGGGCAGAGATCGGCGAATGGGCCGAGGGCGAGTACTCGATCGATCATGACGGCGACGGCGTCTACACGATCACGGCGGAAGGCGAGGCCCTCCAGTTCATCCCCAACAACCCGGGTCTCTTTGCGGCGACGCTGAACGGAGAGGTGACTCCAATCCCGCAGCGTGTGACCGAACAACATGAGACAGAAGACATCGGGCCCGAAAAGGTGGAGGAGGCTGTTCCACAGGAGAGTCCCGACGTAGCGCCGCCGCCCAAGCCGGTGACCCGTATCGCCTTCTATGCTCTGGCCGGAGTCACTGCATCGCTCGGATTGTGGGCTGTGATGAGTTTGCTCGCCGGCTAGGCGGGCAGTTCCATCCATTCCCCGACACGATCGAGCAGATACTCCGAGGTCTCGTGCGACTGGTCGAGAACCTCGCATAACTGCTCACGGCCCATGAGGATGTCGACCAGGCTGACCGAGGACTTCCCCTGGAGCATCAGCCTGCGCTCGGGAGCATCCGTTACCGCGGCATAGGAGTCGATTGCAGACACTTCGGTCGACAACGTTGTCCCTCCGATTCCGGCCAGATCTGTCGCCAGAATCAGTAGATCGGGAGGATTGAGCAGTGGCGGCACGGCCCAGTTGAAGTAGAGGTCGAGGTGGTAGTCGTTCTCCGGTTCTTCGAATTCGGCGTCCATCTCATCAAGCCGATCGCGCAGCGATAGAACCACCTTGGGGTCGACGTCGAGTGCCAGATGCAGATCGATAGGACCACCGCACCCCGCTTCGGGGTGGACGTCCACCTCCCAGGACTGTCTCAGCGAATAGGTCTCGACGAAATGGCGCTCGTCATGTACATGAAACCCATGCTCGGTGGCATGCTCTTTCAGATCAGTGACGAAGCCGGCGATGTCAACGTTCATTGCATGTGAGGTTATTCGAGAAGCGAGCTTTGTGGGGAACTAGTGACAGGCCACTAGCGACGATTACGCCGCCAGCCGACGAACAAACCACCGAGAAAGGCCAAGGCCGTGGCCATCGGCAATGCCTCGGGAGGCTCTGCGATCAGCACGTTCGGAGTGGGACCGGTCTCCTTGTCACGGAGGCTTGGTGACTTGATGTCGCCCGCATCGAGAAAGTCGTCGTAGACCTTGGTGACCACTGCTCCAAAGAGAAACACACTGGCCAGGACGTAGGCAAGAAGGAGAAGGACGAAGAACGCACCCGCAAGGGATAGAGCCGAGGCACCATCCTCCCAAGCGAAGTAGAGACCGGTTGCGTAGGCAGCCAGCAGGAAAACGACAGCGGTGAAGACCGCTCCGAGCCACGCCGCCCGCCATCGCACCTTGATCGCCGTCATCGACTGAAATATGAGAGCAAACAGGACCGGCAGAACGATGACCGAGACCAGCGGCGTGAGAAGGGCGATAAGACGGTGAACCCAGACGAGATCGTCGGGAAAGACACCGGCGAAAAAACGCCACAGCAGATTCAGAAACCAAACAGCGATCAGCGTCATGCCGAGTCCTACGGCCCACAGGAAGCCCACGCCGCGCTTCTTGACGAAGCCCATGACACCGGAGGTGTACTCGTAGGGGACGTGGAAGATGTCGTTCAGATCGTTCTGGATCTCATAGAACAGACTCGAGGCCGTCCACAGAAGCAGGATGATCCCAACAATCGCGGCGGTGTTGCCCACGGTCACCGCCGACGACACGAAGGTCGTCAACGCGTCGGCTACTTCCGCTCCAGCGAAGCGTTCGATTGACTCGAAGATTTCCTGCTGAGCCTCCTCCGAACCACCAACGACGGCGCCTAGAACACCAACCGCAATAATCAACATCGGCGCGATGGCGAACATGCCTCGGTAGGCCACGGCCGCAGACATCCGGCTGACACGATCGACCCCGTACTCGTGAGCCGAAGCGAGAAGAATGTCAAAGGCGAAATGCGCCCCGGATCTGATCTTGGTCACCATCGGTCGCTCAGGCTATCGAGAATACAATCACTTCCAATGAGCCATCCCTTTCCTGCACCGCTGAAGACCATGGAGGCAAAGGTGTCGGAGCGCTGGCCGAAAGGGGACTTCGTCTACGAGCCCAAGTGGGACGGCTTCCGGTCCCTCTCCTGGTCGGAGCCAGATCTGAGACTGGACTCACGCAACCAGCGACCCCTGTTGCGCTACTTTCCGGAGCTGGCACCGGCGCTGCGACAACTGCCGCCCGGCACCGTGGTTGATGGAGAAATCGTGGTTGTAGTCGACGGGGTCACAGATTTCGACTCGCTGCAACAGCGCATCCATCCCGCCGAGTCGAGAGTGACCATGCTCTCGGAAGCTACACCGGCCGAGTTGGTCGCCTTCGACATCCTTGCCTACAGGGGCGAGAGCCTGAGGGAGGCACCCTTCTCCGAACGACGGCGGCACTTGGTGACTCTCGCCGAAGAGCTCACTCACCCCTGGCATCTCACCCCGCAAACCACGAGCGAAGACGCCGCCAAAGTGTGGTTCGACGAATACGAACCGGCTGGGTGCGACGGGATCATTGCCAAACGAGCTGACCTGGCCTATCAGCACGGCAAGCGGGCGATGGTCAAGATCAAGCACCGTCGAACGATCGACGTGGTGGTCGGCGGTTTTCGTGAGCACAAGGATGGCGGAAAGATCGGATCGCTGCTCCTCGGGCTGTACAACGACGAGGGCGAATTCCACTTCATCGGGCACTGTTCCGGATTCCCCAATGCCGACCGAGTGGAGATCTACGACCGCTTCGTGGAGTTGCGGTCCGAAGAGAGCTTCGACGAGGCTGCCCGCGCTCCGGGCGGCCCCAGCCGCTGGTCGGCAGGCAAAGACAACCGGTGGACACCGGTGAAACCCGGCGTGGTGGTTGAGGTGAGCTATGACCAGCTCGAAGGAGACCGTTTCCGTCACGCCACCCGCTTTCACCGCTGGCGTCCCGACAAGGACGCCACAGAATGCAACATGGACCAATTGGAACGCCCTCGCGGGCCCGGTTTTCGCGACGTTGTGGTCTGACCGGCATGGTGGCGGCTAGAAGCTGCCACACTTCGCGCAATGGGTCTGAGCAGCATCCTCGAGGTCTCCGGCCTGACCCACGACTACGGCGACGTGGTTGCCCTCCAAGATCTTTCCCTTCAGGTGCCTTCCGGAATCACCGGTCTTGTTGGCGCCAACGGAGCGGGGAAGACAACGATGCTCCGCTTGATGCTGGGGCTCCTTCATCCCACTTCGGGGAGGATGAGCGTCCTCGGTCACGACCCACAGACCGAACCCCTCGCCGTGCGTGCGCGTATTGGGTACATGCCCGAGGTGGAATGCCTCCCCAAAGACCAGACAGCCGCCGATTTTGTCTCCTACGCCGCCCAGCTAGCCGGTATCCCCTCCCGAGAGGCGAAGCGAAGATCGTCGGAGACCCTGTTCCTGGTCGGCCTGGAGGAAGAGAGATTCCGCTTTCTTGGCGACTTCTCCACGGGAATGCAACAGCGAGTCAAGCTCGCCCAGGCGATCGTTCACGACCCGGATCTTCTTCTGCTGGACGAACCCGCGTCCGGTCTCGACCCTGAGGGACGGGTGCAGATGCTCCGACTGATAAGAAGGCTGGGCGAGTTCGACATCAACGTCATCATCAGCTCACACGTACTGACCGACATCGAGGACACCTGCAATTGGGTAGTGATGCTCGACGGAGGAAGTCTTCTTCGTTCGGGTCCGTTGGAAGGCTTCGAGCGGCTGGGAACTGTGCTGGTCGAGGTGCTCGATGATGCCGAGGGGGTGGCCACCAGACTCCGAGCCAGAGGTTTTGACACCACCGTTGAAGGCCATCGGTTCGTCGTCGGACCTGGCGATGAGACCCTCGAGCAGGCCATCGTCGAAGAGGTGGCCGGCGTCGGCTCCGGCCTGGTTCGCATGGTCAGAGGTTCAGCTTCACTCGAGGACCTCTTTCTTCGCCAGGGAGAAGACGCTTGACGGACCAGATCATCTACGACCGCGGATACCGCACCTACGACGGGCCTCGCACTGGCCCATCGGGAGCAAGATCGGCCGTCTACAAGGACGGGATTCGGCGGGTACTCGGTCTGCGCCGCAAGGCAATGCTCAAGATCATCCCCTGGGGACTCCTTTCGGTCGGCCTCATCGCAGCCGCGGTCTTCATTGGCATCCATTGGGCCATAGGAAACATCGAGGAAAGCCTCCGGGAGGGTGTTCCGACCTACGGCGGCTTGTTCGATTTCTACTCGGCCATATCCCTGCTGTTCATGACTCTGGCGGGACCACTTCTGCTCATACCGGACCGCAGTCGGGGCGTTCTGTCCGTCTATTTCTCCCGACCCCTGACAGTGGACGGATATCTCGTCTCGAAGGTGGGTGCATTTGTGACAGTGGTCGCGGCGATCTACATGGTCCCCCAGATTGTCTTACACCTCGGTCTCGGCCTCATCGCCAGCAATGGGTTTCTCCCGTACATGGGGGAGACGCTGGACGTCTTGTGGAAGGTTCCGGTGACGACTCTTGCGTTCATTGCACTCAACGGCGCCATTGTCTTCGTTCTTTCGGCTCTGATAGACAGGACCGGAATCGCCGCCGCCGCCTTCTTCGGACTGCTGACCGCCGGCGGAGGCATCGCCGCCAGAGTGGCCGAGGCATCTTTTCCCGGAGCACGCTGGGCATCCTTGCTGGCCTTTGACCAACACCCTCGAATCATCCGCGATGCCCTGTTCGAGGACACTGTCGAGTACCCCGCCGAGATGGCAGGTTTCGGAGTCTGGACGTCCGTCGCTGTGGTCGTGGTGGTCGTGGTGGCAGCGGTCGTCATTGTTCGCCGGCGATATCGGAAACTGGCATGACCGACACCGTCGCCGTCACCGAGCTTTCCAAGTGGTTCGGGCCCAAGGTTGCGGTCAGCGAGGTTTCCATTGGATTCGGACCTGGCGTCACGGGGCTTCTCGGACCCAACGGGGCGGGGAAGACAACTCTGCTGAGAGTGATAGCCGGGCTGCAACGACCTTCACAGGGCGAGGTGACAGTTCTCGGCGTGAATCCGAGAGCCGACTCAGACATCTACAAGAGGATGTCCCTCGTCCCCGAGGACGAAGCCATCTATGAGCGTTTGACCGGGCGGAAGTTTGTCGAGCTGGCGGCTCGTCTGGCCCGCGTCGATGACCCCAAGGGTCGGGCCGAGACTGTGCTGGGAACCGTGGAGCTTCTCGACAGCGCTCATCGCAAGCTTGGTGGGTTCTCCAAGGGAATGCGTCAGCGCGCCAAAGTTGCCGCTGCCCTGGTGACCGACCCGGAGGTGTTGTTACTCGACGAGCCTCTCAATGGCGCCGATCCGGTGCAGAGGGCGCAGCTCATCGAACTCTTCAAGGACCTCGGAGCCACCGGACGAACCGTCATCGTCTCCTCGCATGTGCTTGTGGAGGTGGAGCGGATGGCCGATCGTGTCGTGGCGATGGTGGATGGCCGGTTGGCTGCCGTTGGAAGCGTTCCGACGATTCGGGCGGCCATGACCGACAGGCCCCTTCAGGTGTTCGTTGAGTGCTCCGAGCCGAGAAGATTGGCGTCGGCATTGATTGGTTCCGATGGCGTCGTGGGTGTCCATGTCGAGGACGGCCAGCTTCGGATCGAAGCCTCCGATGCCGGGGGGTTGGCTCGTCTGCTGCCCCAGGTCGCTCTCGACTCGGGTATCAGCATCACAGATGTTGAGCCTCTCGATGAGTCGTTGGAGTCGGTCTTTCGATACCTGGTCGAAGGAAACTGATGGTCCTGGCGCGTCACCTGTATCGACGGCTGATGCGGAAGTGGAGAGTCATCGGCCTCGTGGCTCTCGCCTCGGTTCCGGGCTTCGTGTACTGGCTTGCCGCTTTCGATGCCGACCCAGACGAACTGGCCGGTCTCTACTCCGACATCATCGCGATCGCGGGCTACTCCTTCGCTATTGCCGCCCTGATACTCACTGTGGCGACCTTGCGGGAGGAACGGGACGCCGGAACCCTCCCCTACATCTACATGAGGCCGATGTCTCGCTTGTCCCTGGCCATCTCCTCGATGCTGGCAGCAATCGCCGCGGTCCTGACTGTTGCCCTTGGCGGTTGGCTGACAACCGCCCTTGCCACCGTGGCACTAGGAGCTGACATCTCGATCGCCTTGCCCGGACTTGCACTCTTCGTAGCCGCCGGCATCGGATACGCAGCCGTGTTCGTGCCTCTTGGGTATCTCGTGCCCAGATCACTTCTCGTCGGTCTCGGCTACATAATCGTCGTGGAAACGATCCTCGCCTCCGCCGTGCCGGGGCTTGCCCAGTTCTCGATCTGGAGAATTGCCCTGTCGATCTATGCAGACATGGCTTCGGTGTTCGGTGATGAAGCCGCGGAGGCTCTCGGCCCGGTCGTTGCCGGCGTCGGTGGAGGTGTTGTCAAGATCGCAGGTACGGTCTTGGTCGGTCTTGCGGTACTCACCTGGGCACTCCGCAAGCGCGACGCCCTCTGAGATTGATGCTCACGCCTCCGGCATCGTTCAGACAACCTTCTCGAACTTCATGAAGCCGCCGGCGGCCCAGGTTGGGGACGGAGTGTCATAGAGCTCGGTCGAGTCCGAGTAACCGATATCGAGCAGTGCTCCCTGCAACGGGCCTCTCAGATAGCGAAACAATTGGGCGACATCGCGGTCGTCGCTCTTGGCAGTGACGCAATGCTGGTCGTATCCCCAATAGTCGCCTGCCTCAACCAGCCTTATCCCCTCTTCCATGCTGTTGTGAGCAGCACGCAAACCATCCGGCTCAGCTTGGAGAGCGTCAGCAGGCGGTGTGCCGTATCCGATGCCATGGTGAAACTGATCCCCGGTGGTCACGATCACCGCGTTCTCGGCGATCCGAACCACCTCGTCGATGTTGGGAAGGTCGCCAGGCTTGCCGCCGGCAAGGTAGGGATAGCGCTCGATGAGCCTGCGGTCGGTGATGCCACGACGTTTGGTCTCAGCGGCCCAGAAGTGACGCAGACTTCGCATGGCGTGGTCACCTCGCCACTCGTCACGGAACTCCAGACCCGGGCCCTGGATACCCCACGTTGCATGGTCGGAAGGGGAGCCTCCATCAGCGACATCCCTGCGTGCGAACTCCATCTCTTCGGCAAACGCATGCAGCACACTGATGGCGAGCACCGTATCGGCGTCGGTGTCGAGGCATGCGTTGACGGCCGCCGCCACATGCACTCCGCAGTCGGCGACATTCACGTGAGCGAAACCAACCACACCACCATTGGCCAAGGTTCCACCCAGATCCCAACGACGGGCCTCATCGAGCATCCGATGGGTCCCTGAGTCGCCGAGCCCGTCATGTTCCCGCCGATAGAGCTCGTTGATGTTCTTCTGGAGGCCTGAGCGATCGAGGTCCATGCACTCAGCTTACGGAAATGCTCCGTGGGGTAGAGATGCCCACTAATACTCGTCGTCTGGGCGCCGCTGTTTCGAAGGCTGGACCCGGGGTGGCTCGCCTGGCATCTTGGGGTAGTGGGGAGGCCATGGGGCGTCGCCGACGCCGTTCTCTTCATCACGGAGCACCCACTGCATCAGGGTGTCGATCTGTCCATGTGAATCGTCAATCCCGGCGGTGAGGTCACCGACCGAATTCCAGCGATCCGCAAAACCATCGAGCGGGAAGTCCTCGATGGCGACATCGTCCAACTCGTCCCAGGTGATCGGAGTCGAGACAAAACCGGTGGGCCGCACCCCATAGGCCGAGGACATCGTCTTGTCGCGGGCGTTCTGGTTGTAGTCCACAAACACACCCTCCCGCTCTTCCTTCCACCATCTCGTGGTGACCAGGCCTTCCATTCGCCGCTCCAACTCGCGGGCAAAAGCGAGCACCGCTCTCCGTGTCTGGAAGAAGTCCCAGATCGGCTCGATGCGCACGTACACGTGCATCCCACGACTCCCCGAAGTCTTCGGCCAGCCGACCAGGCCGACCTCGTCGAGAAGCTCCTTTGCCCCGGCGGCAGCCTGCTTGACCTGGTCGAAGGTGATCCCCGGTGTGGGATCGAAGTCGAGTCGAAGCTCGTCGGGATGGTCGATGTCCTCGGCCCTGACAGGCCACGGGTGGAAATCGAGACAGCCGAGTTGGGCAAGACGCACCACGTCGGCCTCGGTGCGGGGCACGTTCATCCGTCCGGGTCGCTGCGAGGGAAACCTGATATCGACAGTCTCAAAGGGGGTGTTCTTCGACGCGCGCTTGTGATAGATCGGATCGACCGTCACGTCCTCCATATACCGCTTGAGCATCGTCGGCCGTCCTCTGATTCCACGGACGGCACCCTCGGCCACGCGAACGAAGTGCTCGATGACATCGAGCTTCGTCCAGCCCTGCACCCCGAACACAACCCTCCCCGGACTGCTGATGCGCACCTCCTCACCCTCAACGATGACGGTGGTGTGGTCAGACATGCGAACCTAAGGTTGTGCTGTACATGTACGGCATGTGACCTTAGGAAGGCGGCCCCTCAGGGTGGACCTCGTCAAACAAATCCACGACTCGGTAATCGGCAAGGACACCGCCGTAGAGACTCCCTTTGGCCTGCGGCGGGTCACTTATGCCGACTACACGGCGTCGGGCCGGTCTCTGTCCTTCATCGAGGACTACATCAGGAATCAGGTCCTTCCCATGTATGCCAACACCCACACCGAAACCTCCGGGACCGGGCTCCAAACCACACGGTTCCGCGAGGACGCCCGCGACATCATCAAACAGTGCATCGGCGCCAACAACGACGAGCATGCCGTGATCTTCGCCGGGAACGGGGCCACCGGGGCCGTTGATCGGCTGATTGGGATCCTCGGACTGCGAATTCCCGACTCGCTCGACAAGGAATACCACCTTGGAGATGTCATCCCCGCCAACCGTCGACCGGTGGTGTTCGTCGGACCGTACGAGCACCACTCCAACGAGCTTCCCTGGCGGGAGTCGATTGCCGACGTCGTCGAGATCAACGAGGACTCCGATGGTCAGATCAATTTGAGTGAACTCGAAGAACGTCTTGTCGAGTACGCCGAAAGGCCGCTGAAGATCGGTTCGTTCTCGGCCGCTTCCAATGTGACAGGCATCATCTCCGACACTGCGGCCATCTCACGGATTCTTCACGCACACGACGCCCTGAGCTTCTGGGACTTCGCCGCTTCGGCACCCTATGTCCGGATCTCCATGGGATCCGCCGAACTGGACGACGGCGATTACAAGGACGCCATCTTCATCTCGCCGCACAAGCTCATCGGCGGACCCGGGTCTCCGGGTCTGCTGGTTGCTCGCCGCGACCTGCTCACCAATAAGGTTCCCGCAGTGCCTGGGGGAGGAATCGTCCAATACGTGTCGCCAGACCACCACACCTACATTGCCGATCAGGAGCATCGGGAAGAGGCCGGCACTCCGGCGATCATCGGCTCGATTCGAGCCGGACTCGTCTTCAAATTGAAGGGCGAGGTAGGCCCTGATCGGATTCGCGAGCTCGAACACGATTTCATCCGGCGCGCCATCAGCTCGTGGGGGACCAACCCAAATATCGATGTTCTGGGCAACCACGAGGCCGAGCGACTGTCCATCGTCAGCTTCGTGATCAGGACCGAGGACAAAGTGCTCCATCACAACTATGTCGTCGCCCTGCTCAATGACCTATTCGGGATCCAGGCACGCGGCGGGTGTTCATGTGCCGGGCCCTACGGCCACCGTCTTCTCGGAATCGACCTCGAAACCAGCAGTCGCTTCGAGGATGTCATTGCCGCCGGCAGTGAGGTTCTTAAACCGGGATGGGTACGTCTGAATTTCAACTATTTCATCTCGGATGCCGAGTTCGAATACATCGTTGACGCAGTCCACATGATTGCCTCCGATGGATGGAGGCTGCTCCCCCTCTACACATACGAAACGGAAACGGGTGTCTGGAGACACCGCGACGGACTGCCCAAACCCCCGGCGAGCTTGTTGGACGCCGACTTCACCGGCTCCGAGGCCGCACCCAAGACCGTGTCGTTGGATGCCCTGGACGACTACATCGAAGACGCAAAGCGGATTCTGAGCGAAGCTCCACTCGATGATGGGATCGAACAGACTCTCTCCACCGAAGCAGAAGAACTCAGATGGTTCCCGATACCAACGGAGGCAGGCAAGTGACCAATCCCGTCGATAACCCGAGTGCCGAAGAGGTAGCCCGCTGGCATCGCACTTTCGCCCCAAGAGCGTTCAATCACACTTGGACTTTGCTCGATGAGACCGAGCTGACCCGTGAGCAGGAAGAGGAGATGCTTGCCTCCACATTCGCCCAGCGTCATCACTGGTACAAGGTCGGTGAGCCGAAGAACTGGGCAGTCGCCGACTGGCAGGTCTCGAGGGTGGCCGCCGTGCTCGGCTACGCCGAGCTTTCCCGCCGGTTTGGCGCCCGATCGCTCGAACTCGCAAAGGAGCACGACCTCGGCCCATTCGTGACCGGTTTCGCCCACGAGGCGATCGCACGTGCCGCCGCCGACGTTGACGATGTGGAGACCTTCACCGAGCATTTGGAGCTGGCAAAGGCCGCTCTCCCCGAAATCGAAGACGATGACGAGAGAGAGACCCTCGAAGCCGACCTCGCCGAAATGAGCGAGACCTGAGCGAACCTCCGGTAGTTAGGCCCGTATATGGGCGTAACTACCGGAGGTTCGTGTTCAGGCGATGATCAGCCGGGTTCGACGCCGATCTCCGTCGCCTTCACCGAGAGCCAGATCTCGCTCTCGTGCTTCAGCCCGAGAGCATCGACGGCTGCCGGCGTAACTTCGACGGCCAGCGGCAAAGGGTCGCCTGTCTGCAGTCGGACCCTGTCACCAAAGTGCTCGATCCGAACGATCGCGGTCTTCCAGACGTTGCGTGGGCTCCCTTCCGGGTGTCGGCGATGAACCGAGATTGCCCGAGGATGAATCGTTGCCAGCACCGAACCTCCAATGGCGGTGTCCCCTACCTGAAGGATGTGGGTGCCAACGGTGACAGCGCCGGACAACGCAGTGCCGGTCAACAGGTTGGAACCAGCCAGGTCAGCGACGTAACGGGTCCTGGGTCGCAGACGTACGTCGTCGGCACTTCCCACCTGGGTGATACGTCCATTCTCGATCACGTTGATCTCGTCGGCGAGGAGGAACGCCTCCGTCGGATCGTGTGTGATCAGGAGTCGGGGACCGGCGAACCGGGATAGATGATCGGCCAGGTCGCGTCTGACCTCGACCCGCGTTGTCGCATCGAGGGCGGCCATTGGCTCATCCAAAAGGAGCAGTCCCGGGTCGATGATCAAGGCCCTGGCAACCGCCACCTTTTGCGCCTGACCACCGGAGAGATCTCTTGCTTTGCTGTTGGCAAGTTGAGAAAGACCGAGCCGTTCCAGCCAGGCAGACGTCTTGACGTCGGCCGCATCACGCTCCTTCTTTTGGCTCCTGAGCCCGAAGGCGACGTTCTCAGCGACTGTCAAATGCCCGAACAACAAATAGTCCTGGAAGACGACGCCGATCCCTCTCTCATCCGGGGGGACAAACACTCCCACATCGGGGTCGTCGAGAACCCTGTCTCCGAGCACAATCCGACCCTGATCGATTGGAAGCAAACCGGCAAGAGCCGCTACGGCGGTCGACTTTCCCGCACCATTGGGACCGAGAAGCGCAACTGTCTTCCCCTCCTCGACACGGATCGACGTTTCAAGGGTGAACTCGTCGCCTCTCTTGACGGTGATGCTGGCGTTCAGGGTCACTGGGGCCTCAGCCATCTGTCACGGAGGAGCACGAGAACCGTGAGCGATATCGCCACCATCAGCAGACTCAGGGCGGTGGCGGTATCCCGGTTGGTCTCGAGAGCAACGAACACGGCGAGTGGGAGAGTCTGGGTCTCTCCTGCCAGATTCCCGGCGAATGTCACCGTCGCACCGAACTCACCTATGGCGCGCGCCCACGTCAAGACCATTCCGGCTGCAAGCGAGGGACCGATCATCGGGAGGGTGACCCGGCGAAACACTGTCCAACCTCCGGCTCCCAGAGAGCCTGCCGCACCCTCGAAACGGACATCCACGTTTCGCAAAGCGCCCTCCACCGTCAAGACGAGAAACGGCATCGACACAAAGGTCACAGCAATCACCACACCCCAAATCGAGAAAGGCAGGACAAGTCCTGTCGCCTCGTATAGAGGCTCACCCACCACCCCTCGTCTCCCTAGAGCGAACAACAGCGCAGCACCACCGACGACTGGGGGCAACACCAGGGGAAGCAAGACCAACCCACGAACAAGTGCGCGTCCCCTGAAGTCGACTCGCGCCAGCACCCAGGCCAAAGGGACTCCCACGACCGTGGATATGGTCACGGCCGCAAACGATGCAATAGCCGACAACACCAGTGCATCCGCCACCACCTCGCTTGCAAGGAGACTGACCAGATCACTCCACGGTGTACGGGCGAGCAGACCGATCAGAGGAAGCAGGAAGAACACCACAGCTATCGCGGCGAGCACTACAAAAGCGATCGGGGGTCGCGACCGCCCGTGTCTGGCTTTCTCGCGGCTCACGGTGTCACGAACCCGAATCCAGCGAGGATCTCCTGACCGACCCCGGACATGACAAAGTCAACAAAAGCCCTTCCTCCTTCTGTGTTGGGCCCCTCCACTATCACAGCAATCGGATAGTCGGCCGCCACATTGACGGCGTCCGGGATTTCGATTCCCTCCACCTCTCCGCTCGCGGATCTCACATCCGTCATGTACACGATCCCCGCATCCAACTCCCCTTCTTCGATCTTGGTCAGCAGTGACAGGACGTTGGGCTCATTGGTGTCGATCGCCGGCTCCACCCCGGCCCTTGACATGACCTGACGTGCATACGTCCCACAGGGGACCGCGATGTCACAAAGTCCGATTAGCAGTTCCTCGCTTCCGAAATCGTCAAGTCCGGTCACGTTGCCAGGATTGCCAAACGGCACGGCAATCGCCAACGAACCATGGGCAAACGTGGTGGCACCCCCAACCGTGAGACCCGCAACGACGACGGGAGTCATGGTGTCGGTGCTCGCCGAGGCGTACGCATCCACGGGAGCACCAGCCAGAATCTGCTCTCGCAAAAGCGAACTGGCGGCGAGATTCAAAACTACATCGACACCAGGATGAGCTGCCTCAAAAGCCAACTCCAGCTCGGCGAAGACCCGGCTCAAGGAGGAAGCGGCCGAAACACGAATCTCATCCGAAGCATCTGAGGAACCGCCACAAGAGGTGAACAGAAACCCAATCACTGCCACTGCGGAAACAGCACGCAGTCGCCCATATCTCAATGTAGACGCGGCCACTGATACGAGCCTATCGCCGGTCTTCGCAGAACCGGGTAGGCGAAGTTCGACTAGTCGGATAGCTGGACCGCGAGAAAAGCGAGCGTCGCAGTCCAGGCGCCCTCGAAGGCGTCCGGGTCGAAACTGTCACCATCCGGCTCGCAGAAACCATGCTTCGTTCCCGGGTACCGCACCACCTCCACCGGCAATGACTCGAGACCCATTGTCGCCTCCATGAAGACAACTTCGTCTTGAGTGATGAACTCGTCCTCTTCCGCCAGGTGGATGAGATAGGACGATTTGGAGCCGGCGAAATCGATCTGCTGCGTTCCGTAGAAGGAAACTGCGGCGCCGACCAGATCCGCGAGACGGACTGAAGCCCACAAACCGAGTGACCCGCCCATCCCGAATCCTACGATGCCAATCTGACCCTCGGTCGATCTCTCGTGAAGCAACTTGGCCGAGGAGATGACCAGGGAGGCGAGGCGGTCAGGGTTGGCGTCCCCCAGATGATTGAGGGCGTCCTGCTCCGACTCGGGGAGCTCGCCAAAGTTGATGTCCGGAGCCAGCACCGTGTAACTGCGATCTGCAAGACCGTCGGCCAGGTTCTTCACCGAGGAGGTCAAACCCCAGAAGGAGTGCAGTATCAACACTCCCGGCCCGGGGCCGGCGTCATCCTGAACGAAGTAGGCGAGATCGCGGACCACAAGCCGAACCTAGTGCTCCGGCCAGCAACGTTGGCGATGTTGAGGGCGAGGTCGGGGCACTCGGCCGACATCTACGCTGCGGGCATGACGTCGGCAGTGGCACCCCTCAGATACCCGCACTTCCGCTCGCTGTGGGGAGCGACCGTGTTCTCGGCCTCGGGCACGTTCATCCAAGCCGTGGCGGCGTCATGGCTGATGTTCGAGTTGACCGGATCGAGCACATGGGTTGGTTGGATGGTGGCGTCTTCCCTTCTTCCACTCTTCTTTCTGTCTCTCACTGCAGGTGCCCTGGCCGACATGTTCGACCGGACCAAGCTGATGCTGATCGCGCAGGGGATCATGGGAGGATCGGCGGTGGCAATGGCGGTCCTCACCTACATGGACCTGATCAACCCTCCTCTGCTTCTCGGCCTTGGGCTGGTACTCGGGTCCGGGCTCGCACTCAACATCCCGGCGTGGCAGGCCCTCGTTCCGGACCTGGTTCCGCGGGGAATGGTGGCTTCGGCGGTAGCCCTCCAATCGGCGGCCTTCAACGCTGCTCGTGCCGTCGGGCCGGCGGTGGGTGGAGTGATCATCGTCGCCTTCGGACCCGAGGCGGGTTTTGCGATCAACTCCCTCACCTACATCGCGGTGATCGTGGTTCTGCTGATAATCGGACCCCAGCTCGCTGTTCGAGAGCGCGAGACCGCTTCCATGGGGTCGGCGATAACCCTCGGAATTCGTTTCGCCCGCTTCACCCCTACCTTCCGCAACCTGCTTGCCCTGGTTGCGCTCTTCGCTCTCACCTCTGCCGTGGTCCAGGCCACCTTGCCGGTGCACACCGATCATCTGGGGGGCAGCGCTGCCATGTTCGGGGTCCTGCTCGGAGCAATGGGAGTTGGCGCCCTGGCCGGTGCCTTCCTCCGACCCAAGATCTTGAGGCGCCTCGAGGGGAATCTGGTCCCCTACACGATCACGCTGTTCGGAGCATCGGGGATCATGCTCGGCCTGGCGCCCAACCTCGTCGTCGCCGCCGTGGCGATGCTTCTCGTGGGGTTCTTCTGGCTGCTGACTCTCTCCACGCTCAACGCCAGTGCCCAACTGATGGCGCCGGAGTGGATAAGGGGCAGGGCGATGTCGCTCTACACGCTCGCATTTGCCGGGATTCTCCCCCTTGGCTCGATTCTCTCCGGAATGGTTGCCGACCAGATCGGTACCAGCGGGTCGCTGGTGGTTTTCAGTTCAGGAGCATTGGTGATAGGTCTGATCAGCCCCCGATTCGGCGTACCCCGAATCGATGACATCGACACGCCGGAGTTCACTCCCGAACGCGTTGTTCAGCCACACACCGAGATCACTCTCGAAGGAGGACCGGTGATCGTCCTCAACACATGGACGATCAACGAGGCGGAGTTTGCTGCCTTTGCCGACATCATGAACGAGGTTCGCCTGGTGCGCTTGAGCACCGGCGCTTATCGGTGGCGTCTGTTCCGAAGCGTCTCGGACCCCACCCGCCTGACCGAGCTGTTCGCCGTGGAGAGTTGGGAAGAGCATCTAGCACAGCACACCCGGATAGATGACACGGCAGCAGCTCTGATCGCACATGCCCGCTCATTCGACCGAGACGATGGTCCGAAAACCCGTCATCTCATCGCGATCGACGTCGAACAACCGCCCGACTTCGACGATCTGGTGGCCACACACGAGGAACTGCACCAGGTAGACGGGTCGATTCCGGTTCCCGATCAGGACGTCTGAGCGAACTTCATCTCCCTGCGATACTTCATCCAGTCGGAACCGGTGGTCGACCACAGCACGTCGGTGACAATCGTCACGATTCCAATCACCACCAGCCCGAGAACAGCCCATGTCGGCAATCCCGCGGCAATGGCCGCACCGACCAGGGCGAATGGAATGATCTTGGTGACTATGGCCCCGGAAGCATGCATCCATGCCCGACGAATCGCCGGAGTGCGGAGATAGCTCACGTAGTCGATCTTCACGCCAGGTTGAGGCCGGGTCAGCGAGGCAACAAACCAGCCGGTGAATCGAATACCCAAGATCTGCCCGACGATCAGGTGGGTAAGAGCGTGTGTTGAGGTGAGCAGAGCCCCAAGACCGAGGTAGAAAGTGACGACTGCCGCCAGCCCATCCAGCGGATAGCTGACGCCGACGAGGACCAGACCGGTGGCCGTGCCCAGAAACGCCAGAATTGTTCCCAGGCCCTTCGGCATCGTGAGGAGGGCCCATTGGGCAAAGGCTGCCTGGTCGATAGCCGCAATCCGGTCGGCGTAACGCTCAACCAATTCGTCGTCCGTCTTCACCTCGGCGACAACCGCCCAGAATCGGGTACCGGCAAGACCATGCCCGGCCGCGACTTGCGCCTCGGCAGCCGCAAGAGCCTGTTCGATGCTCGTAGATTCCATGCCCCCACGATAGGTACGGTCAGCAGGGTGCAACCGAATTGTCTCCTTTGGGGTTCTGACTGCTGATGAAAGAGATCGGACACGCCCTCGCCTCCGATTTGGACGGGGAGTTCCCGAGGGTGGTCGAGGAGATGGGAAGGAGGATCTACTGGGGTCTTCGACGTCTCTCCGGAAACCATCAGGAGGCAGAGGACTTGACCCAGGAGACGTTCATCAGGGCCTACCAGGCCCTCGCAAGCTACGACCGGGACCGGATCAGGGGGATCAACCTCCAGCCCTGGGTGTGGACAATTGCCCTCAATCTGGGGCGGAACCATCTGAGAGACAGATCGAGACGACCGACTTATGTCGAGATGATCGAGACGGGCAAACCCGACCCGGAACTGCCAGACGGGCATGTCTGGGACCGACGGCTCAGCCATCTCAACGGTCATCAAAAGACAGCCGTCGTACTGCGTCATGTCGTCGGAATGGGAATCAGCGACATCTCCGAATCAACAGGCCGGCCCGAAGGCACGGTCAAAGCAGATATTCACCGGGGCCTGGCCCGCCTCAAGCAGACAATCGAGGAGGAACAGTGAGCATCGAAAGCCAACTTGGGACCCTGGTCGGCAGCCTCCCCGATGGGGTGAGCGAAGGTGTCGCCCTCGGCGCCGGCCTTGCCGACGGATACGACCTATACGAGTCCGCCATCGGAAATGTCGCCGTCACTTTCAACCCCGGGGGTGTTTCATCGGTCGACATCGCCGATCAGGCATTTGAAGACAGATTCGTCGACAGGTTTGGCCGCAAGCTGATTCGAGCCGAAGCCCCGTCGGCTTGGAGCCGGCACATTCCCGCAGCGATCGAAGCGGGAACACCGGGGAAGTTACCCATCGATCTTCGCTCGGTCACGTCGTTCCAAGCGGAGGTTCTGACGCGGACCGCCATGATTCCGAAGGGTGAGGTGCGCCCCTACGCCTGGCTCGCCCATGAAGTGAACCGGCCTGGAGCCGTACGGGCAGCCGGGTCAGCCGTCGCCCGGAACCCGATCCCCCTCATCATCCCGTGCCACAGGGTCGTACGCGCCGATGGGCATATCGGCAACTACTCCCTTGGCGGCACGGGCAACAAACACGACCTGCTGGAGCATGAGGGTGCGCGTCCCGACTGGCTGGAAGACCTCGCCTCAAAGCACGTCCGTCTCCAGGGAAACACTTCGACAAAGATCTTCTGCCACCCGACCTGTCACGCCATCAGACGTTCCAAGGTGGAGAACGTGGTCGACTTCCGCTCCCTCGACCAGGCGAAGAATTTGGGGTTTCGGGCATGCGAGCTCTGCCGGCCATGCTGCTGAAGTGGGACTTCCACAAGGATCGAGCAGGTACCGCTGAACGCTCGGCCATCTCACTACAAGCTTGAACTCCTCAACCCGGTCCAATTTCGCCTCGAGGTCTACTCGGTCGATCGTTTTGATAGCGGTCGAGGTTCTCCGCTCAGAAGTCGACCAAGACTAGAAGTGTGTGCGGTTGTGTGGCCTGTGGCGGTGTAGGCGTGGTGTTACGGGTAGGGTCGAATCATGGGTATCGAAGCACTGCGCACCGACGACCGCCGGTTTGACGACCTTCCTGACTGGCCTTACTCGCCTCACTATTTGGAAGATCTTCCTGGCTATGAGGGTCTGCGACTGCATTACATCGACGAGGGGCCTCCTGACGCCGAGGTGATGCTGTGCCTGCACGGAGAGCCGACGTGGGCATATCTGTTTCGGCGCATGATCCCGGTCTTTCTCGAGGCGGGTTATCGCGTGGTAGCCCCCGACTACTTCGGTTTCGGCCGGTCGGACAAGCCTGTTGACGATGCCGTCTTCACCTTCGACTTCCACCGGGATGCACTGATCGCATTCGTCGAGCACCTCGATCTCTCTGAGATCACCCTCGTAGTCCAGGACTGGGGTGGGCTATTGGGACTCACACTTCCGGTCGCAATTCCGGACCGTATCTCGGGCCTGCTGATCATGAACACGGGCTTCGCCGTTGGAGTCGAGCCAAGCGAGGGGTTCATCGCCTGGCGGGACTACGTGGCGAAGACACCCGACTTTGCAGTGGGCCGTCTGATGAGACAAACCGTGCCCCATCTCAGTCCCGAAGAAGTCGCCGCCTACGATGCTCCCTTCCCCACTCCGGAGCACAAAGCCGGGGTTCGAACATTTCCGGCCCTGGTGCCGACCGACCCCTCGATGGCTGGTGTCGAGGTATCCCGCGAAGCCATCAAATGGTGGTCCGAGGAATTCGAGGGTCACTCTTTCATGGCGATCGGTATGACGGACCCGGTCCTGGGCCCACCAGTCATGGAGCGTGTCCACAGAGCCATCCGGAACTGCCCGGAGCCGATGCGAGTCGAGGAAGCCGGCCACTTCGTCCAGGAGTGGGGTGAGCAGGTCGCACGGGCAGCTCTCGCAGCTTGGGACGATTGAGAGCTCAACCCTTGGCACGGTGCGACTCGACAAGTGCCGCAACCTCAGGAAATCGTCGATCGATCTCATACGTGTATCCGTCCCAGTAGCCGTCACGCTCGGGATCGAAGTGACGAACCGGGGCAAAGGTGTTGGCTAGGGCAATGGTCTTCATCTGAGACTCCACCTCCGTCATCGAGGCAAGCGCCTCGCCCACCAGAACGGGGGGCAGCACCCGCATGCTGACCGGCTGTCCGTAGCGAAGTGCCGGTGAGTACGGGTGTTCCCACACACGGTGCGTTCCAGTCACGACTACCGGTAGAAGAGGGCACGAAAGGCGGTCGGCCAAGACGAAGGCACCACGTGTGAAAGCGACCTCGACTCCTAGAATCGAGCCCTGCGGAAAAACCACGAGGCTTTCCCCTCGATCCAGAGCTTCACGGCAGCCACCGAGCAGTTGACGCAGCTCGCGAGCGGTCGGACCTGTTGCAACTTCGATCTGATCGGATGTCCTGAGGAATCTTCCGAGGTGAGCCCAGTCGAACAACTCGTCTCTGACCAGATAACGAAGCCAGAGCGGGAGACGGGTCAGCAGCAGAGGGTCGGCAAAGCCCTCGTGCAGAGGGGCGACCACATAGGTCTGGCCGGGATCAACGTGCTGTAGACCCTCCACCTCCACCCTCATATCGAGAAACCGGACAGTCATACCAGCCCAGATCGAGACTGCCTTGCGGAGGATCTTGGGATCGGCCCATCTTGCCAGACCGCTCAGAACGGGCTCTCCCAGAACGATGAGGAAGCCGGCACCAGCGGCAGTCTGGATTCGTTCTGCCGTTCCCTCGACTCGAAAGGGCCCGACTTTGTGATGCGCCATCACCCGAGTATCACTCGGCACAGGAACTAGTGGTCTGTCACTCAATTGATGTCGAGGTACTCTCGTCGGCGATGTCGGGTTCACTATCAACGGAGCAGTTAGCGGTCAACACGATCAAGGCCCTGGCGATGGACGCGGTCCAGAGTGCCAACTCCGGCCACCCGGGCATGCCAATGGGAATGGCCGACATTGCGGTCACGCTTTGGTCGAAGTTCATCAACGTCGATCCGGATGCTCCAAAATGGCCGGACCGGGACAGGTTCGTACTCTCCAACGGGCACGGATCGATGCTCCTGTACTCCATCCTCCACCTTTGCGAATTCGGGTTGACCCTCGACGACATCCGCAACTTCCGGCAATGGGATAGTCACACCGCGGGCCACCCCGAGATCGATCACGACCTGGGTATCGAGATGACCACCGGTCCCCTAGGCCAGGGATTCGCCACCGGGGTCGGTATGGCCGTTGCCGAGACTCATCTCCGCGGTCGTCTCGGCTCCGATCTCGTCAACCATCGGACCTATGGTTTCGTCTCAGACGGTGACCTCATGGAAGGCATCAGCTCGGAGGCAGCCTCGCTTGCAGGCCACTTCGGGCTCGGCCATCTGATCTACCTGTACGACGACAACCACATCTCGATCGACGGCTCGACAGACATAACCTTCAGCGAGGACATCGCCTCGAGGTTTTCGGCGCAGGGATGGCACACACTCGAGGTCGACGGTCACGACCGGGCGGCTATTGGCGATGCCATCGAAGAGTCTCTCGCGGAGGAGGACCGCCCATCCCTGGTCATCTGCAGGACCCATATCGCCCATGGCGCCCCCAACCTCCAGGACACCTCGGCCTCCCACGGCCAGCCGCTCGGTCAGGACGAGATCAGGATGACAAAGGAGGCAATGGGCTATCCGGTCGAGCCTGACTTCTTGGTCGACGACTCGGTATACGACTTCTTCAGAGAGGCGATGGACCGGGGTCGTGCCGGGCACGCGGACTGGAAAGGGCGGTTTGACGATGCCGGTGAAGACCAGCGATCCCTCTGGCGGGCCCTTCATTCCAGTTCAGAGGTAACCCTGGAAGGACCCGGTTTCGCGATCGGAGAGAAAGTGGCAACCCGCGCCTCGTCCGGAAAACTGTTCGCGGAGATCGCGGAAAAGGTCCCCGGATTCATAGGTGGCTCAGCCGACCTGGCCGGGTCCACCAAGACCGTCATCGACCGGAGTCGACTCTTCTCCAAAGACGATACGACCGCCCGCGACATCCCTTTCGGGATTCGGGAGCACAGCATGGGAGCCCTGGTCAACGGGATGGCAATACATGGAGGGCTCAAACCCTACGGAGCCACCTTCTTCGTATTCAGCGACTACATGCGTCCCGCGGTCCGTCTCTCGGCGCTGATGGGGGTGCCCTCGATCTGGGTGTGGACGCACGACTCGATATTCCTCGGAGAGGACGGACCGACACACCAGCCGATCGAGCACCTCGCTTCGCTTCGGGCTATGCCCAACCTGTGGGTGATCCGACCAGCCGACGCAAACGAGACAATCGAAGCGTGGGAGATTGCCCTCAATCGCAAGGATGGCCCTGTGGCCATCGCCCTCACCCGCCAGGGCCTTCCGACGCTGGAGCCCCAGCCGGGAGGAGTTGCCAAGGGTGGATACATCGTGCGAGAGGGCAATGACGTGACAATGATTGGCACCGGGTCAGAGGTGCCGCTGATACTCGATGCCGCCGATCTACTCGCCGGCGAAGGCGTCACGGCCCGGGTCGTTAGCCTGCCCTGCTGGGAGCTCTTCTTCGCACAGTCCGACGAATACCGATCCGGGGTTCTCGGTGACGCTCCGAGAATATCGGTTGAGGCCGGATCGACGTTCGGCTGGAGTGCGATTGTGGGATCAGACGGATTGAGCATCGGGATCGACCACTTCGGTGCCTCGGCTCCCGCGGACGAGCTTGCCGACCGTTTCGGATTCACCTCTGAGTCCGTGACAGCGCGGGTCCGGGCTCACCTCACTCTCTGAGTCGTGAGCCAACGGGCAAGCGCCGTGGTCATCGGTGCCGGCGTCGCCGGGGTCTCGGCTACATTTCACCTCTCTGCCAGAGAGGGTTTGGACGACGTTGTGATGGTCGATCCGAGACCGCCCTTGACTCTCACGTCGGACAAGTCGACCGAGTGTTATCGGAACTGGTGGCCCAACAAGCCGATGGTCGGACTGATGAATCGGTCGATAGACCTTCTCGAGGAAATGGCCGAAGAGTCATCCGACGTATTCGGTCTGAACAGACGCGGCTACCTGTTCGTCACGTCCGACCCTGAACGATTGCTGGTTATGGTCGACCGGGCTCACATCACATCGGGGTTCTCGGCGGGTCGGGTGAGACAGCATCCCGGCTCTGATCCATATGGGGACGCACCCGACGGCGTAGATATCCTCGGGCCCGACGAGTTGCGTGAGCACTTTCCGTACATCACCGACAGGGCCGTTGGAGCCGTTCACGTACGGCGGGCGGGATGGTTCAGCGCCCAGCAACTGGGCGCCTGGATGGTGGATCAGGCAAGGGCCCAGGGTGCCGAGCTCATTTCAGCGGAGGTCACCGACATTCATGTCGAGTCAGGGCGCGTAATCGGTGTCGCGCTGAGCAACGGCTCATCCATCCTCACCGACACAGTGATAGCAGCGGCCGGCCCACTATCCCGTCCTGTCGCCGCCATGGCCGGAGTCGACCTCCCCCTGTTCTCCGAGCTTCACCTCAAGGTTGCCTTCAGGGATCACCTCGGTGCAATCCCGAAGGAAGCGCCGATGATCATCTGGAGTGACCCACAACGAATCGACTGGAGCGACGAGGAGCGAGAGGAGCTGGGACGCATCGGTCGCGAGGACGTCCTCGGGGAAATGCCCATCTATTGCCACGGGCGTCCCGAAGGTGGCATGGAGTCGCCGTACTTCCTCGCTCTGTGGGAATACCACCGCGAGATCCTCGAGCCGACCTGGCCAATACGCGATGACCCCCTCTACCCCGAGGTTGTCATGCGAGGGTTGACAACAATGGTGCCGGGGCTGGCGCCGTATCTCAACGGGTTACCCGAATCGACCGTCGACGGCGGCTATTACACCAAGACCCGAGAGAACCTACCTCTCATTGGACCGTGTGGTCCCGAGGGATTTCATGTCGTCGCCGGTCTCAGCGGGTTTGGCGTGATGGTCGCTGCCGGATCAGGGGATCTGGTGTCCGCCCACGTCACCGGACGTTCCCTCCCGGAGTATTCCGACTCCTTCCTACTCAGCCGCTACGACGACCCCGGCTACATGGCAGAGATACGAGCCTCGGAGGACTCCGGTCAGTTGTAGGAATCGAGTCGAAGCGGGACAACCGCCGAGATAGCATCGAAGTCCCGGTCGTGAGCCAATACAGAAGCTCCAGACCTGAGGGCGATGGCCGCGATTAGACAGTCGACCAAACTCCGTGGGGTGACACCGGCTGAGCTGCACACGCGGTAGATACTTGCGGCGCCTTCGAAGTCAGCAGATGCGTCGGCAGCAATCCATCCAAGTGATGTATGGATCTTCTTGATGGCATTGGCGGACGCCTCAGACCGAGCCCCTGCAAGGAGCCCCATGAGAACCGGCTCCGTCGATGCGATCTCCGCCCGGGTTTGAACCAGTTTCCTGACCCGTAAATGCACCTCCGAGCCGGTCGCTCGGTCGTGTTCGATCCAAGCAGAGGTGTCAATGAGGATCATGGTCGAAGCGGTCCTCGGAAACTTCACCGATGAGATTGGTGTACTCGGTCAATCTCAATATGGGGACCGCCTATGACAGGTTTGATTTCCGTCCCACCGAGGGCGTAGGTTGCATGACACCACCCCCGATAAGGAGAACCAATGCCAACACGCGAGAGCTATGTCGAGGGAACACCCTCCTGGACAGATCTATCAACTCCGGACGTCGAAGGAGCCAAGAGCTTCTATCACGAGGTGTTCGGATGGGAATACACACAGGAAGAGACTGATTCCACCCCATACGTCATGGCGGCCCGGAAAGGTCTCAGCGCCGCCGGGATCGGTGCGTTGCCCGACGAGAACATGCCCAGTGTCTGGTCGACCTACTTTGCGGTAGACGACGCCGACGCTACCGCGGCGAAGATCCAGGAAGCGGGCGGATCACTCGTCATGGACTGTCTTGACGTGATGGACGCCGGTCGGATGGCATTTGCCGCCGACCCCAATGGTGCAGTCTTCGGGATCTGGGAAGCGAAGAATCACTTTGGTGCCGCCATCGTCAATGAGCACGGCGCGATGAACTGGAACGAACTGCTCAGCGACAACCTCGAGACCGGTCTCGACTTCTACTCAGCGGTTTTCGGTTCCACATATGAGACGGCTCAAATGCCCAATGGTCCTTACACGTCGCTTGCGGTCGGCGATAGGGTGATCGCCGGCGCCATGCCCAAGCCAGACCCGGAGATTCCTAACCACTGGGGTGTCTATTTCGCTGTTGACGACACCGCCCAGGCGATCAAAACGGCCAACGCCAATGGCGGTCATGTGATTTATGGCCCATTGGACGTGGCTGACGTAGGAATCTTTGCCGGCATTGCCGACCCCTATGGAGCCAACTTCACGGTGATCCAATTGGCGCAGCCTGTGGACTGATTGCTGGATTGCATCGGGATTGGGCGCCCTTGGTGGTGGGTGGGTGCGTATATTCGGGCTGGTAACGACCGAAAGGAATTTTGATGTCGTCGTTTTGGGACAGTCTTGTAGACCGTCTGCAAACTTTTGGAGAGACGGTGATCGAGTGGGCCATCCTGTTGGGGGTCGCTCTTGTGGTGTTGGTGGTTGGCCGTTGGATCATCGGACTGATACGCAAAGCAATCCAGAAGGTTCTCGGCGCTAAAGCGTTGGACGGTATTTGGAAACGTTCCGGTGTGGCCAGAGCCTTAGAAGAGGGCGATCAGACACCAGCGTCGATCGTTGCCACCATTGTCTACGCCTACCTGATGGTCGGGTTGTTGGTGGTCGTGGCAAGAATCCTCGAACTGGTGACAATCGAGGACCTGCTGATACGACTACTGGCATGGATACCGCTGCTGCTTATCGCCGCCACCATTGTCATCATCGCTGCCGCTGCCGGCAGTTGGGCGGCAAGTCTGGTGAAACCCTTCGCCGACGAACAGGGTGTCACCTGGCTGACATATGTGGTTCATATTGGGGTGATCCTCTTCGGACTGTTATTCGCTATGGACATCCTCGCGGTGACCTTCGCCGAAGACGTCGTCAAAATCGTGATTGCATCGTCCACTATCGCCCTCGCCATCGCTTTCGGCGTCGGCGGAATAGACACCGCAAAGAAATGGTGGGCCAAATACGCCAGTCCCTCAGACAAGGGATCCGATCACAGCTCGTCCAACTACTAGGCGTCTCGGTATGTGCTGGTGCTCGACTTAGTCGAGCACCAGCACGTCAAATCTCCTACGAGAACATGGTCTTGGGGCGCTCCTGAAGGACCTCATCGACGTAGATGTCCAGCTTCTCGTTGTAGAACGCAACAAGCCCCGCCACCTTCTGAGACTCGGGAAGCGGCGCGTCGTAACCCCATGCGACGTTGTCGAAGGTCTCTCCATCGACCGCTGGCGACCAGTACCGGGCAGTGCCTTTGTAAGGGCAAGCTGTGGCCAGATCGGTCGGAGTGAGAAGATCCATCCGCACATCGGTCTTCGGCAGGTAATAACGAACCGGGAGGCCGGTCTCGAACAGAAAGGACGCGTTCGTCGAGTCGGCGACGGTGACACCGTCGATCTCAACCCTCACCCGGCGACTCGAAGGGAGGATGTCCAGTCGCGTATGTGGGTCACGCGGGTGCACATAGACCTCCTCCTCTTCCTCAAACCAGTGATCCATCGACTTCCAGAGCAACGCGTAGTGGCCCGCTAGCTCGGGAATCTTTGGATCGAGATAGGAGTAGGCGGTCCCTTCACTGTTGCCGACCTTGACCAGATATTGGGTGGCCTCTCCCCGACTCGGACTTCGCCGGGTCTCACCGGTCTCGACTAGAAGCTCGGTCTTGACGTCGGCAGCGGGGAAGTAGTAGGTCGGGTAGTACGGAACCTCCCAGACCAACAACGGTGACGTGGTGTCGACCACAAGGTCACCCCCGAGCATCGCCCGGACACGCTTATGGCCACGCTCTGTGCGAACTCTTCCACGATCAGACATTTTGGAAACCTCGAATTGGTGAACCTGCCCTCGGGACAACGCCTACTCCGAGGCAATGATTCCGCTCGGTGCTCTCAGTTTGGGGAACGCCTAGTAGACGACGACGGTGTCCAGCGGAAGATCGAGCGCCAATTGGCGACTCTCCCAATACTCGCCAAAACGAGAGCTGAGAGAGTCCGGTTTCTCGGCGTAGATCCGACGTCCCAGTATCTCGGCGGCCAACTGCAACTCAGCACGTCTCTGGGTTACCAGAGCCGAAAAGAGGGAGCGCTCCCGTGGGTTGGGGCAGATGTCGGGGCGTTCGTGGATCAGCGTCAGTAGTTCGGCCAGGTCGTGGTCTTCTCCGAGAAAGAGCCCGAGCCGATCGAGGGTCACTGCCATGCCCACGACGACCTCGGGCCAGAGCGGCACCAGAAACTCCATCTGATAGCGCAGATACTTGGCGCGCTTGCGCCATAGGTGGAAATTGACCACGGTCGGTCGGGTATACGCGGTAACCATCTCGGTGCGCCCACGCCCGTAGGTCTCCCCCAGGCCCGACTGGATCGTCTGGTACCTGTCCCTGATCCCGAGCCCATAGACCTTTCGGGCATCGGGGTCGGTGGGCCAGGCCGAGTACCTGTGATACGCACGCTCCATGTTCCTGACCACCCGTCCAATGAGGTTCGGATCTTCCAAAGCACGAAGCTCGATTACGTCTCGACGCTGCGTGAGACGAGAAATCATCTCTTCGAACATTCCCTCGGCAAGCATCTCTCCGTACAGATCCTCAACCACCAGGACCGCCTCGACAACCGCCGCCGAAGACCGGATCTCGCTCGTGAGACGCGCCGTGTTGCGCAGCGACTTGTCCTCGTACCTGTAGACCTTGTCGGTGAGTTCGCTCTTGACGAGACGGAGCAACGACCGAACCTTCTTGATCGCCTTCCTCGAATCGTGAACGGCTGTGCTGAATTGGTCCTCACCATCAAAGAAACCGCTCGCACCCAGCTCCAACTGCTCCATGGTGACTCTCTTCACACCAACACCCAGCGGCTCAGCCTGTCCAAGAGTCAGCTTCGAGTCGAACGACGCCAAATCCGGGCCGGTTGGCGAATAGGCGGCCAAAGTGGTCACGCGGCCAGCGTAATGTCACCTCCTATGAGATCCGCGGGTCTTCTTCCCTATCGAATGAATAGCGGCCTCGAGGTGATGATCGCCCACCCTGGAGGCCCATTCTTTGCAGGACGCGACAAAGGTGCCTGGTCGATTGTGAAGGGCATGGTTGAAGAAGGGGAAGATGACC